>P_A23_Liq_3_FmtDRAFT_1000015_pt1 | contig 33229 bp, 27 predicted proteins | sample PonA233FremontCA_FD_10237 | JGI IMG/M metagenome (IMG submission 10237)
GCTNGACCGGCACGGGTGGAGTGCCAGCAAACTCTGGAACGTCGCTAACTACCACTCCCGCGAGGTCTGGGAGGAGACGGGCGAGATTCCTGATCACGAGGAGTTGAAAGCCGAGTTGAAGACCCATCCAACCTACAAGGGACTACACTCACAGTCCAGTCAGCGGGTTCTGGAGGAACTCGCTGAAAGCTTCAACTCGTGGTACTCCTCTGACGACGACCGAGACAATCCGCCCGGCTACCGCAAAGAAAATTACTACGACGATGAGGGTCGTCGTGTCCATGAAGAACACCCACGTAGTACAGTGACGTGGAAACAAAACGGCTTCAAACACGACATCAAGAACAACCGTGTTCGACTCTCAAAGGGCGCGAATCACAAAGAACACCCGAAGGCATGGGAGTACATCCTAGTCGAATACGAGCCACGCCCCGGCGTCACGGTCGAGAACCTACAACAAGTCAGAGCTGTCTACGACCGGCAGAAAGAGCGATGGGAGGTACACCTCGTCTGTAAGGACGAAGTCGAGACACCCAACGCTCCTGGCGACGAGGCGGCGGGTATCGATCTCGGTATCAGTAACTTCGCCGCTGTCGCCTACAGCACCGAAGACACCGACCTGTACCCCGGCAACCGCCTGAAACAAGACGGCTACTACTTTCCGAAAGAAATCGCCAAGTGTGACGACTCAAGTGGCGACAGGGCCACGCGACTTCATCACAAGTGGTCTGAGCGTCGTACCCACTTCTTTCACAGTCTCGCCAAACACATCGTGGAGAACTGTATCGACCGTGGTGTTGGTCACATCAACGTCGGGGCCTTGGAAGGTGTACGCGAGAACGAGGACGGCACCTCGAAAAACCGGGGCAACCATGGCAATCTCGACCTGCACGGGTGGGCGTTCGACCGATTCACCTCTATTCTCGAATACAAGGCGAAGGTTGAGGGAATCGAAGTCGTGGAAGTGGACGAGAGCGACACGAGCAAGACGTGTTGCGTCTGCGGGAGAGAAGACGACAGTCAGCGTGTCGAACGCGGCCTGTTAGTGTGTGAAGAGTGTGATGCGGCGTTTAACGCAGACGTGAACGGGGCGGAGAACATCCGTCTCAACATCAACGATGAAAGTAACTCCGAGTCTGCATCCAATTCGGGTGGGGATAGGAGTACCGGTTGGTTGGCACAGCCAGCAGTCCACCTGTATGACCTCTCTTGCGGATTCCAACCGCAGATAGAGGTGGTGGACTGCAAACCGTAATGTCTCAACTGCGGTCGGGATTCCTCCGCGTTCACGCGGAGGTGGATGTCAATCAAATGCAACACCCCGCCGATTACTTCTGAGACGATCTCGCTATGCTGATCTATTGGAAAGAAACTGTCATCCTGGAAATAGTAGTCTAATGTTCAGCCAACGTGGACAAGGTCAAGTTAGTGATCGTGAGGTTCGTCGATAAAGGCCGTAACAATGCCTCTATCCCCGTCACTGATGACCGCCGTGTCGTCAGTGACTGCATCCATGTCATCGAGTTCGGAAGCTGTCTTATCCCAACCACCATTCACCGAGAGATCCGGCAAAAAGCGTGACTTGTCGGTGGTATGTTTGCCGAGCGTCGCTTGAATTGAGTGGTATGACCGGTCGTCTTGGCCGTATCATCCTGTGCCGTCAGGAATGACAGCGTCAGCCTCTGTATCAGCGACACAGTCTGGAAGAAACTGCTTGAGCTTACCGTCATATTTTCTAACACGGCGATTGATGATGGTTGGCGACGGTATCCGTTCGAAGATGCCGTCGCTGTGATCAACAGTATCAGGATAGCTGAGCGAGGTGGCAAGGTCGACTCTAGTGGCTGCGATGTCCTGCTGATGTCGGTTCTGCCCGTCGAAGATATTCTCAGCTTCGACGGGCCGGAAATAACTGGATTCATGATAGTCAGCAGCAGTATCCTCGGCGTAGTGGAGGCTGAACTCGTGATCACCAGCGGTTGTGACAGTTGTGTGAGGATCGGTGCCACGGCGTTGGAAACCATCGTTCACTGTTGCCGTGAGCGTGTACCCCGCCACAGAGTGCCTCGACGCTGGCGGCGTCAAGGCTCTCGACAATGCCTTCCAGAAGAACCGATCCGATGTTCTGGTCGGAAATAAACTCGGTAAGTGAGGCCAGAGCTATCGTTTTGTCGTCGCCGGTGCTTACCGTCAACCGCACGTCGATTGTGGCGTGCATGGGACACCTCTTGAAGCGGACACCAGAGGCGTTCCTTTGAGTAAATGAGACAAATTGAGATCAGGCGATCCCGAAAAAGCAAGATGTAATCATTTTATACCAATTCTACAAGACACATAAAATTGGTATTTGCCATAAGAAAGGTTTATGTTTAAGTTGTAGAGTAAGGTATTAGCATGCAATAATAGCATAAAGGCATCGTAAGATTACTGTAATCCTAATTACAAAAGTACAAGCAATACTACAGGAGACTGCCTATACTGACGGTTTAACATCTATGTGTTAGACCTATATTCGTTAGTAGTGCTCTTGTATAAGCAATAAATAATAAAATCACCAAAATCAATGATCACAAAACCCGCCACTATCGCCCTGACACGTTCTCACTCAACAGATCAATCCACGAACGCATTGCTAATGACAGTTGAGTCGCTTGTAATGAGGTCAAAAATATGACAGATATTGTAGTATTAGATCACAAAATCCACGGGTTGTCAGCCGCTGACTACGCTGATACGTTACAATCAAAACTCCCTGAGTATGAGGTGCAACTTGCAAGAACACCGGCAGAGAAGACTGAACTCTTGCAAAAGGCAACAGTTGCAACGGGTTATAATATTGATCCTAAGCTTGTTAAAAAGACAGAGTCATTATCATTGTTTGTTTGTACATTTGCCGGAACAGGTCATCTTCCTCTTGACACACTTGAAAATAATAATGTCGAGGTTCAGAACGCCTCAGGTGTTCACGGGCCTAATATCGCTGAACAAGTCTTGGGATATATTCTCACTTTCGTGCGGCGACTTGACAAAGCGTGGCATCAAAAACAGCAGGCAGAGTGGAACCATTATCAAGCAGGTGAACTCAAGGGATCAACGGCGACAGTTATTGGCCTTGGGCCAATCGGACAAACGATCGTTAACCGACTCAATGCCTTCGACGTTACTACCATAGGAGTTCGATACACACCCTCAAAGGGCGGATCAGCCGATGAAATAATCGGTTTTGATCAGAGTGATCTCAACGATGCGTTCGTCAGAACAGATCATCTTATTATCGCATGTCCCCTTACCGAGACGACTGAGGGATTGGTAGATGAGGATGCACTACGTTTGTTGCCAACCGACGCAACAGTAACCAACATCGCTCGTGGCGAAGTTATAGAGACGGACGCGCTCGTTGACTCACTACAAACCAACAAACTGCGTGGGGCAGCACTTGATGTGACAGATCCAGAACCGCTACCACCTGAGAGCCCGTTGTGGGAGCTACAGAATTGTCAGATCACACCACACAATGCAGGCCACACCCCGAACTACTGGGATCGTTGCGCCAATATCGTCTCAGATGCAATCAATACCCAAACATAGGTCATCGCATGGCTTCAGTATCCCTGCTCAACGGTGTTGCGGAGGGTTCCGATTCCGTTGTAGGTTATCGTGATGGTGTCTCCAGGCGCAACGGTACCCGGATTTGCTGGACTCCCAAAAGCAATTATATCACCTGGTCGGAAGGTGACTCGTTCTGAGAGAAACGAGATGATTTCGTACGCGTCGAACAACATCTGATCGGTGTTTGCCGATTGACGTTTTTTTCCATTTATTATCGTCTCCATATTGATATTATACGGATCAATATCTGTTTCAATCCACGGACCCAATGGGCCAGACGTATCGAAGGCTTTTCGCGCGGTTCGACCGGGTTGATCTAAAGCGTCAATATCGTTTAAGATCGTATATCCACGCACAACTGTCGGAACATCTTTTGGAGAAACTTTGTGACATTGTTGACCGATAACGGCTGCAAGTTCGCCAGCGTATGTCAACTCTGTAGTCCAACTGGGATAGTAAATCGGATCATTGGGCCCAGTAAGAGCGGTAGGTGGTTTGATGAAGAAATCAGGTTCCTCTGGACGATCATACTCCATCTGTGACAATGTTTGAGCATAATTTCTTCCAACACAGTAGACCGCTGAGGGTGAGCATGGGTAGGTTAGGAAACCATCGTCGCCAGGGACAAAATCTCCTTGAGGGCTTTTGATAACACCGTCCTTGTACTGACCAGTGATCACTTCATCCGGCGTTTGTAGTCGTGCAATCCGCATATAGTAGTGATTAATTTATCTCACAAATATGTTTCGAGAGCGATCAACGACAATCACTTGATTGTCAGTGGTATAAACTGTGTCACAGAAAGAATCTCATGACTGATTCATTGAGTGAGATTAGAACAGTTATAAATCAAATCAAGTTAATACGTTAGAGTCGCTCAACTATAGAGTATAGAGGGTATCAATCTTAGTGTGAAGAAAGCGGCCGAGCTATAACAGATTGGTGAACGAACAATGCTCGACCGCATGGCTGAGAAAGCACGCGAGCAAGAAATATTCTGCCGAGAGGACACGCCGACCGAGCGGCGTGTCCTCGGCGCGTTTCTCTATCATGCCGGATTGTCCTACCGTCGAACCCAACGGTTCGTCGGGCGATCACATGAAACAGTTCGGCAGTGGTTCCACCGGTTAGAGCAGCTCTTCGAACCGGACTGCCAAGACCGACCCAAAGTGGCCGTCGACTTCGACTTTCGTCTCGTCGACGGCACCGAGGTCTTCGTCTGGGCGGCAGTCGACTGTGAGACGCTGGAAGTACTGCACGTCGACGTCACGCCTGGGCGTTCCAGTCTTGATGCTCTCTTGTTCCTTCGAGAAGTGCTGGAACAGTGCCGCGGTCGCCCGCTACTGCGGGCTGACCGCGGCCCGTGGTACGACTGGCCACTGGAGCTGTTAGACTGTGAGTACGAACGGGAAACATGGGGAAATCGATCACTCATCGAAGCCTGGTTCGGACTTCTCAAGTGCCGAACCAGACGATTTTGGCACCGATTTCCCCATCATAGCACTACCGACTCAACTAGATCATGGCTCAAGGCATTTGCTGCCTGCCACAACGCCACACTCTAACTTTGATACCCTCAGTATAATTGCAAAGGTTAGTTATACAGCGTCATTATCAGTTACATATTCCAGATGTCATTCATTACCCGACTGCGAAACTGATGGTCGTTTGTGGATCGGGCCGGTTCGATCCGTGAGGTGTTGCGGTACACGCCCGTGGTGTATAGCTGTCACCTCGGCAATGATACTTTGTGCGATGTGAAACGGGGTTCCTCCGCCAAGATCAAGCCCAGCTGGTGTATAAATGCGATTAAGTTCAGAAGTGCTAAACTGACGTCCTTCTGCAGTGAATGCGTCTTGCATTTCTTCAAACCGCTCTCGCGACCCCACCATCCCAATGTATTCGGTAGGTGTCGAAAGTAATTCATCTAGTGCCAACCGGTCATCAACAAAGTTGTGTGACATGATTACCGCGTAAGTGTCCGTATCAAACGTAATGGAATCCCGAATATCCGCCGGCGCAGTCGTTTGGACGCGATCAGCTGTTGGGAACCGGGTGTCGTTCGCTATTATGTCCCGAAACGTGACGACAGTAACATTGAATCCGACCCTTTTTGCTAATTCGATAACTGGGTTAATGTCGTGTCCACTTCCACAGATGACAAGCTCAGGTGGAGCGCACACACTATCAATAAATACTTGGACTGTTCCACTCTTAATATTGACACTAACACTGTCAGACTTATCGCTTGCCAGCAACTCGGTCGTTGGCTCGTCTAGTACAGTGAACAACTCGTCTGACCAGCCAGTTGTTGCTGTCTCAAACGAGAGATTCTGGTGGTCGGTCGCTCCTGTCGGTCGGGCGAAAGCATGGCTTCCTTGTTTGATTCCTGTCTCACCCTGATTAAGCATAGTCAAAATAGCTATATCATTGCCGTTTTTGTGTGCGTAGGCGACTGGTTGATATACCGAGTTTAACGGTTCAAGTAGAATGTCAACCACACCATTGCAACCAACGCCGAGACCCCAAGTATCGTCATTACCTGTAAGATCAAACCGCTCAATATGTGACTTGCCGCTGGCCAACACCTTCCTCCCGAGTGCAAGCACCCGGTCTTCCAAACAACCAGGGGTGACTGCACCAACGGCATCGCTGTCCTCAGTAATGACCATTTTCGCACCGGGACGTCGATAGGCATTGCCCTCGACACCGACTACTGTTGCGAGAATCGCCTGTCGATCGGTAACCCCCGAGACGATGGCGTCTAGTACCTCTGTTTCGGGGACACTCCACTCACTGGTGGTCATTCGTCTGCCTCCTGTGAAAATAATAGGACAGAAGACGTCCGTTGAGCCACCGTTTTATTTGTACAGTAATAGTTTATGTGTTGGTAAATGTAGATATGATTACGCCGAAATAACAATCCCAACCCACTCAAACACTGTATGCCTGCCTGCTGCGTATACATCATAACAAGTTGCATGCAAGATCTTAGGGACAATTGGTTGCCACTTATTGCCCGGAACTCATCAAGGCCAGCTGCCCCTCGTGTTACTACGATCAATATCGTATCGATATCTATCTGTTGTTCTTGGAAATTATCCTCGACTTTCTGTAGTGGAACATCGCAGTTTGCTACTCCGTTGTCAACAATTGCCATCCTGAACATCACTTGATCTTTGATCGGTATATTAGCGGCGACACATAATTAAACTCACTCACGGTCATTACATTTAATTCCCCGCTACCACTCATCGCGAGAGGCACTGCTAGATTGAGCCCTCTTGCTTGAGTGCTTCTACCGGCGGTTGGTTATGAAGAGATTGGTGATTGCGGTAGTGATTATAGTAGGCTGTATAGGCAGTCAGCCAGTGCTCAGCACTGGATTGACTGCCGTTCCATGTTTCATGGAATCGATCAATCTTCATTGTGAACGTCTGAAACAACTTTTCAACGATGTTGCAGTCAGAGTAATTGAAGTCACCACTGAGATTTGTTTGAGCGAGGGCAGTGAGATACCCCATGCCATCAGCGAGAAACTTCGCGTCTCCGACGCGGTGTTTTTCTTTCAGTTCAGAGAGAAACTGTTCGACTGGATCCCGGCCTCTATGCTATGGAGTTGGGACGTGGAGTACAACCTTTGTATCAATGTCTATCGCCGCGTACAGCCACGCTTTCTCTTCATTTTCGATTTGAATCTGTTTTTCATCGACTGCTATGCGGTCAGGTTCAACGGTGAAATCTTGGTTGTGATACTCTGCATACTCTTGATACCAGTGTTAGATCGTGGCTCGGCGTCGTTCAACGCCGAACCAACCACAGAGATCTCGGCATTCTGCCAACGAGGCAGCCCCGGCATGGGCCGTGCACGCCAGCCTGATCAGCTAGGCTGGCGTGCTCGTCCGGTGGCTGTCCAAAAACTCCACATCAGAAGAGCTCGTTATCTGTATTTGAAGTTCTTCGAATAGCGTTTCTCACCTTACCTGAAGAACTCCTTCTAGTTCAACCTCAATATGGCATTGCCTCGTGGGATATTTAGTCAACAGTATTATTTGTTGATTCCAACTAATTTTTTACCTTGTCAGCTATATAAACAACCGTGTGCCATGAAATCGTGGGATTGTGTGGTTGTTTAGCACCTTTTCCAACCGACTAATTATTATTTTTGTCTTCAAATATATCACCAATGGGTACCGGTGATTTCAGAATCGTCGAACCACCATTTAGTGAACAAAGTGGTCATATGGCTGACGACCAGTCTACAGTAATCGGTGTTGTCCTTGCGGCTGGACGTAGCTCTCGATTCGGAGAAAAAAACAAGTTGCTTACTGAGTGGATGGATACCCCGCTTGTCTCCCACGTGGTTGACAACTTGTCACAGTCAGTCGTAGATAAAGTCGTGGTAGTTGTCGGCTACGATGCCAAGCGTGTGCAGGCGGCCGTCAGTGGTTTTGAGGTCACCATTGTGAACAACCAGAAGTATGCAGCGGGACAAGCTACTTCGGTGCGCCGGGGGGTCGAGGCGGCCCGAACCCACGAAGCAGATGCTATCGTGTTTGCACTTGGGGACATGCCCGCCGTTGATACTGAGAGTATTGATCTACTGGTTAGTGCGTATTATGCTGGCGTCGGTTACGCTCTCGCGACGGCATTCGAAGGGAATCGCGGGAATCCGGTATTATTCGCTCGTCGCCACTTCGACGCATTGGCCAACATAACTGGTGATACCGGTGGCCGCGGAATCTTACGTAACGATGACAGGGCAGCGCTTGTCGAAACTGGCGACCGTGGCGTACTTATCGACGTGGATTCTCTAAAAGACATGGAAAAACTATAGCTATGATACGCATGGATGTATTTTATACCTGAACTCTAATATTAATAATTATTCTTATATTTTGTAATCACATTTTCTTATTTTTTTATCACCAGACTACGTGTCGCAATGAGCTCAACGATAGTGCTACTGTCCATGGTTTCTGTTTCAATGTCGGAGGGATCGCTATCAGAGCTATACCGTTTGATCTTGAACGAGTCCAATCCGTTTCTATTTTCGTCTGCTTGTCCGACAACTTCGATCCGTTCATTGGTGGCTGAGTTTTGATAAGTCTCCCCAGTCTCGAATCCAACTACAGGAACATCTTTCGGCCAGTCCCAGGTGAACCTTCGTGCGTACTGGCCGAACCGCCAGACTTGTTTCTCAACCTCTGTCGGTTTTTTTATTTCGCCCATTGTTTGTTCCCTGAGAGTTCGATCCCAATAGTCGATGACACAAGACTTGAGATCTACCTTGAGATCGTCTTCAGTGAGTTTCTCCTCAATCGGATAGCCAATCTCTATCGTGACGATTGCATGGTGATCAAGATTGGTGAGACAGTGTGGGCACTCCATTTCAAACGCAGAGATGGGCATGTGATCCTCAACGGTGAGATGCGCTATTTCGGTTGCACAGTTCGGACACCATAGAAACACAACTCCATTATCTGGAGAAGATAATTCGCTTATAACTGTTAGATCTTCAAAACGTTTTTGCTCCGATCGGGCATCCCTTGGTTCAGACTTCCCGTCAGCTGTTTCAACACGTTTGCCTGCAAACTGAGCAAGCTCGCGATCCTTCAGTAACGACTTGATAACTGAGTCATTAGATGAATGCGCTTCCTTCTCTCTGATTCGTTCAACCTGTTTTTTTGTCCACTCTCGAATACGTATAGTTGGCATATATCTTTTTTAGTGAGTATTGATAATAGATCTTTCCCATAATAATCTGTTTGCCTAGTCTATGTCATTCTCATTGCTGGTTCGAGTTATTAATGCGCCTGACAACTACGTCTGGCGAGACAGTGATTTGATCCGCGGCTAAGCGATGAGAGACGAAGTCAATAAGATCAAACTCTTGAAGAAGTTGTTTAGCTGTCGTTCTGCTAATTCCGATGCATTGGGTTACACCGCGAACGGTCTGAGATTGGTTAATGGCATCTGCGAGTTCACCTACAGTCAGTTTTTCTGGAATGTCAATATCTGTTTCGATAGTCGGATCAACGTGTTCTCTTGACGAACCCTCGGAAACTAACTTTCTAATCGGTATAGTAGCGAATGATGACTGGTTTGTGTTGCTGGGCACCGATACATTTCCGCCGTCAGCAACGGCGTTCGTTGCCTCTGGATTTACTTCATCATCACTGCTATTGGAGGAGGTGTTGGTTCGCTCACTGTTTACCGCCGTATCAACCTCACCATCTGCGTTTGTCGGTGACTCAGCTAAAGTACTATGTGGATCAGCATGTTTAGGCTCAACAGTATCGGTGTGCTTGTCTGTCTTTTTCGATCGACCAGTGTCAATGTATGATCCCGGCTTGGTGTCATCAGGATCGTGGATATCATATTCAACCATGTGTCGCCTGACAGTCTCAGACGTGACATCAACCCCAAGTGCCTCAGTCATCTCTGGAAAAGAATTGTATTGATTGTATACAGATTTTAATTTGTCTGGGTTCTTATATGCAGGAACTGTCATTTTCTCCGCTTCATCGGTTATATTATTATGATCATGCGATGTACCAACGTGTTCTATATCTTTCGAGTCATTGGGAGACACAGTGACTGTTAGGTCGGCAGAGACCTTTCCATCCTCAATAGTGATATTTTCAGCATCTATCGACGTTGTTTCTCTTACATTCTCATCTGTTAAAATAGGTATAGAAACGGCCAGTTCAGCCGTGACCCCTTTGTCCGTGTCTGATAAGTCTTGATCCATTTCGGCGTGTTGGATACTCGTTCCTGATGATTCTAAGCGCGAGAGTACCTGTGAAAGCTGTTTGAAATTGTTACTAGCTACCATGCTTTGGATTCCAACCAATCACACTACTCACCCGTATTATATAAATATTACTCTATTCATCCATAGCAAACTCACATACCACAACATTTGTTTTGTTTTGTCGTATATAATTAGAAGATAGTATTTGATATGATTTACTCAAGCAAACGCTTAAAAACAGAACGATGTCTGTGGCTGGTACAATAACCGCTCGTGGTGAAGAGAATATCAGTCAGTTTTAGCAACCGGTTTGTTCGCCACTGTCCACTCAGCTGGGTCAATTGGATGACCATCAAAATCACTGTGCTCCGGATACGCAGTAAAAACGAGGTATTCCGTCTGATCCCGAAGATATTCGACGAGCATGTGCAAGTTCCTATTATCAAGATTTCCGACACTATCAACGATCATGAGCGGGATAGACTCATTAACATTGAACGACTGCCAGCCAGCCAGGGCTGCTACAAATCCGATAAGCTCTAATTCCCCCTCGCTTAGTGCCGTAAGGCTGGTTTCGCGTCCGTCACGAGCGACGACAATTTCAAAATCGGCGGTGAGTCGAGCAGATTCAAATCCAGTTTCAAACATAGAAACAATATCACTGATTGCATCATCGAATGCATCCCGCGCCTCGCGTTTGATACGATCTTTTCGGCTTCTAAGATCTTTGATCTCGTTTCGAACTTCTTCTAATTCCGCTTCAAGTTGCTCGGTCTGATCAGCTCTCGCGTCGAGTTGGTCGAGCTCTGCCGTCGCATCATCGAGTTCAGCCTTTCGATACTTGATCTCACTCTCAAGATCAGAACGCTCTGATATCGTTTCGTCTACCGTCTCATTCAACTCGTCGACTCGAGTACTCGCGGCATCGAGACGCTCTCTCGCGTCCGTCAAGCTTTGTTGTCTGTCGGCAAGTTGTTCCTCTAATTCAGCGATTTCTGATTCGAGATCTTGTTTACGATGTTTTAGCTGGGATTGCTGCTCACGACGAGCTTCGAGTTCCTCGATTTTACTCTGATGCTGTTCGACGGTTGCCTTGTGTTCGGTCAACTTGGTCTCGAGAGTCTCAAGTTGCGCTTTGATCTCTTCTTGTGTCGTATCATTTCCACAAGTCCAGCACTTAACGGTGTCACCGGTGATGTTACGTTGCACGTCTGTGATCAAATCAAACCGATTCTCGTCGAGAACCATCTCGGTTGCAGAATACAACGACTGGAGTATCTCTGCGTCTCGCTTGGCGCTATTCAGTTCCTCCCGGACACGTTTGAGTTCCTTGTCAGTATTCTCGCACTCAGGAATGTCGATTGATTCAAGTTCCGTACGGTTTTCTGAGAGCCGTTCTTCTATACCTTTGATACTCTGTTCAAGTTGCTCAACACGTTTTTTCGTCTGGCGTTTTTCAGAGCGAGCCCGATCTAGCTGCTGTTGTGTCGAATCTTCATTCTCATTATCTCGTTGATCGACAGCCTCGCGCTGATCACGCAACTCCTCAATCTCTTCACTGAGCCTATTGACTTTCTGTTGGACACTTGGCAATCGTTTAGTTGCTTCATTCGCCTGCGAAAGCTCAGATTTGATCCGCTTGCGCTCGCGTTTCAGTTCGGTAATCTGTTCGTCTATGTTTTGAAAATTCAGTGGACGCATAAGCACATCCTCAAGGTTTTCACCTCGTCGAACGGCACCCCTAATCTCATTGTGTTCGTCTAGACAGGCGAATAATTCAGCTCGAACAATATCATACTCATCCTTGAGATACGGCTCTCCCTCGCGGCTGACGGTCGACCCATTACGGACTAGTTGTACCATAATATCTCTTTTTGATGTTTGTAGGTCAACGTGGCCTGTCTCCTCCCCTTCTGTTAGTTTAGACGAAATCCCAAGAGCTACCTTGAGTGCTTCAACGAAACTTGACTTACCCTGCCAGTTCGCAGCCTGAACAGCATTTAGACCCGGTTCGATGGCTGCACTTCCATCAATGATTCCAGCAATCCGCTCAATGTCGATTGTCCAAACCATGCTTAGACCTGGGAGACTCGTTGAAGACTGTGCTCTTCACAAACGTACCCGCGCTCCAGCGCAACGTCGAACGGGACTTTTGTCGGACAGGATTGACAACTGAGTTGAACTTGCATGTCGATGCCAGCAGCCTCACCGCCGGCAAGCATTTCTTTATTTGCAAGTGCTGAAAGTGCTGTCTCTGCCTTTTGTTCTGCAACTTCGATAGCCTTCTGAATGCTTTCTTCTTCCCAATTTGTATTTGATGTCTTCGATTCTTTGTTACCGTTCAAACACTTTTGTAGATGTGTTCGCATTGTTCCCCATGAAACGAGATCTTGTTTAATCTGGTCACTATTGATCCCGTCGGCACGCAAGCTCTCCACCAGCTCCTCACTGACAAGATCGTCACCACGTGTGAGGATTTCATAGTCGTTATCAAGTCTTGCGCCAAGTGTTTCGCGCCCGTGTTCATCATAGGCGGTCTTCAACAGTCGCTTATTGAACCATTCGGTGAGTGACCGGTAGCCCATCGCCGTTTGTTTGTCAGCACCCGTCCAACGAGCAAGGAGTCCATTGTTGATGGAGTCATAAATTGGATCTGACGATTCGAGACCGTACCGATCAATCACGTCGTCTATTTTGCAACTTGAATTTGAAGCCATTGAAAACACATAGCTTGGCTACCTTTTATAACTTGTTACATAGTGTGTACTATGCGGGTACCGTAGCGTGATATTCAGTCATTATACCGTGGTATATAGATATACACACTAAGGGTGTTAATTCGGGACTGACGGATGGTAAATCATACCACGACATGCGTTGTATAATATTGTTAAAATTCAGTATGTCTGATTAGTTGTATGCTCTTTAATATATAAGCCGAGCTACCGACAGGTTAACACTGATACAATCGATGAAACGGATGAAACTGTATATCTATATCCAAGTAAGGTTCAGCAATCGGGCGGAATCGTGGCTACAAGTGACCCGCTGAAAAAAAGTGGGTTCCACTTCATAGGACAGGGTACCTTCCCCGTGTATATCCTCTTCAACTCACACCCACCACGCCGGACACGGTCAGAACTCTTGATCGTACGGAGATACGACGTGTTCACGATTAGTAAGGTAGACACAACGAATTTATCAACCGCTAAACCTTCCCTATGGGTTAATCCACTGATAGCGACAATGGCTATGGCCTCAGGCGCGTACATGCCCGAGGTCGTGTCGATGTACGAGCAGGTTCCTTCCTCGCTCTCCGTTTTCAGATTTTCGTAGCGGTCGCCAACTACGGACAGGGAGATAATCTTGGCCGCGAGAAAGCCGCTTTATAATACTGTTTCTATGACACGCTTCTATTATCTTTAGTTATAGATTTATAATGGCCTCTGGTCAAAAATGTCAAACTCTTAGTGAATATCTGCTCCTGCTGAGGTGGGAGCACTAATTCTCTTGATTCCGCCAGTCTTTCCAGAGACAAGATCTCACAACACTGCCTTCTCAACATTTACATTGTTGTCTAGTAATATATCCTGCAACTCTATTCCGGACACGCCGTGACTCGACATCGGTCAGATCTGATACGCGGCTGCAGTTCGTCTTAAAGCTGTTAGTGAAGCTGTCAGGATGGCGTTTGAGAAGGGTATCACCGATGTTAATTATTTCTTTGGCGTCTAGTGTCATAGTATACTATCAACTGACTTGGTATATATTTCTTTGCCGAAGATTTTAAAAACGAACATACACCAATATTCTGGTTTATTCTTGAATTTTGATCTTTGATATTGCTTTTACAAGAGAATGATCGGTTATCACCAGCTATTTATCAGAAAGTAATATTAATAAGAAATGTTCTGATGTATTTACATGCACTGATTATGTTTTAACAGTACAGAAATAATAGATAAAGTACAATTATCATCAGGGCGTAATATATAGATCAACCCCACAAATCTAATTAAGATTATAGAACGTGCGATATCGGCATCCAATGATGCTGATGGCGTACTTCGACTCCGTGAATTATGAATAAGTATCTATATCCAAGTAAGATTTAGTTTATTATAAACATTACTTTACAGGACTTTGATCTGATTCATTGGATGTTGTCCTCCTGAATGAGTTTGGCTATAGAGTATCCCTGTTGTAAATTTGTACACTGTCTATCAGTGATTCCAAGATTTAATTCTGGCAGTTGATGTTCGGGCATAAGACAAGTCAATTGATCTAAGATGAGAAATATAAGGCCGAAGCAGGCCGAAAGACTACAATTTCTTAACAGCTATCAAACAACCATCACAAGTAAAAACAGATGGATCATCGTAGTCGAAACACAAGCGAACGTGGCTGCATATATGCCTCTGCCTCCAAGAGCTACTGCGCCCCGAAGGTTCCAATGCGGCACTGGTGTCACTGAGAAAATCTATATCGGTCAAGAACGACCCGCACGATTTGCACATAATAGTCCGTAGGCGCACGAGAAGTTCAAATACAACTTCGGGAACGTGTTCTCGAAGCAATCCAGAGTCAAGAAGCCGCGCTGATTGTCGATAGCATAGGTCTGGAAATGGATGTGTTCGAGACTGAGCGGAGGTGTTAGCTGAGTATATGTCCCAAAGGTACTCTCCAAGGTGATCGCCAAACTTAGCAAGATTACCTGCATCTAAGCGGTAGTGCTCTCTTACCGTCTTCATTCATACAGTAGCGGTCGTTTGAGCGGATAGCGTTACGCAATCCGTTGGGAGCGCGTTTTGACTGATCTGGTCGTGATCTTCGGTTGCCATCGATTCCGACCACCTTGATTTCTACCTAACCTGTTCATCAGAAGTCTGTTCGTTGATTCGGAGTTATACTGTTGAACCTCAGAAGTACTGATACCCACGGATCAATACCAATGCCACAAGCCAAGATATTCTACTATTAGATCATATATGATCTGATTGAGCAACTTCAAGCGTGAATCGAACCGTTGTGCCACCGGAATTAGGTGTGATCATCTGTAGTGAGGAACCATACTTGTTAACAATCCATTTGACAAGCCAAAGACCGAGCCCGCTGCTATGTGACAGCGGCGAGACTGGCTTGTCGCCAAGTATAACATCCTTTTCGCTTTTCGGAATGCCAGGCCCGTTATCTATCACTTCAACTTCTACCGTTGAACCATTTTGCACGGTCAAGCCAACGCTAACAAATGCCGACTCAGATTGATTATGTCTAATGGCATTGTCAATAAGAGAATCAATAGCAATCTGCAGTTTATCATCCGCGTAAACCATAATTGAGTCTTGATGATTGAACTCAATGGTTATTTCAGGATACCGCTCTCGGTATTCTTGTACTGTTTCCATAATGATAGTATCTAGTTCAACTGTGTCCAATTCCGCAGAACTATCTAACACTTCTCGAATCGTTTTAGCTTCTTCACATAGTCGGCTGATATCTTTTGCTTTCTTTTTGATCGTCTTCGCTGATTCGCGCTCAGAACTGTCATCAAGCTGTTGAACAATGCGTTCGATATGTCCGTAAATCACATTGATATCATTGCGGAGATTGTGACGAAGGATACGTTGCAACACATCAAGATGGTTTTCTTTTTGAATTTTCATTGTGATATCAGTATATATTGCAAACGCATGGTTATTACTAGTGGGGACGGATCTGTAGGCGAACTGTTTTATTCCATCTGCTGTTTTCCGATCAATTATTGCGCTATTAGCTTTACCACTGAGCGTCCGTTTATCAAAGTTGGTAGCCTCTTCTTGGTTTTCTGGTGGCACAATGAGATCGTTCAGGGGTTCTCCGGATACAGAGTCATGATCGGGTGCGAATACCTCTAGAAACTCATTGTTAGTTTGAACAATGATAGGTTCGCCATTAATTATTTCAAACTCAACGATAGGATCATTCAACTCGTTAAAGAGCCTATCAAACCGGTTTTTCACAGTTGCGACCCCAAACACGCCGATTATGTCTCCGTCCGTATTATATATCGGAGCCCTTCGGGTTACTTCTTCAACAGATTCACTATCAGTAGTTATTTCTTCTTTTTTAACTGTAACATCTTTTTCCTCTATGACCTCTTTGCGTTCTTTTTGAAATTCTTCTACCTCACTGTGCGAAAATATTTCTTCTTCATGTAGTCCAACGTAATATTCTTCAGAATCTATATCAAACAGGTTTTTATTTGTCTCATTCATCAAGTAGTATTCTCCTTCAACGTTCTTTATGAATACAGAGCCAGGGATAGTTTCAATTATCTGTGATAGGGATTGCTCTGCATCTATTTCGGTTCTGTCTTTATTTTCAACTTTATTTTTTATTTCTTCAACTAGCTCAGAACTACAATCTTCTAATGACTGTTTTTGAAAATAGCTAGTAACACCTTCCCTGATTGCCTGCTCTGCCACGCTCTCGTTTCCTACGTCTGTGACTAGTATAAAAGGTAGCTCTGAGGAGAAGTCTCTAACCTCGGTAAGAAAACTGATTCCATTGGATATCTTAAGATCATATCCACTAATAATACAGTCAAAGTCATCGTTAGAAATGGCTTCAAGCGCTTCCCGTGGATCTGCTTTTATACTTATATTGAATTCTGTTGTAAGTTTTGAGTTATCGACAGCGCCTAGGAACTCCTCAGTATCCCCCTCTGGTACACAGAGAACTCGTGTGGTTTGCCAAATACCACTGAACTTGCCAGATTCCATCACTATATGTGGTAAAACCAGTTTTATTCAAGTANTTGAACTTCATCAGCAAGAGCTTCGACTGCATTTTGCTGGGTGTTAGCCTGCTTACATATTTCATCCATNGAGTTCCGAACTTTCTCTGAACGTCGTTGTGCATTTTCCAACGTCGCTGTTAGTTCTTCAACAGTGTCGGCTTGCTCGTTGTTAGCCGTGGCGACTTCGTGGATGCCAGTGCTAACTTCCGTTACTTTATCTTCGATCTGGTTTAATTCAGAAAGTGTCTTTTCGACTTCTTCGACCCCTATCTCAATCTTTTCCTGAGTTTCATCGATTATGTCGACTGTCTGGGACGTTTGTTCTTGGATATCCCTAATTTGTTCGGCAATTTTCTCTGTGTTCTCACTCGTATCATTGGCAAGCTGCTTGACCTCATCAGCAACAACAGCAAATCCAGCACCTTCTTCGCCTACGCGTGAAGCCTCTATATTTGCATTGAGAGCAAGGATATCAATCTCTTTTGATATATCTTGTATTATTTCGATTATTTCTTCAATTTCACGCATATTATCATCAAGTTCTGCTATCGTTTTGCTCAGTTCTTCGCCAGTATTAGCCAACTGCTTAGTTGACTGTTTTGCCTTTTTTCCAGCTTCGCTACCGCGTGATACTGAGTCACTTGCATTTTGAGCTGCTTGGGAAACATCGTCAGATATCGCTGCAACTTGCTCCATACGTGCACTAAATTCTTGTAGATCGTTAACTGCGTCTCTAAGCGATTCCGTTTGTTCATGCGTCATTTGGGACACTTCATCTGCGGATTGGGTCGTGCTTTTTATTCCCTTATTTACTACCTCAGTCTGATCTTCAATAGCTTGAATAACTGTGTGGAGATTTTCAGTCGTATTATTAACTTCCTCAAGTACACTTAGAAGATGATCTTCGACATACTCCGTCTGTTCAAGCGATGCAGTTGCATTGAATTTGCCCTGACTTACTTGCTCTAACGTGTTGATTATCTCTTCTACGAGTTCTTCGGTTGCTTCTTGTTTGCGTTGGCGTTCCGTCTCATCCTGACAGAGTTGAAAAACGCCTTTGAATGTATCGCCATCATACAGTGGGACAGCAGTAAACCGAATAAACCGCTCTTCGCCTGCGTCATTCAATAACCATGTCGGAGACTCGTATACAGGGGCATCAGTATATTCCGAGCTAACACGTTCGATATGCTCAACATTATCGGCACCCTGAGGATTGTCGACGATATGGTTTGATAGTGCTTTGATTAAGTCACCGTCCTCATTTCTGGCGAATAAGTCCTCGTGGCCAATCATTTCATCTTTGCTAAGTCCAAGAAGTGGCTCCAGTCCGTCGCTCCACTCAACGACAGTGTGCTCGGTATCGAGCATGTACGCTGGGATAGGTAAGGCTGATATGATTGATTCAATCGTAGTGATGTCAGCACCCCGGGCGATAGAATCAATGCTGACATCGTTTGCATTGTTTTGCGAATTTGTGGAGCTCATGATTTCTCTTTCAAAACAAAGAAGCGTAAATTTATATCCTTTGGTTCTTGACTGTGAAATACTATTTTCGTGTTTAATGTATGTGCGTTTTGTCGTGTGCGATATTTTTGTAATTTCCTACTAAGTCAAGTCAAATCAGGGCAATTGTTATTTTTCCCAATATATATCTACTATAATTTAAATATGCTAACTTTTCTTACTGGAACAAAGACAGTTTATAATATAATTAACAATAGTATAGCAAATGTGTGTTTCTGGGTAAAACTTATATAAAACGCCGATAACCCTACCATGCGATAGACTCAGTAAGCAAAGTGAGTGCAATCGTTCAGCTCATGATGTCAAAAACAAAATGGTGCTAAATTAACGATGGAAAACAACGTATCACGTCGAAAGGTGCTATCAGCAGTGGGCAGTGCCAGTGCACTTGGATTAGCAGGATGTACCGGAGAGACCACAAATGAAGACGACGCCGAAATAACCGCAGCATTCTTATACGAATCTGAACTTGCTGAGGTTGGCTGGGATCGGTCACATGAGAACGGTCGCCAATTCGTTGAAGAGCAACTCGATTGGGTTGATACCGAGTTCACGGAGAATGTGCCCCCTGGTGACCTCGATCAAGTAATGGGGAGTCTCGTCGATTCCGGTGTGGACGCGATTTTTGGGACAACCTTTGGTTACATGGATCCGATGGTGGAGTTCTCCACGAATCATCCTGACGTCGCGTTTGAGCACTGCTCAGGGTATAAAACAACAGAGAATATGGGCAGATATTACGGGCGCCTATACCAAGCACGCTATCTTTGCGGAGTAGCTGCAGGAGAGTTAACAGATGAAAACCAGATCGGGTACTGTGCGGCATTTCCAATACCCGAAGTGCTTCGGCAGATAAATGCGTTCGTCGCGGGTGCACGGGACGTGAACCCTGATGTGACCGCGGAGATCAGATTTACTAACGATTGGCTTAATCCTTCAGCGTCTACCGAAGCTGTTGAAGCTCTCACCAACAACGGTGCAGATGTAATTAATAATCATCAAACATCTACCGCCGCTGTGGAGACTGCAGCCCGAAACGATGCATGGGCATTCACTTACACTACCGATATGATAGACGCAGGCGGAGAACGATACGGTAGTTCGGCGGTGTTTAATTGGGGACCGTACTACGAGGAGACTATACGCAATATCCGCAACGATGAGTGGGATCCCAATGCATACTGGAAGGGTCTTGACGCTGGTATCGTAGATATCGGTGAGTTTGGATCTAATGTTCCGGATGACGTGGTAAGTGAAGTTGAAAATGTGCGAGAAGAGATCATCAACGGGGAGCGAACCGTCTGGGAGAACACTCAGTTCGAAGGTGAGTCTGACGAATTCCTCTTCGGTGAAGTGAATAGTTTCGTTGAAGGAATTAGTGGAGAGGTTCCGAGCTCATAGCGGTACGTCGCTCTCCAGAGGCGAAACTATAGTATTATTGAATAATATTATTTCTTTACTAATATTGTATGAAATAAGCTAATACAGGCGTCAATACGGTATATTTGACGAAAAGTCAATAAACTATCACCGATTACATCGGACGGTGAACAGGTGGAAACAGACCTCTGCCCCCCGAATTCTGAACGAGTTTTCAGATCGCGTCGAGGCCATTATCGGTGAGCCAGCGGTCTCCCCGGCAAACAACGCCGCTGAAATGCGCTTCTTGAGTCGGTGGTTCTCTGAAAACTCATTGGAACGCCGGAACGACCGCGGCATGTTTGCGTATGAGACACTGCTGTCCCTGCTGGCAACCTGCCACCAGCAGAGATGCAATCCGTACAATGAGTTCAAGCAAACCGTTCGAAACAGCGAGACGATTTTACGAGATCAGGCTGTGCGCGCTGTTGCGTCCTCGGTAAACACGTACTACTGTAGTGCGTAAAGATTCAATTTACCGGTCGTCAAGAGCTGTCTTGATTTTCTCTGCTGTAATCGGGAGTTCATTGATTCGAACATCAACAGCACGTCGTATGGCGTTGCTCAGTGCCGGTGGGACAGTATTGGTCGGAACCTCGGCGATTGACTTTGCGCCAAACGGGCCTGTCGGCTCATGTGTTTCGACAAGGATCGGGGTCAAAGGCGGTTGATCAGACGTTCTGGGTGGCCCGTAGTCATGGAATCGTTTCACAGTCGGTGTTCCATCCTCCTCAAATTCGAGACCGCTCCTAACAGCCAGGTCGTAGCTCATATGTACCGCTCCCGTAACTTGGCCTTCAGCAAGATCAGGGTTGATCGCAACGCCACAGTCGACAGCGTGGACAAGTTCATTAATTTCGAACTCACCAGTGCGCTCGTCCACAGTGACATCAACAAATTGTGCACCAAATGGTGGTGGGGATTCATCGGTGCTGTGACTTGCTTCGCCCATTACCTGAACGCGCTTTTTATCGCCGTAGATTGATCCATGTCCGATTTCTTTGAGTGAGACTGAGTTGTTGGTTGCTGTGGAGTACACTTCACCTTGGCCCACTGATAGCGCAGTAGGTTGTTCGTCAAGTAGCCGGCTGGCGACTTCTAACAGTTGCTCGCGTGCGTCTTCGGCTGCTTTCATAACGGCCTGCCCAGTTATGTACGTCGTTGAAGACGCGTAAGCGCCATAATCGAACGGTGAGATATCCGTATCCGATGGTTGCACGACGATATCCTCCGGACGAGATCCCAGCACTTCAGCTGCAATTTGCGACATAACAGTATCGGCTCCAGTGCCGATGTCAACAGCCCCTGTCTGAAGGATAAAAGACCCATCTTCATTCATTTTGATGTGTGCAGCCCCAAGCTCATCGCCAGGAACACCACTTCCCTGTGTTGCCACCGCAACACCACACGCACGGTGAAGATAATCTGCATCTGGCTGCTCTATGTCTCCCCATCCAATAGCATCCTTTCCACGGTCAATGCACTCTTCAATACCACAAGAATGGATCTTTCTCCCATAGTCTGATCCGTCCTTCAAAATCTTCGAGGCCACGTCGATGTCACCTTCACCGATGAGGTTCTTGCGTCGGAGCTCGATTGGATCCATGTCTAGTTCGGCGGCGATGTCGTCCATATGTCCCTCGACGGCGAAGTGTCCCTGCGGAGCGCCGTATCCGCGGAATGCGCCCGCAATCGGGAGGTTTGTATGCACGGCGGTCACGTCGAGACGAATATTTGGAGTATGGGTGTACAATGGGAGCGGTTTTTTTCCGATGGCACCACTTGCTGTCATACCATGAGGCCCATACGCACCAGAGTTGGAAACCACAGACATGTCTATGGCCTCGAGTTCACCCTCGTCACTCACGACGCTTCGCAATTGCACGCGGGAGGGACGACGGAGCCGCATCGCGTGAAACTCTTCGTATCGGGTTGCTTCTAGTTTCACAGGTCGATCGGCGGCCATCGACAGCGCAAGCGTGATCGGCTCGGTAACCATCGACTGTTTCGACCCGAATCCAGCACCGATCCGAGGTTTTGTCACACGAATGTCTCGGATCGGAATCTCAAACAGATGTGCCAACTGCCGGCGTACATGGTATGGAACCTGCGTACTTGTTATAAGATGGTAGCGATTGTTCTCGTCTCGATGCGCAATTGTGGTGTGTGGTTCAGGAACACAGTGGGATTGATACGGCGTTTCCCACTCCGAGTTGACCACAGTCAGGTCGGGGTTCGATGCTGCATTATCGAATGCCGCATCTACGTCGCCAATTTCACCACTCACCTGCGCTTCGATATTACGCTCGTAATCCGCCCCTGGAAGGATGTTCTCTATGTCGTCCGGTTCATGTATCTGCGGTGCTTCTGTGTCCATCGCTTCAATTGGATCAAAGACAGCGTCATACTCGTCATATGTGACATCAATGCGTTCAACCGCAGTATTCGCTGTGGAAACGTCTTTAGCAGCCACAGCAGCGATAGGATCACCCACATATCGCGGGTTTTTTTCAAGCACACGCAAATCTCGTGGCGACGGTTCGGGGTATGACTGTCCAGCTGAGGTATATGGCTTCGTTGGAATCTCCCCCGAGCTGGGTGTGAGAACTGCGTAGACACCATCTACCTCTTCGGCAGCAGTCACGTCAATATCCGTGACAACTCCGTGTGCGATATCTGATCGAAGGACTTTCGCATGCGCAAGATTTTGGAAATCACTAGCGTAATCTGATGTGTACTTTGCCTCTCCAGTGACGATCTTCCGTGCGTCGTCTTTCTCATCACGAGTCGAAACCGAGTGATAATCTCCATTTTCAGCTCTTGACTGAGCTGAGCTGTCATCAGTTGTTTGATCAGCACTGTCTGAACCATCGGTGGTTCCCGTGCTTCTCGGTTTACTCATTATTGTCACCACCGTCAAAACAACCACAGCCATCACAGACCGCCGAATTTACATCAGTTTTCATTCGGTCTGACGCGTCTTGAACGGCGTCAATTATTTTTTCATATCCAGTGCACCGACAGAAGTTCCCGTACAACGCTTCCCGAATTTCATTTTCGTTGGGATCCGGGTTCGATTCTAGAAGTGTTTTCGTTCGCATAATCATACCAGGTATGCAGAATCCGCATTGCAGCGCAGCGTTGTCAACAAAGGCCGCTTGAATAGGATGAAGATCATCCTGAGTGCCTAGGCCCTCGATCGTTTCGATGGTAGCTCCATCCATCTTGAATGCAGGCTGGAGGCACGATTTTATTGCGTCTCCGTCGACAATGACCGTACAGAACCCGCAGCCGCCAGTATCACAGCCGCGGTTCGTACCGGTATATCCGGACCGACGAAGTACATCAAGCAGTGAGTCGGACTGTGCAGCACTAAGCGTTACTTCTTCGTCATTCAGCGTGAGGTTTAGTTTCATCTGTAATAGTTATTTGTTGTCACTATCTGGATCTTATTGGCCAGTAAACAGGCGTAACCTGGGTCAGGCGACTCGGTATAGTGATGCGACGTTAGCGTCGGTGTGTCAGGAGTTCTGGCCAAGATCCATGCTGACGTAGATAAAAATGTGCCTTTCGGTTCAAAAATCTTTGCTAATTCGTGTTTCTTTCCTGCTTTTCTGTCTCTCACAAAGTCATTTTGAATGGAATCGATTTCAATCTCTATGATTTGTACTTCTTTATCTCGGTTAATAACTCTCACTGGACATATCAAAGGGATCTACACCCATGTGAAGGAGTTTACTGATAGGATGGAGCTGTCATTGTGAAACCGTAGCAGGCAAAAGTGACGCAGTTGCGTTATTGAGTAGATTCTCATTCGAAGTGTTCCGTTCGGAGGCGGCTGCCACGAACCTACTCCAGCAGGTTTGCTGGCATAATGGTCTCTATTGCTCACACTGCCGCAGTGAATTGGCGATCAACTAGATTAGTTGTCCTTTTCGTTTTTATACCTGAATAAAAATTGTGGACGTACATTCAACGACAACATTAGCACAATCTTAATTCACGTGGGGATCAGCCCTGGGGCGCTCCCGTTTGTCTTCTACTCATCGCTCAGGTTCAGTGCGAGTCCACCAGTTAGATCCTAAAGCAGGTGTTTCATTGTTCACTTCGACAGCGCGTCAATCAGCTCACCAGAACGCTTAACGCGCCAGTGCTCAACCTGATATGGTCTGTCAAAATCGACGAACTCTACATTTCTGTTGATATTAGACACTGCGAGCGCGACGGCAGTGGCTAGCGCAACTTCTGGAGATAGCCTCCGAGGTGGTTCTCAGTCCATGATGCGGCGGAGCTCGGCCAGTTGGTCAGTTTCTCAAAGGGTTCAGTGAGGAGAGCACAGTATTCCGCTGCGCTTTCTACGATCAATAGTGAGGGTTCCCATTTGAGACCCTGTTACACCTGCTTGATTAGGTTGAGATCAAGTGATCCAGCATAAAAAGACGAGATCAATACCAAGTGTGTGAGCCTGCTTTCGCGTGTGCTCACACACGTGTGAAGAGAAATTAACCAACACAGGTAGAATCCGCTTGGTGGGATTTTGCTCGCGGGTAGGTTCTAGACACGAACAAATCCCCTCTTTCGTCCGATCAGCCGGAAAGCTGAGTACACTCTGTCCGATGAGAGCATATCACCGAATCGCTGGTGAAGATTGACGAACCAGCGGTCGGATAATATGCGGATCATCAACCGTGTAGAGGCGTTATGAATTGTCCCACAGCTGGGATGTGACGTATCGAGAAATCCGACTACCGTCCTGCCGTCTGTGCAAGTATCATCGTCGACGAGCCACCCTTCTGGTCGTCACCCTCACGTTTGTTATGCGGCTGGTTCGATCTCTTGTTGAAGCCGTTCCCGGCGTGTTCGTCGAGGATTTCCTCTGCATTGTCTGGGCGTGATGGCCGTTTCGTCCGTGGAATGGCGCAAGAGAGTCCAAGCTTTTCGAGAGAGACTAGGAGATAGACCGGGTGGAGGGATACATTGAATTCGTCGTTGATGAGGTGCTGTATCTCTTGTTTCTTTAATAATTGGCCGTCACGGAGCAACTCAAACAATTGATCTTGTTGCTGAGCATCGAGCTTCGGGGGCCGTCCGCCACAAAAGTTCGGCATGAAGAGTCCTAACCCGTCCTTGTTCCAGTGTTGACCCCACCGTGTTGCTATGCGGAAGTATCTACCGACATCGTCGACAGCGTCTTCGAGCGTCGCTCACCTGTAGAGGCGTTTGAGGAAGATCAGCCGCCCAGTGAGGTTCTGATCAGTAGAAGTAGCAAGGATTCGGTCAGAGTTGTCCATACTGAGATGGCGGACGACATCTTTGTGGTGGTCACTTGATATGCGCACTCAACCATGGCTACCTCGCTAGCATCTTCTACTCACCAAGTCGTACTCATGTGGGCTCTCAAATCGTGGTCGTGGACACTACACTGAAAACAAGCCACCGGTGTTCATGATCACTGATCGCAGCGGCGATCAACGATGCGCTATTCCAGCGAAATCCACCTATGAGCCGACCGTGCGACCCCCACCCACAGATATCGAGGAAGGTCACTCACCGTCTACACTGATGCATTTCGGGTGTACGATCCACCTGAAGGCGACAAGAGCTATCAGCGAGAGGTGTTTATTAACGGAGAGGAAGAGTATATCAATAGAGATACTAATCTGAATGCCTGCGAGAGCCGTGTCGCTGGTGAAACGGTGACTCTTGTCATACCGAGGCGTCTCTAAAGACAATCTCACGCCGTATCTCAGGGCGACCTAATCCAATACGGAATCCTGTGAAAACCTGATCGAGAGACTCTCGAAGAGAACGTCCGTACCATACTCTAACTCATCAACAACATGCTTCATGTGCACGTATTTTTTATCAGGGATACTCGCCGGTTATCACGCCGAAGGTGTCATACACACTGAACAGAGTATTGTGTCTATAGGAGGAGAGTCGGTATATGTGACCGGTACCGTCTACTCTCCCTGTTGATTGTATGTCTGAACGAGCGCGGATGGTTGTGCGAGTTCTCGGTTTTCAGCACGAATAACAGTGATTGTCAGCACGAGCAGTGTGGCTATATATGGATAAGTCGACATTATTGTCGGATTAAATACGAACCCGAGGACAGGGTTGATTATCTCAGCCAGTGGTGCAGCTGCACCGACGGAGAAATTGAATCCCTGAGCGAATAGCTGGAATGCATTTAGTCCTCCAAACAGGATAGCTCCAGCGAACAGACGCGCTGGCTCCCAGCGAGCAAAAATAACGAGTGCGACTGCAATCCACCCCTGGCCAGCAGTCATCCCACCAGACCAGATTTGGGTGAACGCCAACGAAAGATGTGCTCCAGCCGCTCCAGCAAAGGCACCACAAATAATAACGGCCAAATACCGCATTCTAACTACATTGACTCCCATCGTGTTGGCCGTTTCCGGATCTTCTCCAACAGAGATAATCTCTAAGCCGATGTTCGTCCGATAGAGGAGTAGCCATACAGCTGGAAAAACAAGAAACGCTATATAATCAGTCGCTGCGTTATTAAATAGCGCTGAGCCAAGGATTGGGATTTCCACAAGGATTGGGATAGCAATATCTGGGAATCCGTCGATTGATGCTCCAGAGTAGGAACTGCCGAAATAGGTAGAAAGTCCTGTACCTAGAAGTGTCAGCATAATTCCACTCACAGCTTGATCGGCATTTAGCGAGATACATAGAACAGCGTGGATTAATGAAAATATTCCACCAGCGATAATTGCGACACCGAATCCGAGCCAGTAACTCCCGGTGGCAGAAGCAGTGACGAACCCGGACAACGCGCCAATCAACATGATCCCCTCAACACCGAGATTAAGGATACCTGCTCGCTCGCTAATTAGTTCACCGAGACCAGCCAACAATAACACTGTAGTAGCACTCACCGTTGTGCTTGTCAGCCCGGCAATGAGATTCGACATCAGGCACCTCCCTCCACATCGGTGTTGTCACGAGGCCCGCCTTTGGAGGCACTCTTCAACGACATTGATACGGAGTAGTTCTTAAAGAACTCCGCTGTGAGTAAGAATAGAATAATAAGTGCCTGTAGGACGCCAATAATTTCGGATGGAACACCGAGCAACGTCTCTATATTCGATCCACCAACAAATATCACAGCAAAAAAGATTGCGGCGAGCATAACCTGCAACGCTCCATTTCGTCCTAACAGGGCGATAGGGATTCCTGTGAATCCATATCCTGGATTAAACGAAGCACGGAGTCGACCTTCCTCGCCGGCGATCTCGTTAATTCCAGCAAATCCTGCAAACGCAGCACCGGCCAGAAGCACGAATAGGTACACTTTGTACTTACTTATTCCAGACTTTTCAGCGGCCCTGTCGTTTGCCCCTGTAACCGTTATTTCGTAACCCAAACGAGTGTAATTTATAATAATGTATACGCATATAATTAGAACAGTAGCAAGAAGAATTCCGACCGAAACTCCAAGACCAGGAACCTCTGGTAGTTGGCTAACACCTGGAATGGAGGCACTCTGTGGAAAGTTTCCCCCGGGTTGCTGCATTGGACCACGGACAAGGTAGCTGACTATCCTTTGTGCGATAAATACAAACAAAAGTGTCGTGATGATCTCATTGATTCCAAATCTTGTGCGTAGCAGTGCTGGGATTGCCATCCATAGCAATCCTGCCACCCCGGCACCGAGGAACATCAATGGAATGAGCAGAATGGTCGGTAGCGAAACGTTCAGAGCGATCCAGGTTCCTACGATTGCTCCAGCAAGCAACTGACCCTCTGCACCAATATTCAGAAGCTGTGCTTTGAGCGGCAAGTAGACCGCGACCCCAACGAGAATCAACGGAACGGCTTTGTTGATTGTGAATATTAGCCCAGACTCTGTGGTAAGTGTCTGGATAAACATCATTTCGTACGCTTTGATTGGGTTTACATTGAGCGCAAGCAGTATGACACTGCAGACTAGTAATGAAGCGAGTATCGTTGCTATAGGTGTTATGTAGCCTATCCAAGAGGGAATTTCCTTACGTGGAGTTAATTCAACGTCAAACAACATCAGGTTTCACTCCGACCACCATCAGCAGCCACCGTGGTCATTCCTTTGGCTGAGTCGCTAACGGTTTCACCACCATTCATCTCTAAACCGACACGTTGGCGACTCCCCTCCTCTGGAGTCGTCTCGTGGACAATCTCACCCTCGTATATCACTAAGACTCTATCGCTAAGGTCGAATATTTCATCCAAATCTTCCGACATGAGTAGTATTCCTGTACCCTCGTCGCGTTGTGCAAGCAGGCGCTCCCTGATGAACTCGATCGCACCGACATCTACTCCTCGGGTTGGTTGACTGGCGACAAGCAGATCGGGGTCACGTAGCATCTCTCGTGCAAGAATGAGCTTTTGTAAGTTCCCACCGGATAGCTCTTCAGCGCAAATCTCAGATACATCATTAATACCGCGAACGTCGAACTCTTCCACAAGTTCTTCAGCGTATGAGGCTGAAGAATCGTAATCGAGTCGTAGCCCCTCACCAAACCGATCATTCTTATACCCTTTTAGTATAGAGTTGTGCATTACAGACAACTCTCCAGCACAGCCGTCCAAATATCTGTCCTCAGGAACAAACGAAACACCGTGGTTTATGAAGCTTCGAGTCGATTTATTTGTAATATCTTTCCCGTTGACTGCAATCGATCCGTCAGTAACTCCTCGGACACCGGCCGCTGCCTCAGCGAGTTCCAGTTGCCCATTCCCGCTGACACCTGCAACTCCAACGATTTCACCTTGGTGTACCGTCAGGTCGACGCCAGAAAGTACCTCTACCCCCCGTTCATCATCTGCATACAGATTTGACGCCTCCAGTACAGGCTTTCCGTTTGGCACTTGTTCAGAATCGATTTCGAGCAGAACATCTCGTCCCACCATCATCCGGGCGAGGTCTTCGCGATCCACATCTGCCGTTTTTACCGTACCAATTCCTTCTCCTTCTCTCAGTACGGTTACACGATCTGTTATCGATTGAATTTCATCAAGCTTGTGTGTAATGATCACAATAGAGACACCCTCCTCGGTAAGTTTACTGAGCGTTTCGAAGAGGCGCTCAGCTTCTTTCGATGTAAGCACAGCTGTCGGTTCATCTAGAATGAGGAGGTTTACATCCCGGTAGAGTGCTTTCAAAATCTCAACACGCTGGCGCTCGCCAACACTTAGCTGCCAGACCGGTGTTGAGACATCGATATCAAATCCGTACTCATTAGCGAGTGCTTGGATTTCGGATTTAGGCTTCTCAAGACCGAGAGTGAATCTGGAGCCGATCCATTGCAACACAGGGTGTGAGATAATAGATGAAGGGATTTTCTCATCGGTCTGGTCAGGTTCAGTTTTGAACACAGACATGGGTTCACGTTTTCCGAGAACGATATTTTTCGATACGGACAGCCGTGGAATGAGTTTGAAGTGCTGATGAACCATACCAATGCCGGCGTCAATGGCATCCTGTGGTGAATCCATATCAAGAGTATCACCATCAAGCCGTATTGTTCCACTATCGGCAGAATATAGCCCGTAAAGGATTTTCATTAGTGTACTTTTGCCAGCGCCGTTCTCTCCGAGCAATCCGTGTATTTCTCCTTTTTTCACCGACATGGAGACATCGTCGTTCGCAACCACGCCAGGGAATGTTTTAGTGATACTTTTCATTTCAACAAAGCTGTCGTTGCTCATAGTCTATGACCACGCAGTGAAACTCACTGTTGTTATATAAGCTTGTTTTACTTCGTAATAAGGAAAACGTATATTCAAAAATCGTGTTCAAAAAATACAAACGAGTAGGAGATATTCTTCTTGTTGTATTTTAGTTTGATATATGAATGGCATACGGAATCAAATGGTTGTGCCACACGGTCGCAAGAGATCAAAAATATAATATATACCGAAATAACCATGTATTTGAATAGCTATCATATTTTGCAAACATAATTATAAGTATGAACTGAAGGATGTTTAGATGTACATGGTTAGTATCGTGATAACGAATGGGTATGTTCTTACACAAAACAACAGCCGGACTGTAATAGAAGATGGTGCTGTCGCGATTAACAAAAGTGAAATTGTGGCCGTGGGAAAGTCGGACGAGATTACCTCAACGTATGATTCTGATCGTTTAATAGACGCTGATGGGGGTGCTATAATACCGGGCCTGATTAATCCTCATACACACGTTTCAGATATCTTGCTTCGAGGTTCTATGAATGAGGATCGCGGGCTTCTAGACTGGTTGTACAACGTCAAACGACCCGGCACGCTCGCAATGGATCCGGACGAACATGCAATTGCAGCGATGCTGTACTGTATCGAGGCCATACAATCGGGTGTAACAACCTTTGTCGAAAACGATACCGAAGTTATCTGGGATAATTGGTCGACAACTGAAGCAAAGCTCGATATTTACGACAAAGCTGGTATACGAAACATCTACGCCGCAGGGATGGTCGACCGCTGTGTCGACGATTCTTTTCAGGAACTCGTCCTCGATATCCAAGAACGGGAGACTGATGTTGATCATCCATCACTCGACGCGTTCGTTGAAGACACAGACACTGTCGTTGACGAGATTGATTCACTGATTGAGACTTATCATGGAACAGCTGAGGGTCGGCAGTCAGTCTGGCCCGCGCCAGTCGTAGTCGAGAGCACGACAAACCGCTGTTTTAAAGAAGCGTACGCGATGGCCGAAGCATACGATGTGATGACAACAGTCCACGTCGCAGAAGCGGAGGCAGAAGAACAGCGTGAAATATCTAGTATTGAACATTTACGGAATATTGGATATCTCGGCGAGCACGCCCTATTAGGACACTGTGTCCAGATTAACGATCGAGATGTGCGAATCCTCGCAGAAACCAACACATCCGTTGCACATAATTTCATGGCGAACATGCGCTTGGCAACGGGATTTGCGCCTATCGTAGATATGCTTGATGCGGGCGTGACCGTTGGGCTCGGGTCGGATAATTCGACTCTTAACGACACAGTCAATCCACTCAGCGACGTTCGGGCGATGGCTGGTGCACACAAAGGTTATCACCGTGACTCAGGTGTCGTGCCCACGCAGGTAGCTTTCGATATGTTGACAATCAGTGCAGCGGAGGCTATTAATCGTGAAGATAGTCTCGGGTCTCTCGAATCGGGCAAGCAGGCGGATATTGTAATAGTTGACCTAGATCACCCACATCTGACACCGTGTCCGGATCCAATTCACACACTTGTGCATGCAGTACAAGGAATGGAGATTGACACAGTTATTTGTGCTGGCAACGTTATTATGTCTGACCGTGAGATACAGTCGTTTGACAAAGATATCAATAGTTTCCTATCGGAGGCCGCAGGAACAGCCGCAGACCTCGTCGGCCGAGTCGGGTATTAGCTGAATATAGGTTTTAATACCCTCCGTTATGAAAAACTAGATAGTTACAATATACGTAAGAGAGGATATAAATAATGTCACAAATTGATAAGCTGATAATTAACGGGACTATTGTCACCGCTGAATCGACGTTTGACGCTGCTGTCGGTATCGATAACGGTACCATAGTCGGGGTCAGCAGCGAACAAGCACTTCCGTCAGCCGAACGGACAGTCGATGCCGATGGTAATCTTATTTTTCCGGGTGTAGTTGACCCTCACGTCCACCTTGCGGGCTACAACTCGATCGATTCCTACCAAACAGGCACTGCAGCAGCAGCAGCAGGTGGGGTTACAAGCCTCATCACCTTCGCATGGCAGGGATGGGAAGACGATGACGAGACCTGGAATGATACAGAAACGCTCAGTGAGGCTGTCGAACGTCATCAAGACTGGGCGTCTCCAATCGTGGACTATAGTCTACATGCTGTAATTACTCGTGAAAGGGAATCCGTGTTTGAGGAACTCCCTGAACTCGCTGCAGACGGCGTGTCGTCCTTTAAGATGTTTACGACTGATAATATACGTCTCTCTTATGGGTTCATTGATAAAGTATTCGATGAGCTATCAGAAATCGGTGCTGTCGGAATGGTTCACACGGAAGACTACTCAGTGTGTGAACACCAAACAAACGCAATAGCTTCAAGCCCATCTGGAGCGTCAGCCAGTGAGTATCCTAGCTCTCGGCCAGATTACTCCGAAGCAATAGCTGCTAGGACGGTTGCGCGACTCGCTGCTGAGTCTGATGCGAAGTATTACGGCGCACACACCACTTCGGAGGCTGCTGCCGAGGCTATCGCTGCCGTGCAGACTGATGGATCAAACATTCGGGCCGAAACATGTACACACTACACTACGCTTGATGCCGACATTTATCACCAACTCGGAAATATTGCAATTATGGCACCTCCACTTCGCCAATCTAGTGACGTAGACGCACTGTTCGAATATCTACATGACGGGGTTCTCTCAGTTGTGTCGACTGACCACGTTCCGCTCCCACGCAATCAGAAAGAGGGCGGGCCATGGTGGGAGAGCGACTTCGGCATTAACAGCCTGCAAACGAGTTTGCCGGTCTTCCATGAAGAGGCGGTTAACAAACGAGACGTATCCTATCCATTGCTAGTGCGTCTACTGTGTTACAATCCCGCACAGACGTTTGGACTCCCGCAGAAAGGACGAATTGAACCTGGTGCTGATGCCGACCTCGTTGTGTTTGATCCCGATGAGAGCTACACAATATCTGCAGGTCGGAACCATTCGAATGCAGATTATTCGGTGTATGATGGACGGGAAGTGACTGGAAAAGTAATGAAAACGTTCGTTCGAGGAAAACTAGTTGCTGATGCCGGTGATATAGTCGTTGATCCAGGATACGGTGAGTTTCTTGAACGCAAAATCCCAAGTTGGGGAACTTATCAATAGAATACTATAAAACCACATATTTTGTAAGGTTGCTAAATGTGAACCACATTGTTAGATTGGAATCACTCAAACACGGTTCTATATATGCGATCGCAATAATAAACAAAATCATCCACTGAGGTTACGTGTTGTCGGGCACTGTCTAGTTCAGCCAGCGGCACTCGGTGATTTACTGTAACTGAGCTCAGAACCAGTGTTTTAGCCACTTTAGCAGCAGAATTTCGATCCAGCGATGCCCGAATTACAGTAATTTT
>P_A23_Liq_3_FmtDRAFT_1000016_pt1 | contig 32485 bp, 30 predicted proteins | sample PonA233FremontCA_FD_10237 | JGI IMG/M metagenome (IMG submission 10237)
CCGCCGGCCGGAGTGTCTCGACGTCGCTCGCGGGCTGTGCTGCGGGACGCTCCGTGTCGGCTGCAGAACCCACCATGGTCACTGTGTCACTGTAGCCGCAGGACCCAACATAAGCGGTTCGCCGCCGCGGCGACCGGTCGGCCGATCCCGACCGTTTTTGTCACCGCCGGGCGTCGACCCGTCCGTGACACGTCTCGCACTGGTGGCACACGACGACGAGAAGCCCGAGATGATCGACTTCGTCCGGAGTCACGAGACGACCCTCGCCGAGTTCGAACTCGTCGGGACCGGCACGACCGGCCAGCGGATCACCGAGGAGACCGACCTGACCGTCGAACGCAAGGAGAGCGGGCCGTACGGCGGCGACCTCGAACTCGGTGCGGAAGTGGCGACCGGGGAACTAGACGCAGTCGTCTTCCTCCGCGACCCGCTGACGGCCCAGCCACACGAGCCGGACATCAGCGCGCTCCTCCGGATCTGCGACGTGAACGACGTGCCGCTGGCGACGACTCGCCAGTCCGCGGAGTACGTGCTCGCCGGGCTGGTGGACTCGACCGGTCGTCAGGAGTAGTCGTCGAAGAGTGTCGACTGTTCGCTGCCGTGGAGGTACTCTTCGACTGTTTGCTCCATCAGCACCGACTCGACGCCGAGTACTCGCCGAACGTGTTCGTGTCTGAACTCGTAACGGTGTTCGTCCCGGTCGACACACTCACACGCACCGTACTCTGTGAGGAACTCGAACACGAGACTCAGGTCGTCGAGTGAGACGTTGTGACGCGGCGCGAAGTAGTCACGAACCTCGTTCCGACTCACCGTCTTCCCGTCGTCACTGTCCAGTGCCGCCTCTCCCCAGATGTCTGCGACCGCAATCGCGAGGATCTCACACTCCATGTTCTCTGTGAGTAGGATCTGATCTGGTGGGTTCGTCGGAAGTGTGATTCCGTCGGACAGGAGCCGTTGAACGACACCGTCGGCTTCGAACGTCCCCGCAACCGGACGGAGTGTCTCACCACGCCCCTGTGTCATAACGACACCGTACTCCGTGAGCTCTCTCAGTGTCGACCTGAACTGCTCGGACGCGTCACTGGCCTCTTGTATGTACGTCTCGTCGAGATCCTGATAGACGATTGCAGTCTCGACGGCGAACGCGTCACCACTGTGTTCGGTCCGCTCGCGAACCTGTGCCGAGTGAAGCGTCTCCTCGGCGGTTCGAATATCGATCGCGTCGTTCCGTCGAAGCTGCTCGACGTGTCTCTGGTCGAGGTTGTTCCCACTCTTGATCTCCACTAACACCACGGTCTCGCCGTCGTAGAGGACGAAATCCGGTTCCGCTGTCACGCCGTTGCGGTGATCCTCGATCCGCGGGAACAGGAGTGGCACTCTGACACCGTGCTCGCTCAGACACGGGTCGGCTCTGTCCGTCACCGAGGAGTAGAAGACGTTGTAGCTGTTCACTTCCCTCCGTTGCCGTTCTCCCTCGGTGAGATCTTCCACCCTCAGCCGTCGAGCATCGATGTCTCGGACTTCTGTAGTCGGTACGTCGAGTCGAGCCGTTCGTACACACGTCTTACAAACGCCCGCAGCGAGAGCGCTGTCGTAGTCGCTCTCGCGTAGAGAACGATGTCGGGTGCTTCCGGAGCGATGTCGAACGTCTCGTCACACTCGACGTCGAACACGCGCAGCTTCCGGCCCAAGTCGCGTTCTTCGTAGCTGTACCGATTCCCGTTCAACACAGTCTCGACGATCTCTTCGACGAGTTCGCTGTCAGTCACCTCACTGCGGTCGGGGCTGACGAGTTCGACTGCAGTGGACCCACTGACGGCGTAGCTCGACCCAACCACCTCGGTATCTGGTGAGTGACGAACCTCGAACTTCGCCTTGTCCAGACGTTGGTACTCGTGTGTGAGGCCGAGAAGAGTATCGACCGCCTTCGTCTCCGAGCCGTCACGAACCGACTGAAGCGTCACTCTGCCGTCGTTGTTGTTCGCCCCCTGGATTGCCGTCGTCGGAGAGTTCGTTTGGTCGAACTCGATCCGAGTTGGCTTCGCGTTGAACGTCTCCTCTGCTCTCCTGAGGTCGTCTGCCTCGGCACCCGAAAACTGGAGTGTCGCGTCGCGTTTCCTGTTCGGAGCGTGGTACTTCGCGGTGAATCCAGACACGCGTGCGTCGGCAATTCCGTCGTTCAACTGTTCCAGATCTGCCGACGAGAGGTAGAGCCGCTCGACACACGGGAGATAGTTCAGGAAGTTCTCGATCGTCTTCTGACGCCACTCGCTGTGGACAGTGGTCAACACCCAGAGGTACTGCTCGTTCGTGACAAAGACGAACTCGTCTTCTCGGTTCTTCGCGGGTGTGGTAATCGTTACGACCGAGAGACGGTCGTCGGCGACAGTCTCCGAAATACTGTGTTCGTCGATGTAGCTCTCGGTGTGTCCGGTGAGACTGTCGTCTTCGGCCAGCTTGGTGACCCAGTGGTCTATCTCGCCGATCTCGAACCCGTGGTTGTCACAGAGGTAGACGTTCAGATCCGTCTGGTCACCGCCACGCGTGGACTTGTCACTCATCTCCTCGTCGGATTTCACGACAGAGTCGACGAGTTCGTGGAACACCTCGCGTGTGCTCTTGTTCTGGAACGTGGACGGTGGGGTATCCATCGTAGTTGTCTCGTTACTGTCTGTCTCGTAACGGTGTTTTGGTTCTAGCACCCTGGAAGTAATAAATGTAATTTCGAAAATCTGTCACTATTTTGCGCCCACGATACGTCCGACGACGGGAAGGAGATCAGTCGTCGCCGGGCGCAGACGCCCCGGTCTCGGGGGTCGACAACGGCGCGTCCCGGCGGGCGACCCCACGGAACCGCTCGCCGTGGACGTCCGGCGCGGCCATCGCGTCCGGAATCTGGCCCGTCAGCCACGCGCCAGTCGGGCTCGCGTCTGCCGGCAGTCCCTCGAAGCCGGCCCGCCGGAACCGGTCGGGGAGGTACCGGTCGTACACCGGGAGCCGTTCGTGCAACGGTACGCCGCCGTAGTCGGCGATCTCTGCGAGCTCTCGCAGTGCCGGCCACTCGTACTCCGGGTTGATGTAGTCGTCAGTGACGGGCGAGACCCCACCGAGGTCGTCGATTCCGCAGTCCAACAGTTCGCGGACGGGTGCGAGATTCGGCGGGGACTGGACAGAGACACCCTCGGGGAGCACCCGCCGCGCCATCGCCGTCACGCGCCGCATCGTCGTCCGGTCGGGGGAGGCGAAGTCCGAGCGGTCGTTCTCGACGACCGGTTGGACGATCACCTCCTGGACGTGGCCGTACCGCTCGTGGAGCCGGGCGATCGCCGCCAGCGACTCCGCACGGTCGCGCCACTCCTCGCCGATCCCGACCAGAATCCCGGTCGTGAACGGCACCCCGGCTTCGCCGGCAGCACGGATCGTCCGCAGTCGGTCCGCGGGCTCCTTCCGCCGTGCGCCGGAGTGGGCGCGCACCTCGGCGGTCGTCTCCAACATCACCCCCATCGAGGCGTTGACCGGCTTCAGGCGGTCGAAGCCGGCACGGTCGAGATCACCCGGGTTCGAGTGTGGGAGCAACCCCTCTTCGAGCGCGATCTCGCAGGCGCGGACGTGGTAGGCGCGCAGCGAGTCGTACCCCCACTCGTCGAGTTGGTCGTGGATCTGGGTGTACCGGTCGTCCGGCTCGTCGCCGAAGGTGAACAGTGCCTCCGTACAGCCGGCGTCTGCGCCCACCCGGCACCGATCGCGCACCGCCGACTCGGAGAGCAACGACGCCTCGCCGGGCGGGTCGTAGTACGTGCAGTACGTACAGGTGTACCGACAGGCGGTGGTCAGGGGGACGAACACGTTCCGCGCGAACGTCAACTGCGAGGCGGCCGACACGTCCGCCGGCGTCGTCTGCAACGCCCGCCGGACCCGCGACTCCGGGAACGACAGCGCGAAGTCGAGTCCGAACCGCTCGCCGAGGTCGACCGTCGACACGCCGCGGAGTCGGCGGCCGACCGGCATAAATCCACCACTACCGGCACCCCACGGGCGACGGGACCCGGTCGCGCATCCGCCGCCGGGGCGGCTAAGTGACCGGCGGGTCTGCCCCCGGACGTGACACTGCTCCACGAGCAGACGACGACGGAAGCCGAGACGACACTCGCCGACGCCGAGGTGGCGTTGCTGCCGACCGGTGCGGTCGAACAACACGGCCCGGCGCTCCCGTTGGGGACCGACCTCCTCGCGGCCGAGGCGGTCGCCCACGCGGTCGACGAGCGCACCGAGACGCCCACCGTCACGCTGCCGACGGTGCCGGTCGGTGTGAGCGACCACCACCGCCAGTTCCACGGCACACTGTCGGTGAGCCCGGAGACGTTCGGGGCGTACGTCCGCGAAGTGACGGCGAGTCTCGCCGCCCACGGTGTCTGTCGGGTGGTCGCGGTCAACGGCCACGGCGGCAACGACGACGCGCTCCAGCGTGCGGCCCGGCGACTCCGTGCCGAGGAGACGGCGTTTCTGGCTCCGTGGAACTGGTTCTCGGATCTCGGCGGGTTAGACGAGGAGCTGTTCGACCAGACGGGGATCGGCCACGCGGGCGCCGCCGAGTCGAGCATGGTGTACGCTGTCGCCGAGGAGTTGGTTCGCGAGGCTGCACTCGCAGACGCCGAGGCCGGCGCGGCCGACGGCTGGGGTCACGAGGTCCACGGCGCGCAACTCGGTTTCGACACCGCCGACTTCTCCGAGTCGGGGGCGGTCGGCCGCCCGACCGACGCCTCTCGAGAGAGGGGGCGGCGACTGTTCGAGCACGCGAGCGAGGAACTGACGGCGTTGGTCGAGTGGCTCGCCGACCGCGAGTTCGCGGCGTTGCTCCCGGAGCCACACCGATGAGTCGTGTCGCGGTCGTCGGTGCGGGCGCGGTCGGCGCGACGACGGCACACGACCTCGCGACGGCCGGCGTGGACGTGACCTTGTTCGAGCGCGATTCGATCGAGTGGGACGACGGGACGGGGACACCGACCCAGACGCCGGCAGACGCCGCCTCTACCCGCGCGGCGGGGGTGGTGTACGACGCGTACGCCGAGGATGTCGACGCCGCGCTGGGTGCCCGCTCGCTCGAACGGTTCCGGACGTTCGACGGCACCCGTGGGTTCCGATTTCACGACTGCCCGTACGTGATCTGCGTCCGCACGGGTGACACGGACCGCGCCGAGGCGACACGGCGCGCGGCCGAGCGGATGCGGAGTCACGGTCGCCCGGTCGAGACACTCGGGCCCGCCGCCCTCGGCGACCGGTTCCCGACACTCGTGACCGACGACCTCGCCGTCGCCGCGGTCGCGGACAACGCTGGCTGGACGGACACGGCGGGCTACGTCGCGGCGATGCTGGGCGAGGCACACGCCGCAGGTGTGGCGATCCGCGACGAGACACCGATCACGCTCGACGACGCGACGACAGTCAGAACGGACGATCAGACGACACTGTCGTTCGACGCGGTCGCGGTCACGGCCGGCGCACACACCGCCCGGCTGTGTGCGACCGCGGGCGTCGAGTTGGCGGCCGTCCCGTACCGTGTGCAGGCGTTGACAGCAGCCGTGGACGCGGCGAGAGAGGATCCACACCCGGGCCCGATGTGGTACGACGCGACTGCCGGAACCTACGCCCGTCCACACCCAGAGGGGGTGCTCGTCGGCGACGGAACGGTTCCGGAGGCGGTCGACCCCGCCGAGTGGCGGCGTGAGGCCGACGACTGGTTCCAGACTGAGGCGGTCGGCGTCGCCCGAGACCGGTTCCGCGGAGCCGTCGAGCCGGTGACCGACGCCTGGGCTGGCGTGTGTACCGCGACCCCGGACGGCGACCCGGTACTCGGGCGAGTGTGTGAAGGATTGTACGCCGCGACGGGCTGGCAGGGCCACGGGTTCATGCGCGCACCCGCACACGCGGAGCTACTCGTCGAGTCGGTCGCGGACAGTCTCGGCCTGAGTGGCGTGGACGCCTCGGTGCCCGACAGCCAGACCGCACTCGCGGCGTTCGACCCGACCCGGTTCCCCCCCGGTGTCGAGTTCGACGTCCGCGAAGGGATGCTCGTCGAGGAGAGGTAACGCACTCTAGCTGGCGTACAGCCTACTCTGAATCAGAAAAAGTTATACTACAGGCGTGAATACTAACGGGCGGAATGTCAGACAAAGGCGAGCGGTCTGCGACGCGACGGAACGTGATCAAGGCAACTGCGGGCGCGGGCGTCGCTGGGCTGGCAGCGCGGCCGGCAGCGGCCGCGAGCGAGAACGTGACGTTCGGTCCGTTGGCGGACATCTCCGCGGACGAGAAGCTCAGCTTCCCCGAGTACCGTCGTGTACTGGAGAGTGAGGACAACGGTGCTGTCAGGCGCACCGCCGGTTCCGTCCGAGACGAGGTCAAGCTCGTCGGCGACGACCGCGAGGTGCGGGTGGACACGATGCAGCGACGGTTCGAGGGTGGTCTCTCTGCCGAGGACACGGTCGAAGAGTGCTTCGATCCGGGGTTCTTGATGCCGGAGTTCTGCGTGGAGCTCACCGTCGACGTGACCGAGGCTGGGATCGAAGTACTCCTCGTCGTCGCCGGGTACCCGCTCGTCGACGTTACGCTCCCCCTCCCGGATGTCGAGCTCCCGGACGGGCGGAGTGTGTCGTACGACCTCGAGGTGCCGCTCGTCGACATCTCGGGGAGCGTGACACTGACCTACGAGAAGGTCGACTCCTGTACGGCCACCGTGTCGGCAGACGCCTCACTCGACGCGTTCGGCGACAACTTCGAGTTCGACGAGAGCGTCACCGAGAGCTTCTGCTGAGCCGCCGTCGGCACAGCCGCACACTCCGGACTCCTGTCTCCTGGAGTGCACTCCTCTGGGCGTACGCCTCCGCCCCGCCCTTCGGTCGTAGCCGAGTTCGGTAGCTAGCGGCGATTCAAACCCAGAAGATGGTAGTCGGGTACTAAGCACTAGTAGGCCGTCCGTGTAGGTATGTCGCGAGACGATCACACACCGGACACGAAGACCACGGCGACGTTCGTCCACCTCTTCGGTCTCGTGTCTGGGTTCGTCGGGCCAGCCATCGTCTACTACCTGACGGACGACGAGTACACGAAGAGGAACGCACGTAACGCCTTCAACTGGCAGGTGTCGTTCCTGCTAGGGATCGCCGCGCTCGTCGGTCTCGCAGCAGTCGAAACGTTCACCAGTGTCCTCTTCGGTGGGCTCGGAATCATCGCCCTCGCCTTCGTGATCGATCCAGTTCTGTGTCTGATCGCGAGCATCAGGTCGCGCCGCGGGAACGCGTGGGGCTACGGGGTCGCGCTCCCGGTCCTCCGGTAACTCACTCGCCGGAGTGGGTGAGGATACTGTCGAGAAGAGACGCTAACTTCGACCCGTGCACGCTCTCGGAGAGAGACCGACCCAGGTTCTTAATTCGTGTAGCTTCAGAAATATTATTACAAAAATTAAATAATCTCAATAAATCTATGAAAATAGCATAGATGGAGACGAGCCCAATCGAGCGACCCGTCGAACCGCAGTCAAGCCAGTCGCAGGCGTCGGTGTCGCGGGGCTGAGCGCACAACCAGCTCTCGCGAGTGACGGTGACAACGTGGAGAAAGACGAGGAGTGCCCGATGAGACCGCTGCCGGACGTATCCGAATCGGAGAAAACTCGGCTACCGGGAGTTCGAGCGACTCCTCACCACCGAGGAGAACGGCTCTGTCGAACTCGTCAGCGGACGTGCGACCGAGGTACCGACGTACGTCGGCGACGACCGGAGCGTCGGTGCGCTCGACGCGAGAGAACGGTTCGAAACGGGGGCGATGGCCAGCCAACCGACCTGGGAGTTGGGCTGTGTCAGCGTCCCGTTCATCGGTGACGTGTGTTCGGAGCTCACCCTGGACATCTCTACGTCGGGTGTCGTGTTCGACCTCGTGATCTTCGGCTACCCGGTCGTCGGTGCGGGGGTCAAGTTCGAGAACGGTGACGTGTCGTTCAACTTCAACGTCCCGAAGATCCCGGTCAAGGGTGAACTGACCATCGGCGCGTCGTCGATCGGTAACTGTGACGCCTCGGTCACCGCCGAACTCGATCTCAACGTCGTGCCGTTCACGCTCGGCGGCAGCAGGACGTTCAACTACTGCTGAACGCGGACGACGCCTCAGTCGTCTGCCTCGGCGAGCCCACCGGCCGACGGCCGGTCCACGTCTCGATCGGTCGCCTCCCCGTCGACGTCGTACGGGTACTCACCGGTGACGCAGCCGAGACACAGATCCTCGCGCACTTCGCCGAGTGCGTCGGCGACGGCGTCGACCGAGAGGTACGACAACGAGTCCGCGCCGACCGCCTCGCGGATCTCTGCGGTCGTGCGGTCGGCGGCGATCAACTCCTCGCGGGTGGCCATGTCGATCCCGAAGTAACACGGCGCGTTGATCTGTGGCGCGCCGATTCGGACGTGGACCGACTCCGCGCCCGCGTCGCGGAGCAGTTCCACCAACTGAGTCGAGGTGGTCCCGCGGACGATGGAGTCGTCGATCAGCGTGACGCTCTTTCCCTCGACGGTCGACCGGATCGGGTTGAGCTTCAGCCGCACGGCCCGCTCGCGCTCGTCCTGGCTCGGCATGATGAACGTCCGACCGACGTAGCGGTTCTTCATCAACCCCTCCGCGAACTCGACACCCGCGCCGTCCGCGCCCGCGGCGTCGGCGTAGCCGGAGGCGAACGCCCGTCCGGAGTCTGGCACCGGCATCACCACGTCCGTGTCGACACCCGACTCTGCCCACAACGCCCCGCCCAACTCCCGACGGGCCTCGTAGACGAGTGTCCCGTCGATCACGGAGTCCGGCCGCGCGAAGTAGACGTGCTCGAAGAAACAGTGAGCCGTCCGGTCGACGTCGAACAACTGCCGGGACTCGTACCCCTCCCCGTCGGCGTCCAACAGGATCGCCTCCCCCGGGCGAACGTCCCTGACCAACTCGCCGTCGAGCACGTCGATCGCGGCCGACTCCGAGGCGAGCACGTAGCCGTCGTCGAGTTCGCCGAGCACGAGCGGGCGGTTCCCCCGTGGGTCCCGCACCCCCAACACGCGGTCGTCGTGCATCACCGTCAGCGAGTAGGAGCCGTGGATTCGCCCCATCGTCTCCTCGACGGCCGACAGGAGGTCCCCGTCCAACAGGTTCCGCGCGAGATCGTGTGCGATCACCTCCGTGTCCCCGTCGGAGGTGAACGCGTGGCCCAGTCGGGCGAGTTCGTCCCGGAGCTCGTCGGCGTTCACCAGATTGCCGTTGTGTGACAGCCCCAACGAGCCGGAGTTGAACGACACGGTGAACGGCTGGGCACACGACTTGTCGACGCTCCCGGCGGTCGGGTACCGGACGTGGCCGATCCCCGTCCCGCCGGCCAGATCCGCGAGGTCGTCGGCGTCGAAGGCGTCACCGACGAGCCCCATCTCGACGTGGTCGTGTTGTTGGAACCCGTCGTGGGTGACGATCCCCGCAGAGTCCTGTCCGCGGTGTTGGAGCGCGTACAACGCGTAGTAGACGGGCCGTGCGGCCGCACGGTCCGCCAGCGAGACGCCGACGACGCCGCACTTCTCTCGCGGTTCGTCGGTTGTCTGGTGGCTCGCTTCCGCCCCGTCTCCGTGGCCGACCTGCATACGACGCCCTCGGGAGGCCCCGGTGAAAAGACCCCCGTTATCGTGGACAGAGATACGATTACTTCCAACAAAGTATGCACGTATATGTATAAGAAGCCGTGTGCGTCGTTTCGAGGCGCGTGCGATGATCTGCCGTCCTCTGAAGAATACTTCAGTTGAGGGAATGTTGTTTTTGCCTTCTCTTCTAGATGGGGTTGAAGAGAGATCGATAACGAATCCTGGACTTTTCGAATTCAACCTGTAAAACCGTTTTACGTTGAGAACAATAGCCCCGGCCAAGAAAAATTACAAAGAAGTTATTATCAACTTCCTCTATCCCAGGCACGTGCCCGAACAGGAATTCGGCGGGAGAGTGGACGAACTTCTCGATCAGCTCCCGGTCACGGAGGAGAAGAAGGGCGAACTGCGTCAGGAGATCAATCAGAACCTGTCCGAACCAGTGCGGATAATCGGGGCGGGCCAGGCTGGTGTCGGCAAGTCGACCCTGTTGCGGTCGATCTTCGCCGTCGAAGAGGGTGACATTCCGAGCGATATCACCACCGACGCGACGCGTGCCGAGACGATGCAGTTCCAGTCGTTCCAGATCGAGAACGAAGACGGGTTCAAGATCGAGTTCACCGACGGCCCCGGGCTCGGTGAGTCCCTTGAGCGGGACGAGGAACTGATCCCGCAGTGGGTCGAACAGATCGACCAGCACGACGTGCTGTACTGGGTGATCGACGCGTCCAGCAGGGACGTTGCACACATTCAGAAGAACATCCGTCACGTGCTCGACGAAACCGGGTACAGTGACCGGATCGTCGTGGTCCTCAACAAGATCGACCAGATCGAACTAGAACAAGAAGATCGCGAAGAGGGCGCAGAGGGGTGGGATGAAGAGTACAACGTTCCAACAGACGAACTCGAAGAACAGATCGACCGACGTACGAACGATCTCGTGGAGAAGCTGGAGACGGTCGGTGTGCCAGAAGACCAGATCATCGCCTGTTCGGCACTGAAACGGTGGAACCACGGAGAAGTGCTAGACAAGATGGTCGAGACGCTTCCTGAAGAGAAGCAGATCAAGGTCGCAGCGAACAGGGACGTGGCTGACATCAGAGAGCTCGTCGACGACGACGTGCTCGACGAGCTGGAGTAACTAACAATGTCGAGTAAAAAACAGAAGCTGAAGCGACGGATCGACCAGATGGACGAGAAGAAGGCAGAGCGGCTCGAGAACGACAAGAGCCGGTTCAAGAAGTGGGCCAAGAGCGTGCTCAGTACCACCTGGGACGTGATCAAGAGCGCAATCGGTGGTGCTATCGCTGCGCTCTTCGCGTGAGTCGAAACCCACTTGTTTAGGTTCACCTAAACCGGCCGCGTGAAACTGACGAGGCGCGACGCGCTGGCGGCGCTGTCGGCCGCGGGGGTCGCCGTCGGCGGCGGGGTCGTCGCAGACCGTGTCGTCGACGACGAGACACTCGATGCCGAGTTGTTGGAAGCGGGCGAGGACGAGCCGACACTCGACGAGTCGGCTCGGGAGACACTCGTGGCGGTCGCGGACGTGGTGTACCCGACCGGACTCGAGGGAGTCGCCGCGTTCGTCGAGACGTACACCGAGGGCCGGCTGCTCGCCGACGAGTCGCGCCGGGCGTCGGTCGCGACGACGCTCTCTGAACTCGACGAGGTGAGCCGGGAGTGGGAGTCGACGGGGTTCGCGGCGTTGGGCCCGGGCGACCGAGACGGACTCCTCCGCGAGTTGGCGGTCGACACGGCCGATCCGGACCCCGAGGGGCTACTCCCCGGACGCCTCCGCTACTACGTCGTCAACGACCTCCTGTACGCGTTGTACGCCTCGCCGACCGGCGGTGAGTTGGCTGGCACCCCCAACCCGATCGGCCACCCGGGTGGGTACCGCACGCAGTTGTCACCCGAGTACCAGCGCGCGAGTCCGGCCGAGACCCGTGACCCGACTGCCGAGCGGCGCGACTCGGTCCGCGGAGACGCGTCCGACGAGACGGAGACCGACACGTCGAGCGAGACGACGACCGCCGACGGGGGTGGCGACAGTGGTTGACCGCAGCCCCGAGCCGCGTGCGGACGTGTGTGTGGTCGGGGCCGGCCCCGCCGGGGCGATCGTCGCCGCCCGCCTGGCGGAGGCCGGCCACGACGTGGTCGTGTTGGAGGGCGGCCCGCGGTTCGACGACGAGTCGCGCCGGGAGAAACTGGACAGTCACCTCCGACCGGGCGAGGAGAACCCCTGGGGGATGGGCGGTGAGCGGGACGCATACACCACCGACGGCGACCGGGACTACCCGTTGAACGCCGCCCGCGTGAAGGGTGTCGGCGGCTCCACCCTCCACTGGCAGGGGATGGTGATGCGGCTCCACGAACGCGACTTCGAGATGGCGACCCGCCACGGCGTCGGCACGGACTGGCCCATCGACTACGACGACCTCCGGCCGTACTACGCCGCCGCCGAGCGGGAGTTGGGTGTCGCCGGTGCCGACGACAACCCGTACGCGCCGCCTCGCGAGGAGCCGTTCCCGCTCCCGGCGTTCCCGCCCTCGCGGTCGGACTCCGTGTTCGCCGAGGCGTGTGAGTCGCTCGGGCTCGACATGCACAGTGTCCCGAACGCGCGCAACTCCGAGGGGACCGACGAAGCGCCGGCGTGTGTCGGCTACGGCACCTGCCAGCCCGTCTGTCCATCCGGGGCGAAGTACACCGCCGAGCGTCACGTCCGGACTGCCGAGGCGGCGGGCGCGCGGGTGATCGACCGCGCGCCGGTTCAACGGCTCGAACACGACGAGAGCGGCGATCGTCTCACCCACGCGACGTACGCCACGCCAGACGGGGAGACACACACCCAGTCGGCCCGGCAGTTCGTCGTCGCCTGTGGCGGCGTGGAGACGCCGCGGCTCCTCTTACTCTCGCGGTCGGAGACGTACCCCGACGGGCTCGCCAACTCCTCGGGCGCGGTCGGTCGGTACTTCTGTGACCACCTGTTCGCCGGGGCTGGCGGCACGTACGACCGCCAGACCGACCAGAACCACGTCGGATTCAACACCAGCGAGTGTCACCAGTTCTACGACGACGACGACCCGGTCGTCGGGACGAAGTTGGAGTTCCTCAACTACGCCGGCCCCTCGCCGGTGACGACCGCGCTGAACGCCGACACCTGGGGTGACGACCTCCTCGCGGGACTCCAGCGCGACTACGGCACCCACCTCGCGATGGGCGCGCTCGTCGAACAACTCCCCCAGCGGGAGAACCGGATCGAACTCGACCCCTCGCGAACGGACGACCACGGCAACCCGGTGCCGCAGATCCACTGGTCACTCGACGACCGTACCCGTGCCGGACTGCGCCGCGCCAACGAGATCCAGACCGCGGTCCTCTCGGAGCTCGGCGTCACGCCGGAGTGGACTGTCGGCCCCGCCGACACCGGGCCGGCGTACCACCACATGGGGACGACCCGGATGGGGACCGACCCCGACGCGAGTGTCGTCGACCCCGACCTGCGAACCCACGATCTCGACAACTGCTGGCTCGTCGGCTCCGGCGCGTTCCCGACGGGCGGCGCGATGAACCCGACACTCACGATCGCCGCACTCGCCGTCCGAGCCGCCGACCGGCTAGCGGCGGAGCTGTGAGGGGGACACGACAGAGAGAACTCCGGAGACGGTGTCCGTCTCAGGCGGCGAGGCCGCTCTCGGCTTCGAGCAGCTCGTGGTAGCGGTTGCGGATCGTCACCTCGGAGATGTCGGCCACCTCCGACACCGCGGCCTGTGTGGTCTTCTCGTTGGTGAGCAGCGCGGCGGCGTACACCGCGGCGGCCGCGAGCCCGACCGGGGACTTCCCGGAGTGGATCCCCTTCTCCTTGGCGTTCGTCAGGAGTTCCTTCGCACGCAGTTCCGTCTCGTCGGAGAGTTCCAGATCCGACGCAAACCGCGGGACGTAGCTCTCGGGATCTGCGGGCTTCACCTCGAGCTTCAGTTCCCGGACGACGTACCGGTAGGTGCGGGCGATCTCGTCTTTGCCCACGCGGGAGACCTCGCTGATCTCGTCGAGCGACCGCGGCACGTCCGCCATCCGCGCGGCGGCGTACGTACACGCCGTCGACACACCCTCGATGGAGCGACCGGGGAGCAGGTCCTCGTCGAGCGCGCGGCGGTAAATGACGCTGGCGGTCTCGCGGACGTTCTCCGGCAGTCCGAGCGCGGAGGCCATCCGGTCGATCTCACCCAGCGCCTGCTTCAGGTTCCGTTCTTTCGAGTCGCGGGTGCGGAACCGCTCGTTCCACTTCCGGAGCCGGCGCATCTTCTGGCGCTGTCGGGAGTCCAACGACCGCCCGTAGGCGTCCTGGTCGCGCCAGTCGATGTTGGTCGACAACCCCTTGTCGTGCATCGTATTCGTCGTCGGCGCACCGACGCGGGACTTCTCGTCTTTCTCCTTGGCGTCGAACGCGCGCCACTCCGGCCCGCGGTCGATGTCGTCCTCCTCGACGACCAGCCCACAGTCCGCACAGACACTCTCCCCGTGTGCCTCGTCGGTGATGACCTGTCCGCTACACTCGGGACACACCAGTCCGTCGTCTTGCTGCTCCTGTTCTGTCGTCGTCTCTTGATCCCGCCGCCGGGATCGGATCGTTCGTCTCTCGCTCATGTGTGAGTTACAGTGCCCCGGTGAACGGCGACCGGACCCCCCCGGGACGCTTCCGTGTCGAAAACTGTACTCCGACCAAACATTTAAATCGGTCGAAACAGCCTCACCCCGTCCGGGTGGTACGACTCGATCGGAGTGAAATTGACTGGAGCGGGTCTGTACTCACCGATCTTCCGTCGCCGATCCGCGTGCCGAGAGCGTCAGACTCTCCCACGACCTCGGTGTGCTCGTCACAGTCGGCTCCGGTGCCCGGTGAGACGTGCTGCCACGGAGGCTGCAGTTCGGGACCCGACAGCCACGGACCGGTTCGTGGACGCGACGGTCCGTGCAGAGCCCGTCGACTCAAGTGTCTCGACAGCCCCGCGGGCACGCCCGGACGCGCCGTTCCACGGTGGAGTGACTCGCTCGTCGGACAACCTCCTCGTCGAGCGTGTCGCCCGGAATCAGTCGTCCGTCGGGGTCGCGTCCGCCTCCAGCTCCTCCTCGTCGGCCTCGCTGACCGCGGTCGTGAGCGAGACGTTCAGCGACAGCATCGAGACGACTCCACCGGCGACGGTGACGAGATTCTTCACCGCGTGGTCGAGAACCGCCGCGGCGAACGCGGTCGCGGCCGGCACCCCGCCCAGCCCGACGGCGAACGCGGTGAAGGCGGCCTCGTACAGCCCGATCCCGCCGGGGGACAACGGGAGCACCTTCGCGAGGTTCCCCACCGAGACGGCGAAGAACCCGACCGCGAGCAGGCTCGAGAACGACAGTTCCACCGCGGGGAACGCGACGAGCACCAGCAGTGCGGTCACCACGTCCAACGTCCAGACGACGACGCTGTTCGCACCGATCCGGGCGGCCGACCGACGGTCACCCGCGACCCGTTGGACGCCGCCGACGAACTGCTCGACGGCCCCCGCGACGTAGTCGGCGTACGAGTCCGACGAGAGCCGTCCGACGACGGCCCGGACGAGGTTCCGGTCGGACCGGGCGGTGAGGAGCGTGACGAGTAAGATCCCGACCGCGGCGACGCCGACCCCTCCGGCCACCTGGACCGCCTGCTGGACGGCCGTCGCGGTCAACACGTCGCCCCCGACGTTGCCGGAGATGGCCGTCGCCACCTCCTCGGTGCCGCCGCCGACGAGTAACCCCGCCAACACGACCGCGGCCATCACGGTGATCGTCAGCAGGTCGAACACCCGCTCGGCCGCCAACGACGCTCCACCGGTCGGGTACGGAATCGCGCGTCTCGTCTTGACCACGTACGCCCGGACGGCGTCGCCGGCCCGCGCCGGGAACACGAGGTTGCCGGTCTGGCTGACGAACACTGCACCGGTGAGGAACCCGACTCGTTCGTGGTACCCCAACTCCGCGAGGATGTCCCGGTACCGCAGCCCGCGCAACGGCCACGACAACAGGTAGACAGCCGCGGCGGCGGCCACTGGCACCACGTCGGCGCTCTCGAAGGCCGCCTGCACCTCCCCGATTGGGATGTACACCGTCATCAGCCCGAGCGCGGCGACGGTGAACAGGACCCCGGCGGCGACGGTCGTCTTCCGACCGATCCGTGGCGCGACCGACAACTGCCAGAACAGCCGCAGGATCTGACTCCCCATCCCGAACACGTCTCGGACGAGGTCGACCTTCGAGTCACCCTTCGGCTCCCACTCGACGGGGAACTCCGCGACGGTCAGCCCGACCCGTTGTGCCCGGACGAGCAGTTCCGTGTCCCAGAACCAGTGGTCGTCGGCCACGTCCTCGCCGAGTCGTTCGAACGCGTCCCGGGAGACGGCCTTGAAGCCACACTGGTGATCGCGCAGTTCCGACCGGAGGACGACCCGGACGAGTCCGTTGTACACGCGGCTCGGTACGCCGCGTTTCGGCGGCCGGTCGGCCTCGTCGCCCGGCATCCACCGCGAACCAGTCGCCACGTCCGCCGCCCCCGACCGGACCCGTTCGACGAGCTCCTCCAAGTGACGCATCTCCGTCGCGCGGTCCGTGTCGAAGTAGACGAGCGTCTCGCCGGCTGCGCGCTCGAACGCGAACTGGAGAGCACCACCACGGCCCAGTCGCTCGTCGCTGTGGATGTGCCGCACTCGGTCGTCCTCGGCCGCGAGTCGGTCGGCGACCTCCGGCGTGCGGTCCGCACAGCCGTCCTCGGCGACGATCACCTCGAACTCGTCGGCCGGGAGGAACGATCCGAGCGTGTCGAGCGTCACCCGGACCGTCTCTGCGATAGTCTGCTCCTCGTTGTACGCCGGGAGCACGACACTCACCTCGACGGCCCGCTGTGTCATCGTCACCGCTTGGGTCACCTGCGTGTAAGTAGCTTCTGACCCTGTCTCGACACGGCGACGCGAGCCGGGTCGTGCCGACGCCTCACCCCGTGTTAACCGGTCGTACCGACTCCGTCTGTCTACACCCGGCGTGATCGCTCACTCGGTGGGTAGACCGACGCAAAACCGCAAGACTGCGTGGTGTTAATCCGGCGTACCAAACGGGTTTTTATGCCGTACCACGTGAAACTGGGTATGAGCACGACGGCGACGCAGGCGAGTGGCGCGGAGCTCAACGGGAAACAACGGCGGATCCTCTCGTACCTGGAGGAACACGCCGGCGAGCAGACCTACTTCAAGTCCCGGCTGATCGCCGAGGATCTGGATCTCACCGCCAAGGAGGTCGGTGCCAACATGACCGCCATCTGTGACGGCGAGTTCGCCGTCGACGTGGAGAAGTGGGGGTACTCGTCGGGGACGACCTGGATGGTGACGGCCTGAGCGCCGTCGCTCCGACGCGACGAGACCGACTCAGCCGAACTTCCCGGTGATGTAGTCTTCGACCCGTTGGCTCTCGGGGTTCTCGAAGATCTTCTCCGTGCGGTCGTACTCGACGAGTTCGCCGCCGGTGAGGAACACCGCCGTCCGGTCGGAGATTCGGGCGGCCTGTTGCATGTTGTGGGTGACGATCACGACCGTGTACGACTCCGCCAGTTCGTCGATCAGGTCCTCGATCTTCGAGGTGGCGACCGGGTCGAGCGCCGACGCCGGCTCGTCCATCAGGATCACCTCCGGGTCGACGGCGATGGCGCGCGCGATACAGAGGCGTTGTTGTTGGCCACCGGAGAGCCCGGTCGCGGTCTCGTCGAGCCGGTCGTTCACCTCGTCCCACAACGCCGCCTTCCGGAGCGACTCCTCGACGGCCGCGTCGAGGTCGTCCGTCCGCCCCTGGATGCGCAGCCCGTAGGCGACGTTGTCGTAGATACTCTTCGGGAACGGGTTCGGGTGTTGGAACACCATCCCGATCCGTCGCCGGAGCGCGACCGGGTCGACACTGTCGGCGTAGATGTCCGTGTCCTGGAAGTACAGTTCCCCGTCGACGCGGGCGATGTCGACCAGGTCGTTCATCCGGTTGATCGACCGGAGGAACGTCGACTTCCCACAGCCGGACGGGCCGATCATCGCCGTCACGCGGTTGGCGGGGATCTGGATCGACACGTCGTCTAACGCCCGTGTGTCGCCGTAGTACACACTCAGATCGCGAGCAGTGACGACCGGTTCTGCGGACTCGGCCGTCCGTGTGTCGCGTTCCGAGAGCCCACCGCCGCCGGGGTCCGTGTCGACGAGCTGGTCGGTGTCCGTGCTCGGGTCCACAGTGTCCGTGCTCGCCCCCGTGGCGTTCGTCCTCGAGTCTGTACTCGACTCCGTCGTGCGTGTGGTGTCTCGTGACATCAGTGTGTCTCGCGTTCGAACTTGTTGCGGACGAGGATCGCGATCGAGTTCATCGTGAGCAGGACGATCAACAACGTCACCACGCCGGCCGCGACGACGCCGTGTTGGAACGCCTCGCTGGGGTAGCTCGACCAGACGAACACCTGCATCGGCATCGCAGACGTACGACTGAACAGGCCGGAAGGTGGACTGAACGCGGTCGTGGCGACGCCGATCATGATCAGCGGTGCCGTCTCGCCGATCGCCCGCCCCAACGCGAGAATCGTCCCGGTGAGTGTGCCAGGCAACGCCTGTGGCAACACGACCCGTCTGACCGTCTGCCACCGGGTCGCCCCCATCCCGTAAGAGGCCTGCCGCAGCGAGTCCGGCACCGACTGGATCGCCTCCCGGGCCGAGATGATGACGATCGGGAGGATCAACAACGACAACGTGAACGCCGCCGTGATCACGGTCCCGACCCCCAGGTTCGCCAGGTTCGCGAACACACCCAGCCCGAGCAGTCCGTAGACGACCGACGGCACGCCGGCGAGATTCGAGATGTTGATCCGGATCAGCCGCGCGAACCCGCCGGCGACGCCACCCGTCGGGGCGTACTCCTCCAGGTAGACGGCCGCCCCGATCGCGACGACCAACGTGATGATCGCGACGAGGACGATCACGAACACCGACCCGATGATCGCGGGGTACAACCCCGCCTCGGCGGCCGTCTGTGACGGGGCGGTGGTGACGTACTGCCAGTCGAACCACGGCTCTGGCCCGGCGATTCCGACCAGATCCGTGACCGCGACCGTCGCCGCGAGCCCGCCGACGACCCCGACCGGGCCGAGCAGTCCGGCCCACCGTCCGTCGGCGGCGTTCTTCCAGACGACGACGCCCGTCGGTGCGAGCGCCACGAGGAAGAGCAGCCAGACCGACCGCGACACCCCCACCCGGTCCACGACCGGCACACCGAGCACGGCGACCGCGAGCAGTCCGGCGGCCGCGTAGTTCCCGTTCCCGAGCGCCAGCCGGTCGCCGACGACGTACCGGACGGCCACCGCCGTCGGCACGACCAACGTCACGAGGTACACCAACGGCGCACCCAGCAACGCCGCGACTGTCCTCAGCGGCCCCAACAGGAGCGTCCCGACCACCGGTCCGGCCACGAGCGTAGTGAGGTAGCCCAACCCGACCCAGGTGGCCGTCTGGTCGAGCCGGCCGTAGACGTACAGCCCGACCAACGGCGCGACGACGGTACAACAGTAGGCGAACCACACCTCGTCGCCGGCGATCACTTCCAAGACGGCGACCGCCCCGAACCCACCGAGCACCCCCGCCAACAACGTCGACACCAACTCCAGACTCGTCTCGCCGACGGCCGGCGCTCGGCGCGCGTACCAGACGAACCCGACCGCCGGGAGAACGGTCAACCCGGCGAAGACGGCGTACCACACCGGCTCGGCCGCGTCGAGCCCGAACGCGTCCCAGAAGACGTACGCGAGCAACACCCCGAGTGCGGCGATCCCGAACACGGACGCGCCGAGGGTGAGGCTCTCGAACAACCGCCCCCGAATCCGGCTCACCCGACCGAAGCCGGACTCACCGCCCGGGTTCGCTCGGTCTGTGTCGGTCGCCATCTCAGTACTCCTCCTGGTAGCGCTGTGCGACGAAGTCGCTGATCAGGTTCAACAGTAACGTCATGACGAACAGGGTGAGTCCGATCGCGAACAACGCCCGGTAGCCGGTCGTCCCGCCGGCCAGGTCCGACAGCCCCAACTGGACGATCGCGGCGGTCATCGTCTGTGTCGACTCGAAGAAGCTGGTCAACAGGTCCGGCACCGACCCGGGGAACCGGGCGTTCTGGCCGGCTGCGACGACGACGATCATCGTCTCGCCGATCGCCCGCGAGAGCGCGAGAATGTAGGAGGCGGCCACCCCGGAGATCGACGCCGGCACCACGACACTCGTCGCCACGTCGTACTTGGTCGCGCCGAGTCCGTAGGCCCCGTTCCGGAGGGAGTCCGGCACCGCACTCATGCTGTCCTCGCTGATCGACGACACCATCGGGATGATCATGATCCCCATCACCAACGACGCCGACAGGGCGTTGAACGTCCCGAGTTCGACCCCGGGAATCGCGTCCAACAACGGCGTCACGTACACCAGTGCGAAGTAGCCGTACACGACCGTCGGCACACCGGCCAACACCTCCAACATCGGCTTCAACACCGCACGCTGCCGCCCGCTGGCGTACTCGCTGAGGTAGATGGCCGTCAACAGCCCGACCGGCAACGCCACCGCGGCGGCACCGGCGGTGATCAACAGGGTGCCGAACACCAGCGGCAACACGCCGAACGACACCGGCTTGATCTTCGGCGTGAACTCCGTCCCGAGCAGGAACGACGACACCGACACCTCGCCGAGAAACTGGATCGTCGGCGCGATCAGCGCGGCGACGATCCCGAGCGTCGTCAGCACGGAGACTGCGGCGCACGCGAAGAACGCGGCGTGGTAGATCGACTCCCGAACGTCCTGTGCTCCTCGGTCCCCGCTCAGATCGACGCTGTCTCGTTCACTCATCGGTCTCGTCGGGCCGTCCGTCTGGCCCGTGTCACTTCAGTCAATTGGCGTTTTCGATCGCGTTCTCGAGCCGCGACTGCATCTCCTCGACGGTCCCCTCGCTGTTGGGGACGTACCCCACGTCGCCGGCGACGACGTCCTCGACGCCGCTCTGCTCGACGAAGTACCGGCAGAACTCGGCGACGTGGTCCTCCGAGAGTGCGTTCGCGTCCGGGTAGGTGAACAACGGCCGCGACAACGGCGTGTACTCGCCGGCGGCGGCCGTGTCCAACGACGGTTCGACGGGACCGTCGCCGTCGTCGACTGCGACCGCGGTGGCGGCCTCGGGGTTGTTGTAGTAGTACGAGAAGCCGAAGTAGCCGATCGCGTACTGACTCCCCTGGACCCCCTGGACGATCGACCGGTCGTTCTCCGTCGGCTCGTAGTCCTGGGTGTGAGCACCCTCCTCCCCGTTGATCGTCTCGGTCAGGTAGTCGAACGTGCCGGAGGTCTCGGCGGCACCGTACCGTTCGATCTCCTCGTCGGGCCAGTCGGAGTCGATGTCGGCCCACGTCTGGTCGGCACCCGCGTCGGGACCCCAGATCTGTTCGAGCTGTTCGACAGTCATCTCCGTCGCCCAGTCGTTGTCGTTGTTCACGACGATCGTCAGCGCGTCGGTCGCGACCTCCAGTTCGAGGGGTTCGACCCCGTTGTCCTCGCAGTTCGACTGCTCGGCGTCCTTGATCGGCCGCGAGGCGTTGTTGATGTCGGAGTCACCGGGACAGAAGAAGTTCTCGAAGCCACCGCCGGAGCCGGTCGACTGGATGTTGATGTCGACGTCGGTGTGTCCCTCGCCACCCTCGTCTTCGGCCGTCCTGAACTGCTCGCTCACCGCCGTCGCCAGCGGGAACACCGTGGAAGAGCCGGTGATACTGATACTCCCGGAGAGACCGTCGCCGCCACCCCCACCGGTGCCACCCTCGCTACAGCCCGCCAGTGTGGTCGCGCCCACCGCCCCCGCCGCGGCGAGGAACTTCCGCCGTGATGCTGACTCCGCCGTCTGGCTGTCGCCTCGTGACATCGAGCTAACCGGCGCGCGGTACTCGTATGAACGTTGATATGATCGGTACGCTGGAGAGTGGAGCACTCCACACCGATATATAGATTCTCGCCCGGCTCTAGTTTCTTGTCGTGACGACTCTCTCTGGTTCGCCGTCTCACTCTCGCCGTCCGGTCACCCCGTCGACCCCACACCGTCACCGTGTCGGGATCGCCCCGAACACCGTCCACTGCCGCCCTCGGTCGCCGGATCTGGTGTAGACCGCCGGCCGCGTCGCTCGGTATATATCCTCACGTGTGTGGGTGAGACACACGCACTGTTGCGTGACAGACCCCGCCCCGCTGCGGCAGTATATAGATCTTCGGCAGGCTTTTGCCCCCACTGTCGGTACGACCACCCATGGTCGAGACCCGGAAAGTCCAGGTGACGGGTGGCTCTACGTACACGGTGTCGATCCCGAAGGGGTGGGCGACAGACAACGGCGTCAGCGCCGGCACCGAAGTGGAGTTCTACCCGGAGGGGGACTCGTTGTTCCTCACCCCGGTCTCCGAGGAGGAACGCACGGAGGGGACACTCGACGTGGGGAGTCTGGCCGGCGAGGAACTCACTCGAGCGGTGATGACGATGTACGTCTCCGGGTTCGACATCATCGCGCTGGAGTCGTCGCGGATCACCAACGACCAGCGTCGGACGATCCGCGACACGGTCCAAGGGCTCGTCGGACTGGAGGTGTTGGAGGAGACCCGCGACCGGGTGGTGATTCGCGACCTGCTCGACTCCTCGGAGCTGTCGATCCACAACGCCGTGACTCGGATGCGACTGATCTCGTTGTCGATGCTCGAAGACGCTGTCGCTGCCCTCGCCGAGGGGGACACGGATATGTCCCGGGACGTGATCCAGCGTGACGACGACGTCGACCGACTGTACATGGTCGTCTCCCGCATCTTCCGGTCGACACTCCGGACGCCGAAGGCCGCCGAGGAGATCGGCCTGAGTCGCGAGGCGTGTTTCGACTACCACGCGAGCGCCCGCCAACTGGAACGGACGGCCGACCACGCCACCAAGATCGCCCACCTCTCGTTGGAGCTCGACCCCGAGTCGTCGGTGCCGACGGAACTGGTCGACGCCCTCGAAGCTCTCCGGACGGACGCCGCCGGCGTCGTCGACGAGGCGATGGACGCACTGTTCGAGGAGGACGCCAGCGAGGCCACCCGAACCGCCAACGAGGCGCGCAGTCGCGTCCGCGAGATCGACCAACGAGCCCGCGAGATCGACAGTCTGCTCGACGACCTCGACCCCGCCCGCGCACAACTCCTTGGACTGGTCGTCGACTCGGTCTCCCGGGCGGCCGACTACGGTGGGAACGTCGCCGAGACCGCACTCCAGAAGGCGGCCCCGACACCCTGAGCCGGCGTCGATTCAGCAGAGTCAAATTGCCGTCGGTCGAACTCGGAGTATGCAGACGGCTCGCGACCACGTCCCCGCGTTGACCGCGCTCGCGACGGTGGTCTCGTTGGCACTCGTCTTCGGTGCCGTGTTGCAGGTGTTCCCGGTCGGTGCGCTCCCGCGGCTCTCCGACCGTGGGTTCGACCTGATCCCACACCTCAACGCGGCGATCAGTACTGCCGCAGTGTTCACGATCGCGGGCGGCGTCCGCGAGATTCGTCGTGACAACGTCGCCCGCCACCGGGCGTTGATGCTCACGTCGCTGGCTCTGTTCGCGAGCTTCCTCATGCTCTACCTCTACAAGGTGTCCGTCGACGGCCCGGCGACGTTCCCCGGCCCGGAGACGGTGTACCAGTTCGTCTACCTCCCGACGTTGGCGATCCACATCCTGTTGGCGATCGCCTCGATCCCGTTGGTGTACTACGTGGTGTTGTTGGCGGCGACCCGACCCGTCGAGGAGATCTTCGACACCAACCACCGCCGTGTCGGACGGGTCGCGGCGTCGCTGTGGCTCGTCTCGTTCGTCCTCGGCAACGTCGTCTACGTGATGTTGTACGTCGTCTACTGACGCCCTCAACTCTCACTCGCCGACCCACGCGGCCAGCGACCCCAGCGCGATCAACACGAACGCGGTCAACGCCAGGTTCGGGATCGACAGCCCGGCCACCTGGTACTGGACGGCCGCACACCCCCCGTCGATGCCACAGGTTCCGCCCCCGGCCACCTGGACGTAGGAGTGGTACGCGGCCGTCGCGCCGCCGAGCACCGCCAGCGGGAGCACACTCTTCGCGACCGCGGCACGGTCCTCCCAGGCGGCGACACCCAAGACGACGACCAACGGGTACGCGAAGATGCGCTGTACCCAACAGAGCTCACACGGCACCAACGACAACACCTCACTCAGGTAGAGACTCCCGGCGGTGGCCGTGCAGGCGACGATCCAGGCGGCCGTCAGGAGCAGTCGGCTGTCGAGCCGTCGAACCGCCTCGGGGACGCTCGCGTGTCGTGTGCTCACGGTGGTTTCTCTCGGTCGGGAGTGTGAAAGTTCTGCCGCCGACGGCCGTACCGACCCGCCCGTGGGCTCGTCAGTCCCCGTCGGCGTGGCTCATCGCCGTCGTGTACGCGTCCTGGAGTTCGGTGAACGCCTCGCGGTCACCACCCTGGTCGGGGTGGACCTGCTTGACCCGTTCGCGGTAGGCGGACTCCACGCGGTCGCTGTCGGCGGTCGTCGGCAGGTCGAGCGCGTCGAACGCCTCCGTGACGGGGTCGGTGGCAGTCGGGTCGTCGTCGACCTCTGGCACATCGAACGGGAGCCGTCGACCGAGTTGGTGGCCGGGCATCTCCTGTTCGATCAGGACGACGGACAGCTCGTCTGGCTCCGGGTCGGGGTCGAACTCCGCGTTGCCGGTCGCGCCGTCCCCCGCTGTCAGCGCGAAGTACGTCTGCGGATCGAACGTGATCGCCACGTCTCGGTCGGAGAGGTGGAAGGCGACACGACGGTCGGACAGCTCTGCGTCCTCCACGTACCGTTCGTCGATCCGACCGAGGTACGACCTGATCTCCGCACGACGGCGTGTGGTCCCGTCGACGTAGCCACCCCTACTCCGCTCCCGGCCACCCGAAGAGGCCAACCGGATGCCGACCGCGAACGCGACTGCGGCTCCGACCGACAACACCACCCCGAGGACCAACCCGGTGACGAGCCACCGCGGGAGCGTCGTCAGTAGTTCGCCGAGCACGCCCGGCCTTCGAGAGCAGTGTGTTTCAATCTCTCGGGAATCCCCCCACTACTCTGGGGCCCACGCTCGGCACCGCCCGACGGCGGTCGGACCACACGTCGGTCACAGTCGCTCCCGGACGCGGCCGATCTCCGACACCGAGACCCCGACCACCTCCGCCAGCGCCTCGGCGGCACCCAGCAGCCACTCGGCACGGTCGATCCGCGACTCCAGATCGCCCGGGCCGATCCGGTAGTCCGCGACCAACTCCGCGACGCTCGTGTCGTCCGCCCACGCCGACAGGATCCGGGCTGTCTTCACCGACTCCAGCCACGACTCGAACTCGTCGACGTCGTCGATGTCGACGGGGAGCTCCGCGTCGTGGCGTCGCACGAACTGGTACAACGACGCCCGCTCGCTGTTGCCGAGGTAGGTGTCGTCCATGTCTGGGGTGTCACACACCACCGCCAACACGGTCAGTGGTGTCACCCGCGTGTCCGGCATCCGGTCGACCCGGCGGAGTCTGTCGACGATCCGCCGACCCGTCTCCGGTGTGACGTACTGTCTGGACACCTGCGCCCCCAGCTCCGTCGCGGTCAGTTCGACACCCTGCTCGTCTGCAGACGCGAGCAACTCCGTCTCGATCAACTCCGCGATCACGTCTCCGACCACGCCGCCCAGGTCGGGGTCCGGCGTCTGGTGGGCGTAGAACGTCTCGCCCAGTAGGTCGAGGATCGACGCCTGCGAGTCGGCGAAGCCAGCGGCGACGACCGCGAGCACGTGGGTCCGCAGCGCCGCCCGGTCTCGGAGTTGGCTCTCGACGGGCTCCGGCTCGCCGTCGACGTACCGCCCCCACAACTCCTCCCGGTCGTCCGGTGTCCCGACCAACACCGCCTCGCCGTACGGGTCCAACCCCGGCCGGCCGGCGCGCCCGGCCATCTGGTGGACCTCCAGTGTCGGCAGCCACTCCATCCCGGAACCGGTGTACCGTCGCTGGTCGCGGACGACCACCCGGCGTGCGGGGACGTTCACCCCGGCTGCCAGCGTCGGGGTCGCACAGATCACCGCGAGCCGGTCCTGGCGGAACGCTTCCTCCACGACCGCCCGGTGGTCCGACCGCAGTCCGGCGTGGTGGAACGCGACCCCCCAGGCACACGCCTCCGCGAGCCGTTGTCCCTGTTCGGTCGTCCCGGTCTGGCGGAGCTCTTCCGCGACTGCGGCCGCCTCCATCCCGATCCCCCCTGCCTCTGCAACACGCTCGTCTGCCAGTGTACTCGCGAGCTGTTCGGCCTCGCGGCGCGACCGGACGAACGCCAACGCCTGCCCACCGTCGCCGACCGCGGCGGCGGTCAGTGCGGCCGTCGCGGCCGTATCGTCGTCTGCCTCGGTCGGCCCACCGACCGCGACCGACCGTGTCGTCCCGTCGTCGAACGACACCGTCTCGTCGGCGTACACCCCAGTTCGGAGGTCGATCGGCCGCCACCCCGACTCGACCAGTTCGGCGTCGAGCCACGCCGCGATCGCTTCGGGGTTGTCGACCGTCGCCGACAGCGCGACCACCTGCGGGTCCGCCGTCCGACGGCGGAGTGTCGCGAGTGTCACTTCCAGGGTCGGTCCTCGACCGGTCGATCCGAGCAGGTGGACCTCGTCGACGACGACACACGCCAGATCCTCGACCCACGCCGCACGGTTCCGAATCGCCGAGTCCACCTTCTCGGAGGTGGCGACGATCACGTCCTCGTCGGCCAGTTCGGCAGCCGCCGAGTCGTAGTCTCCGGTCGCGATCCCGACACTCACGCCCGGCAGGTCGCCGAACTGTTCGTACTTCTCGCGGGCCAACGCCCGCAACGGGCAGACGTACAGTCCCGGCCCGTCTGCCGACAGCAACGCCAACTGCGCGACGAACGTCTTCCCGGAGGCGGTCGGCACCGCACACACCACGTTCGTACCGTCACACACCCCCGCCTCGACGGCCGCGGCCTGGGGCGGGTACAGGTCGTCGATCCCCTCCCCCTCGAAGTGGTCGCGGTACCGCGCGGCCAACGGGAGTTCCCGCACGCGCATAGCAGTTGTGGGGCTGCTTCGTACAAAAACCCGGGGCCGGGACCCGCGCCGCCGGGGCTGCCGACACCCCGACGGGCGGCTGCGTCAACGACTTCAACCCGGCTCTCGAACCCGGTGACGTGACAACGGAGACGGCCGCAGAGACGGGTGTGTGGGTCTCGTTGTTCTCTGGCGGGAAAGACTCCTCGTGGGCGTTGCACCGCGCCCTCGAAGAGGGGGTGCCCGTCGAGCGACTGCTCACCGTCCACCCGGGCGACGACTCGTACATGTACCACGTTCCGGAGACCCGGCTCGCGGCGCTGGCCGCCGAGAGTGTCGACATCCCGCTGATCGAGGTCGACCCCGACGACCTCGAGGCCGAGACGGCGACCGACGCCGGTAGTCAGGGTGACCGCGAACTGGAGCCGATGGAGGCCCGGCTGGCGGCGCTCGCGGACGAGCGACCCCTGGCGGGCGTCACCGCCGGCGCGGTCGAGTCGGCGTTCCAGACCTCGCGGATCGAGGGGATGTGTGACCGACTCGGAATCGACCTGTTCGCGCCGCTGTGGCAGGAAGACCCCGTCGACCTCGCCGAACAGATGTTGGCGGCCGGGTTCGAGATCACGATCGTCCAGGTCGCGGCCGCCGGCCTCGACGAGTCGTGGCTGGGCCGTCGGCTGGACCACGACGCGCTCGCGGAACTGGTCGGCCTCCGCGAGGAGTACGGTGTCCACCCGCTCGGCGAGGGCGGGGAGTTCGAGACGTTCGTGACCGACGGCCCGCACATGGGCCGCCCGGTGGAACTCGACTACGAGACGGAGTGGGACGGCACCCGCGGCCGGATTCGGGTCACCGACGCCCGACTCGGGTGACCCGGCGACGACCCGCGGTCGTGGTGGCGCTGCTGTCGCTCACTCCCCGCTCCCGTCGACTTCGGTGTGTTGTCCCAACAGACTCTCCGACAGCTCGACACCGGTGACACTCGCCTCGGTGTCGACGACGGACCGGGAGAGTGTCGTGTCGCGCACGGTCGCGTCCGGGAACACCACCGTGTCCGACAGTGTCGCGTTCTCGACGGTCGCGCCCGCCATCACGTGGACGTTCTCGCCCAACTGGCTGTCCGTCACGGTCGCGTCGTCTGCGACGAGCGTCTCCCCGTCGAGCGCGTAACCGACCGCGTCGAGGTAGGAGTCGGCTGTCCCGATATCGTACCACGCGCCGTCGAAGGTGAACGCGTCGACCCCCTGGCGTCGTTGGAGCCACTGGACGAACCACCCCGGCTCGTCGGGGTTGTTGTCGTTCGCCAGGTAGGTGTCGAACGACGGCAGCGTCTCCTGTGGGAACACGTAACAACCGATCGACACCAGCGTGCTGTTGGGGTCGTCGGGTTTCTCCTGGAAGTCGACCACCTCCGTCCCGTCGAGTTCGACCAGCCCGTAGCTCTTGGCACGCTCGCGGTCCCCGACGTCGTAGGCGGCGAGTGCCGGTGTCCCCGTCCGCTCGAAGAAGTCGGCGAACTCCCCGAGGTCGAACGACAACAGGTTGTCGCCCGCGACGACCAACAGGTCGTCGTCGACCCTCTCGCGGTCGATCAGCTGTTCGAGTGCGCCGACGACCCCGAACTTCTCCGACTCCGCGGTGGTGTCCTCGACGGACACCTCGGGCTTCTCGAACTCGGAGTCGGCGAGGTACGACTCGAACTCGCCGGCGAACCGTTCGTTGGTCGAGACGTACACCGCCTCCACCCTGTCGTCGGCCTCCAGATCCGCGAACACGCCGTCGATCACCGTCCGGTCGCCGACCGGGAGGAACATTTTCGGTCTGTGCCGCGTGATCGGCCACATCCGGGTCGCGTACCCACCGGCGAGAACGACTGCCTCCATGCTCTGTCCGTCTCGCGGCCACGGTATGATCTTTGTCCTTCCGTTCGTCTGGTGTAACACCCCCTGGTGGTCGGACCGTCTCGTGTGGCGACGACCCGAGAGTACTTGCTGACCGCCCCACTCGGTGGTGTCGTGAGTACAGACCACTCGGAGCCGTACGACCCGACTGCGGACCACGCCTACCCGGACGAGAAACTGGAGGAGATCCTCCCCGTGATCCGCGAGGACACGGAGATCCAGACATACCTCCGAGCCCAGAACGTCAACGCCGTCACCCGGATGGGGTACAACGACCACGGCGCGAAACACGTCGAGATCGTCCGGAACCGGGCGTTGACGCTGTACGACCTGCTCAAACGGGGTGGGGTCGCGTTCAACGGCGCGAGCGACCAAGGCCTCGACGAGGCCGACGAACCCGTGATCGTCGCCCTGGCCGCGACGCTCCACGACATCGGTCACGTCGTCCACCGCGACGACCACGTCTACTACTCGATCCCGTTGGCGGCGGACGTTCTCGACCGCCTCCTCTCGGAGTTCTACGACACCGCAGACGCCGTCCGGGTGAAAGGGGAGGTGCTCCACGCGATCCTCTGTCACCACACCGAGGAGGACCCACTGACGACGGAGGCGGGCGTGATCCGCGTCGCCGACGCGTTGGACATGGAGCGTGGCCGCTCGCGGATGCCGTACGAGAAGGGGTCGCGGGGCATCGACACGCTCTCCTCACGGGCGATCAGGCGCGTCTCGCTCCAGGCGGGCGACGAGCGGCCGGTGCTCGTCGAGATCGAGATGGACGGCGCGGTCGGCGTCTACCAGGTGGACAACCTGTTGAAGGCGAAACTCCGCGACTCGGGGCTAGACGACGACGTGCGGATCGTCGCCGTGAACGCGACCGACGACGAGGCGCTGGTGGAGCGGATCGAGTTGTAGATCACGACCCCAAAGGTCTGACCGGTCGAGGGTGCGTACAGTCTCGGAACCAGCACAGCTGAGACTGCTGGGCCCCTGGCAGGCACTCACGTACCGTTCCGCAACGACCGGGCTTAAGACCGCCCGGAGTGTTTCGAGACGTAACAGTGGGTTTCGGTAGTTCGGTCGCGCTCCTCAAGAACAAGGAGTTCAGCGCACTCGCGGGGACGGCGTTCGCTCGCAGTCAGGCGTACTCGACGATCCTGATCGCGTTGGCGCTGTACGCAGAACAGTTCGGCACCACCGGCTTCGTCGAAGGGTTGTTCGGGACGGGGTTCGCGGCCGTCCAGTTGCTCATCGTCCTCCCGCTCGGGCGGCAGGTGGACAAGGGGAACGCCAAGCGCTGGCTGTTGGCGGGGCTGGCGTTGAACGTCGTGGTCTTCTTCGGGTTCATGCTCGTGGAGTCGTCCGTCCACATCGTCCTGATCCGGATGCTCCAGGGGGTCGGCGCGAGCATCCTCTGGATCACCGGCTCGACGGTCATCGGCACCATCGCACCCGACGACCAGAACGGTCGGTGGCTGGGCTCGTACAACCAGGTCGCGGCGTTCTCCTCGTTGGCGGGTGACGCCGTCGGCGGCTACCTCCTGTACACCTACGACTTCACGTTCACGTACGTCGTCCTGTCGGGCGTCACAGTGGTGGCGTTCCTGTTGGTGTTGGGGTTCCTCCGGAACGACCCCGGCGGCGGCGTGGAGGGTGACGCCGGCGGCGGCCGAGAGACACTGCGTGCGCTCCTCTCGTTGCCGATGGTGAAGGCGCTCGTTACGTTCCGGCTGGCGTTCTCCGTCGGGAAGATGGCGGTGATCATCTTCCTCCCGATTCTCGCGCGCACGGAGTTCGGGATCAACGCGCTCGTGATCGGGTGGATTCTGGCCGGCGGGAAGCTGACGAAGACGCTCACACAGGGGTACGTCGGCGACCTCTCGGATCGAGTCGGGAAGAAACAGTACTTCGTCGTCGTCGGCGCGTTGTTGTACGGGATCGGGACGGCGTTGATCCCGGTGTCGTTGTACGTCGACGGCGCGATCACGCCGATCAGGATCGACATCTTCGGCGGTGTCCAGGAGCTGGGTGGAGCCTTCTTCGCGTTGTTCGGTGCCTACTGTATCCTCGGCGTCGCCGACAGCATCCGGCTCCCCGCGAGTATGGCGTTGTTCGTCGAGGAGGGCGAGCGGTTCGACTCCGTCGCCTCCAGTATGAGCCTCCGGTCGATCTCCTGGAAGGTGGGGCAGGTCGCCGGTCCCGTGGGCGTGGGACTGATCAAGGAGTTCGTCTCCGTCGAGGCGGCCTTCTACACGGCCGCGGGGTTCATCGTCGTCGCCTCCGGCGTGTTCTGGGTCGTGTTCACGCGCGCGGCTGCGGCCGAGGAGGGTGATCCACCGCAGGCGACTGTCGACCCTGGGGACTGACCGGACGCGGCGGGCTACCGGTCGTCTGTGTCGGTATCACCGCAGTGTCGCGTCGGTGATCCGCGCCAGTCGGTCGGCGACCGCGTCGTCCAGTCGGTCGTCGGTGACCCGCCACCGCCAGTTCCCCGTCGCCGTCCCGGGGGTGTTGAACCGCGCCTCACTGCCCAGCCCGAGCAGATCCTGGACGGTCGTGATCGCCACCGCGCTGTCGGCGTTCCACACTGCCTCGATCACGTCCCACTCGATCTCGTGGCCGTCGACACCGAGGTTGTAGTGGAGACAGTCGCGTTGGCGCTCCGGCAGGTCGGCGTAGTAGCCCGCGAACGTGTCCGTGTCGTGTGTCGACGTGTAGCCGACACTGTCTTCAGGGTAGTGCATCGGCTGGGAGCGGTCCCCCTCCGAACACCAGTCGGCGTACTGTGGCACCCGCATCCCGGGGAAGCCGAACCGTTCTCGCAGGGCGACCGTGCTGGGGTCGAGAAAGCCCAGATCCTCCGCGAGGAACGGTAAATTGCCCAACTCTCGTTCGACCGTCTCGAAGAAGTCGCCGCCGGGTCCCGGCCGCCACTCGCCGGCCGCCGGGCTGTCGGCGTCGGCCGGGATCGCCCAGAACTCGTCGAACCCTTTGAAGTGGTCGATCCGAGTCACGTCGACCAACTCGAACAACCGCCGGAGCCGGCCGAGCCACCAGTCGTAGCCGCGGTCGGCGAGTCGGTCCCAGTCGTACAGGGGGTTCCCCCAGCGTTGGCCGTCGTCGCCGGGGTTCGGCGGGACGCCCGCGACTGCGGTCGGCGATCCGTCGTCGTCCAACAGGAACGCCTCCGGCGCGGCCCACACGTCCGCAGAGTCGAAGGCGACGTAGATCGGCAGGTCGCCGACGAGGTCGATCCCGCGCTCGCCGGCCGCCTCGTGGAGCCGCCGCCACTGCTGGTCGAACACCCACTGACAGAACGCCCGGAAGGCGACCTCGTCGGCGAGTTCCTCGCGGACCTCGGCGACCGCCTCCGGCTCGTGATCGCGGACTGGCGCGGGCCAGTCCGTCCACGCGGCACCGTCGTGACGGTCACGCAGTGCCGCGAACGTGGTGTAGTCTTCGAGCCACGCCGCCTCCCGTTCGCGGAACTGTTCGAACGCCGCCCGATCACCGTCCGCGGGTGACTCTCGGAACCGTCCGAACGCGGTCCGGAGTCGGTCGTGTTTGAACGGGCGGACAGCCTCGTAGTTCGTCTCGTCGGCGGCGACCCCCTCTGGCGGGACGAGTTCGTCGTCGGTGAGGTAGCCTCGCTCGCCGAGGTCGTCGAGGTCGATCAACAGTGGGTCGCCCGCGAACCCCGACAGCGTCTGGTACGGGGAGTGGCCGGCCGCGGCCGTCGTCGGGCCGAGCGGACACACCTGCCACAGCGACT
>P_A23_Liq_3_FmtDRAFT_1000017_pt1 | contig 32408 bp, 33 predicted proteins | sample PonA233FremontCA_FD_10237 | JGI IMG/M metagenome (IMG submission 10237)
ATTTCAGGTTTGCAGTTCCACCGAACCCCGGCACGGTGAGAATCCGTGTGGGGTTCACGGACTGTGGCGGGGAGAGTGGGACTGCTGGGACTGCTGGGAGTGCCACATTTCAGCCCCCAATACTCCTATTCTCCATCGTGTTCGGACTCCCGGAGTTGGTTTTACCTCGGGGAGTCCGGCAGATTTCGACGGACTCGGAGTTACTTTCTGCGGTGTTGTCAGGCAGTCGGGCACTGCAACTGCATCTGCATCTGCATCGGTTCATTATATAGTGATTTAACAAAATTCTGGGTGAACTGATTCACTGATTCGATGCGAGAGAACTATTCTGAGTGATTCGCGTCTAATTAAGCACCCAATTCTTCTGTGAACTACTAATTATATGAACCGACCGTTCACCTGACTGGTTCCGATTACTGTCTCATAGTGATTAGTGCAAGTCTTTACCGCCGTGATTATCGGTGCCGGCGATGGGAGCCGCTGAATCCGCATCATTCGACACCGTCAGTGAAANTATTCAAACTAATCACTATCATTGCTTGGGGTTGCGAAGCAGCCATCGTCGGAGTGACCGGAATCGCCCTGCCCTGTTCCCGATCTGATTCCTACATAAATATGGGACTGCCTGTCAGTTCAAGCTACGGAGTCCCAAATCTCAGCGTGGCTATTGCAGCGTAGATTTCCTCCGGGGTGTCGGATTTATCCTGCGGCTGAACCCGCAGGTATTCTCCTTGACCCTGTATAATCTCTCATAGCGACTGAGATTGGCAGTNTTTTTCTTAAACAATAATAGTTAAGTTAAATGATCTATGTGTGCACGTAAAATGTGCTCCCGCAAAACCTATCCGTTGATTGCACAGTGACAATATCACATGACGGATCCATTCGTCGTAATTGGTGGTGACGCTGCAGGATTATCAGCCGCAAGTAAATATCGACGGGAGTCACCAGCGCGGGATGTGGTCGTCTTTGAGCAAGGGTCGTGGGTTTCATACGCACACTGTGGAACACCGTACTTTATCAAAGGCGACGTTGAGCATCTTAGGGATTTGCAGTCACTCTCACCCCGTGATATTGAGGAGCGAGGAATTGATCTTCGACGAGATCACGAGGTAACTGCGATCGATACCAAATCCGATGTCATAACTGTGGTGAATAATGGCGAATCCTTCGAATACCCGTATGAGGAACTACTGATTGCGACTGGAGCACGCGCCATATCAGCGCCCATTGAGGGAGCTGATCTTGATACGGTCTTTACGCTTCATGGATTGCCTGATGCGACCGCACTTCGGTCGTTCCTGACACCACCAGCGGAGTTCGATAGTGCTAATCTAGGTGGCGGAGCTGCGCTAACGACATCAGTCGCTGAACAGTATGGGGCAATGCAACCGCCAGAGACAATTGCAATCGTTGGTGGTGGATATGTCGGCGTAGAAATGGCTGAGGCATTCAGTGCATGGGATTGCGCAGTGCATCTCTTTCAGCGACCAGAGCGGCTGTTACCCGCATTTGGGACAGCAGTTGGCGATGCCATTGCCTCAACACTAAAAAAAGCAGGCGTAACGCTTCATCTTAACGAGGAAGTTGAACGACTTACTGAGACGGACGGGCAGCTAGATGATATTGTCTATGGAGGCGGAAACCGACTCAATGTTGATGCTGTACTCATCGGGATTGGAATCCGTCCAAATGTCGAATTACTCACAGAGACATCAATTGAGCTTGGAACAACTGGGGCAGTCGCAGTAGATGAATATGGACAGACAAACGTTGAGAATGTATATGCAGCTGGAGACGTTGCTGAACTCAAACAGATCGTCACAGGTGAAACTACATGGAGTCCACTTGGACTTCCAGCAAACCGGGCAGGACGGGCAATCGGAGCCACAGTCGGTGGGTCGCCAACACAGGTTGGTCATGTCGCTGAGACGGCAATGTTAAAAGCATTTGAACTCGGCTGTGGACGAACGGGAGTGCTTGAGCATGACCGAGCAGAAGCAGCTGGATTTGATCCCATCACGAAGACAATCACCGCTGGATCACGCTCTGGATATTATCCAGGTGCTGAGGAAACAACAGTTACGCTTACCGCTGATCAAAAGAGTGGTCAGCTACTCGGTGGCAGTCTTGTTGGAGCTGACCGTGCCGCTGTTCGCATCAATACTATTGCGACAGCGCTTGGTGCTGGGATGACTGTTGGCGAACTTGAACAGCAGGATCTCGGATACGCACCCCCATTCAGTCCAGTATGGGATCCTGTCCTCGTCGCTGCAAAAGTATTAAACGGAAAGTTGTAGTGAAGCACTCAGAGCATGTAACATTCAAAATTACAGTATACGGGTCACATGTAGTCTGTGATACTCGTTTTGAACAATCTATAAACTATAGTGATATATAATATGCGTTAACTAGGGGAATCAGCGAGATATAGATCCATCATTTATTTCGACGGAGTGAGTTGAGAAAGCGATATCGACTATTTGGGTCATATCCTCTGAATAGGAGACTATTTGTAAGGACTGAGACCGATGAGAGTGCCATTGCCCCAGCAGCGAGGACGGGCTGTAATAATCCAAGTGACGCAAGAGGGATCATCGCAGTGTTGTATCCAAGTGCCCAAAACAGATTTTGTTTGATCTTTGAAAGAGTGCCCTCAGAAATTCGGATAGCGTGAACGACATCAGCAGGGGAATCTCGCATGAGTGTTACTTCGGCTGCTTCAATAGCAACATCAGTTCCAGAACCGAGTGCAGTTCCGACGAACGCCGCCGCAAGTGCCGGTGCATCATTAACACCATCACCGACCATCATCACCCGGCTGTCTTCCGCTGATTGGATTGTCTCAACAGCATCGGCTTTCGCTTCCGGAAGGACCTCTGCGCGGACATTCTCGGGGTCAATACCAACCTGACTCGCGACTGCTTTCGCGGTTCGTTCGTTATCTCCTGTGATGAGATGAACAGTTGTTCCGCGGGCACGCAGAGTTTCAACCGCATCCATGGCAGAATCTTTGATTGTGTCCGCATCAGCAATAACACCAACAAGGCGTCGGGTATCGGTTATCTCAGTATCAGTATCAGTGTCATCGAAAATCGAGACATCTGGGTTATCAATGACGCCAACAAGCATCGCGGTTTTACCATCGGATTCGAGTTCACGAAGTGTCGACGCTGCAGGGTCGATGTCGATACCTGCATTCTTCAGAAGTCGGTCGTTTCCGACAATGACGGTTTGTTGATCAACAGTTGCGCGGACACCCTGTCCAGGAATTGCATTGAACTCTGTCGCCGTAGGGATATTGAGATCACACTTGCGAGCTGCACTAACAATTGCGTCTCCCAATGGGTGTTCACTGTTTTGCTCAGCGGCAGCCGCAAGGCGAAGAACAGCCATCTCACGAGGGGTTCTCACGAGATCTGGATCTGGATCTATATCCGTCTTTGTTTTTATTTCTGCGTCTACGTCTGCATCCGAATCTGTATCTATGGATGCACCCGAAGAGCGTGTATTTGAGTCGAGCAAGCTATTATGCTCTGAGTCTAGTTGTCCACCATCTGTCTGTGGGTTGAGGGTAATAACATCCGTGACGGACATTTCACCTGTCGTCAACGTTCCCGTCTTATCAAATACAACAGTGTCAATATCTCGAACACGTTCTAATACGTCACCCCCCTCAAATAAGATACCATTTTTTGCACCGATTGTCGTTCCGACCATCGTTGCTGCTGGGGTTGCAAGACCAAGCGCACAAGGGCAGGCGATAAGAACTGCAGAGGCAAACACAAGAACGGCGAATTCAACCGTTGAAACGGTGCCGCCAGCAACAACTGGTCCACCAGCGATAATACCAATTGCTGGAATGAATTCAGTAAGACTCGCTAATGCTGATGGGAAAGCAAACCATAATAATGCCCAAACAACCGCATTAATAATTACTGCAGGAACAAAGTATGCAGAAATACGATCAGCGAATTGTTGAATATCTGGCTGGCGTGACTGTGCCTTCTTGACTGTTTGGACAATTTGTTGTATTGCGGTATCAGAGCCAATCTTTGTTGCTTCAATAGTAATTACACCATTTTGATTGACGGTTGAGCCAACAACAGTATCTCCGGGGCTCTTTGATACTGGGACAGACTCACCAGTTACCATCGACTCATCAACTGCGGAGGATCCCTCAATAACGGCGCCATCAGTAGGGATTTGCTCACCAGGGCGAACCCGTAGCTGATCACCAACGGTGATATCGGAGACGGGAATAGTTTGCTCGGTGTTATCTTCAATAATCGTTGCAGTATCAGCTTCCATTTCAAGAAGTGTCCGAAGTGCTGATGATGCCTGCCCCTTTGAGCGAGCCTCAAGATAGTTTCCAAGTGTGATGAACACTAAAATAAGTGCAGCAGTGTCGAAATACAATCCTGCCTGCGGAAGAATGTCAAGGAGGGCAACCACAGAGTATAGATATGCGGTTGAGGATCCGAGCGCAATTAGCACATCCATATTCGCCGTTCGGTTACGTACAACTGCGGTGTAGCTATTCTCATAGAACTCTCGACCTAACACTAATTGGATAGGTGTCGCGAGAGCAAAAGCAACCCACCCAAATGGAATGTCTAGATATGGGATTGTTGCCGGAATTGCATTTGGCATAAAAAGATGCGCTAAAAGAAACCCAACAAGCGGCGTTGCGAGAACTGCACCGAAAATTGTGAGTCGGCGTTGACGGTCTATTTCTGCCGTCCGGGCAGTTTCACGAGCGTCAGTATTGTCGCTCTCGGTGTTTATATCAGTATCATTACTGTTGTTTTCTGTACTTACATCATGACTATTTCGAGGATTTGATCCATCAGCAATCGGCGTGTATCCTGCGCTAGTGATAATATCTGCAAGATCACTCCTCGCCATCATAGCAGGATTATATTGAATTTGTGCTTCATCAATTGCCGCGTTGACATCTGCGGTGAGGACACCAGAAACCGATTCAAGTGCACTCTCGACTGTTTGCGCACAGGACGAACATGAAAGATCTGTGATGCCGATTGAGGCGCGTTCATCAAGCGGGTCATAACCAGCAGACGAAATTGTATCATACAATTGCTTAACAGAAACTGTGGTTGGGTCATGCGTCACTGCTGCTTCATCCGTCGCAACATTAACTGAGACCGTTTCGACACCGCTAAGCGATGATAGTGCATCTTGAACCGATTGTGAACAAGTAGCACAAGACATCCCCGCGATATCAATGCGTGTGCTCTGAGTGGGCATATTGATATATACGGTGTCTATGCTTACCACGATTTCCCTTTTCAAATCCGGGGTATCAGTGGTCGTTTAGTTTTGATTCTAAAGTTATTATTGTACATCATCACTCCCAGCATTAGTTTTTTTATCGGGTATCAGCATCAGCCTCAATTCGGTTATATCGTTTGCGAAAGCGGTCTAAGCATGATGGGCAGCAAAACTGTCGTTTTGTGCCGCCAATTTGTTCACTACGCCCCTCGGTGGTAACGGTATTGCCACACTCAGCGCATGATAGGGCGAATTCGGTCTCGCCGACGGTGGGGCTCCATTCAGCAGTGTCAACGATACTGACATCATAGCTATCAATCCGTGAAGGGTCGACAATATCGTTAATTGCGGCGCGAACGCGGTCTCCACGGACATGAGCAGAGAATGTAATAGTATTATTTGCGGTCATAAATGTGTGTTCAACTTTCGGAGATTCACGAACGGCAGAGTAGACCGAGTCAGCCGCGGATGTCAACGGTCGGAGAGTTACCAAAATAGGGACACCAGCACGGAGTTGTGATCGATCAAGTTCAACAGTAAACCGACGGATAACACCAGACTCACCTAAACGATCAATTCGGTCTGAGACTGCTGGTGGGGAGAGATTGACTACTTGAGCGATGTCGGTGTATGAGCGACGAGCGTCCTCGATAAGGAGTTCAAGAATCTGGATATCGGTCTCATCAAGCATATTTATTAATCTAGCCGATGAAACGACATCTCGACTTTTAGTTTTGATTATAAACATATGACCGCCCATAACAACTGATTCAAAAGTTAAATTGATTTACATTATAATGTACTACTGCAATATTAGTCGTGAACGAGAATTGATTTCAAAATATATTAGATTAAATTCACCGTGGGAATTAGCCCTGTTGATATACTTCGATAATGTCTCGAAATGAGCGCTAGAGAAGCATGTCGGACAAAAAGTTACATGCAAAATGTTTCTGAAGTAATATGACCCAGTTAATCTACTCGGTCACTTTATGCGTCATCTGAGCCCGATGATTGTGCGTTCTCAACGCGATCAGCGTATGAGTGTAAATCATCAGCAATTGTGCGAGCTTCTGAGGCTGACAGTGTAACTTCATCGGCATGGGCAGGAAGCATTTCAACAGTTGTATGATCAATTTCAACCTGAAGCGTCACATGATCCGGGTTTTTTCGTGGCGCGGTAACGTTTACAACGCCAAGCGTATTTACGTCAAAGTCATGTCCACGGGCACGGACATCGGCGAGGTCGAGTGTTGTGTATGCGTTCACGCGGAGGAGTCGATCACTCATTCGTGTTAGTCGTCCGCGGGTGCAGATGGTCCGGCATCAAGACCGTCATTCTCTGCATATGGATACCACGTACGCTTGGTATTGTGCATCATTGGATCCTCATAATCGGTCTCCTCAGGCGCAACAAATGAATCAAGCTCATCATTATCATGTCTATCGATGAACGCACGGAATGATTCGTCATCGTTACGCTCAGCAGCGAATGTTTCAATCAGATTTGAGATTGCACCGGGAATCTCATCAACAGGAACACGTTGGGTCACCCAGCGTGCGAACTGGGGCTCTGCACCAAGTCCACCGCCAAGACCAACATCGAGAGCCTCAACAGGCTCCCCATTCTTGCGCGTTTTCATCCCTCGAAGGCTGATATCTGCAATCTGTGGTTGTGCACAGGAAGCAGTGCATCCTGATAGGTGGATATGAAACTCGTCAACGTCACCCGGAAGCGTGACATTGTCCTTGAGCCATCGAGCGTATCGAACTTGTCGGTTCTTTGTCTCGACAATGGATAACGAACAGAATTCAGTACCTGTGCAGGCAACAGATCCCCGCATAAATGGAGATGGATCTGGTGAGTAATTTTCGAGAAGTTGCTCACTCGTGAATTCATCAACAGCATCCTTTGGAATATCCGTAACGATGATATTCTGTCGCTGAGAGAGTCGAACTTCACCAGACCCGTATTCAGAGGCGAGATCAGCGAGTTCAAGCACATCAGATGCTCCCATTCGCCCAACAAGGACATTCAATCCAATAAAGTATGATCCGTCGTGCTGTTCATGTACCCCAATCAGGTCATTGCGGTCACCATCTCCGGTATTATATGTGTATTCCTCTCGAACGTCACGTCCAGCCGTGTGTAACTCGAAGTCAACATACTCCGATTGGAGTGTCTCACGAACTTTGTCTGCACCCCACTCGTCGACAAGGAACTTGATACGGGCGTTATATCGATCTTCACGATCGCCGTTATCTCGGAATAACGCTGAAAGTCCACCTGCGACTGTTGACACATCCGCTGGAGGGACCCAAACATCGATGTCACGAGCAAATCGTGGCTCGTTACGAGCAAGACCGCCTCCAACACGAACGTTGAATCCAACAGTCTCCTCACCATCAATCGTTTTGTAGGCTGGTTCAAACGCAAGGTCGTTGATATCGCCTTGACCGGAACCATCAGGCGTACCGGTAACAGAAACCTTCCATTTTCGTGGCAGATTGGAATGATCATCATTCCCCTTGAATGTCTCATTGAGATCATGAATGACTGGCCATGCATCGATAACCTCACGTGCATCCTTACCGGCAACAGGATTTCCAACAATATTTCGCCATGAGTCACCGCATGCCTGTTGTGTCGAAAGCCCGTTTTCTTCAAGCTTCTCGAAGATATCCGGGATATCTGATAATTCAATCCAGTGAAGTTGGATTGACTGTCGCGTTGTGAAATCAGCGTATCCATCACCGAATATTGGATTCACACCAGGACCAGTGGCATATTCGGATGCAATTTCACCGACTACGCGAAGCTGACCAGGCTTCATGACACCGTTTGGTGTCCCGATCCGCATCATAAAGTAACCTTCTTGTCCGTTTCGCTGATGGTAAAGACCCCACCATTTGAACCGCTCAAACCATGCATCTCGTTCATCCTCCGGGATTGTATCATATCCCTCCTCAGCGAACTCAAAGAGATGCTCGCGTATTTCCTGCCCATACACCTCTGATTTCCAGCGTTCGACGTCCGTCGGCATGATACAATTAATAACGAGGAACAAGAACATAGGTGATAGTATTTCGTCACCATTCCCCGCTGCTCCCGCTAACCAGAATTTGTTTCCGGTTTTCTTGATTCCCGTGTTCGACGAACAGTTGATTCATCAAATACGGCGAATTCACCGTCTATGACCCGACCAACTGGAAGCCACTCGGTCTCACCGGTTGCACCACAAGCGATACATTGACCATAGACAATAACTTCAATTGTCTGACCGTTAACACCGACTGTTTGGAAATTTTCAACAACGAAATCAACAAGATCACATGAACAAAAATCAGTTGCTTCAACCCGCCAAAGTTCGCTTACGCTTACTTCTCTACGATCGTTGACGGATATCCATGCACCATCATCAAGCACTCGAAGTCGGACAGTCATAGTATTAACTTGGACCGAACACCACAGTGTGTGACGGAGGATGCAAACGGCGACGATGCCGATGACGTGTACAATCAATCATAATCGCTAGACGGGAGCCGTATGTATCATATAATCTGTGTCGCCAATACCAGCATAAAATTCTGGTATTCGGGAGTAGGGGTTGAATTCACTCTTGCAGCGGCTCTTATACAGCAGTAAAGAGATTGTTTGAGTTGATGACTGATTTGAATCCACAGTCGGCGATCAACTCGGTCGCTGCAATAGCAATTAAACGAGTGGCGATCGTCGACTCTGGGACAAGAAAAGCTAATACTGAACAGACAAATGAAAATAAGCTCAGATCTGAATCAAAAAAGAATCTTGATGTGACCTCCCGTCAGCATGCGTCCGCAGATGTCGCTCCTGAACTGTATAATGCTGATACACAGGAGTCGTCACAATGACGGGTGTAAGCAGTGATAGTGATCGCCAGATAGATGCTATTGACCCGGAGCAACGCATCGACAGCGACGAACAGGATAGAGAGAGTGAGGAATCAAACGTTGACACTGCTTCATCTGACGCTGCATCTACATCAAATGACGAGAGTAGTCACCTCGATGATCTTGCTGATGGTGCTGGATGCACAGAAATCTGGGAACACCTCTCAGAGAGTCGAGATTGATAGGCAGAAACGGGGTGGAACTTTTACCCGATGGCAGATTATCAATATGCGAGATGAGTGAGGATAATTATGATTCTAGTGGGAAACTTAGTAACCGGCTGGATTCAGTGTCGAGACATCGTTCGGAACGAGAGTTCGACATAAACAGCGATATTGATACCAATATCGACGTTGGACCTGAGTCGGATGAGACGAAAATTCAAGCCACTTGTTTAATCACTATCACTGATACTGACACTGACACTGATACTGATATTAGCCTCACTATGACACATAATAACAGTAATATTGATAATAATGATTCTGCACCAAGTTTTACTCAACTTCGCAGCGACGGCGGAGACCCCTCAGTTCGTCCACCAGCGGATCGTGAGGAGCCTGTTGGCGAACCAGTTGTTCGGTCTGACCCGGCTATCACAGGACAGCGGGCACGCGAGGCGGTTGAATTTGACCCGACAGACCCAGCAAGTATTACATCGGCTGCACAGACCGTACGGGCATTTTCTGAGAACACTGTTGGTGCTGATGACAATGTGTATATTCTTCGCGGAGCCGCTGCGTGTGCTGCTCTTGTAAGAGGCGTTGGGTCATATAAGCAAGCGGTGGAACGTGCAGGTGGTGATGTTTCAATCTCTTTTGTGCGAAAGTGGGCACGAGTGCATGACCTTCCACAGGCGATTAGACGCCATGTTGCTCGCGGTGATATCGCGCCAACAGCCGCAAAACATATTGCGCGCGTCTCAGGGCTTGATCGGCTTGATCTCGCGTGGGCTGTTATTGATGCTGATCTTACTGTTCGTGAAGTGCGACGGATTGCAAGTGAGGTTGATAATGATACAACCGCGGCTGAAGCACTCGCTGAGCGGGGAATCACTGTTGGATCGATTGAACTTTCATTGCCAATCCCACTATATCGCGAACTGCGACGACGAGCGTCTGTGGAAAATCGTCCGCCGGGTCAAATAGTCAGTAATACACTCGAAGATATTTTCAAGACTAATTGACATTTTCCTCCGCGTGTAGTGCTCCTGAAAACTTATTGAGGAATTCAATTCAAAATCCTGTCATAGAGTAGCCGCTGATGCTGTTGCGTAGGACGATGATTCAAGATGTTTCACGGAGTGCTATGACAGTACGGACACGTCACCTCATCTGGTCATCGATGTTCACGGAGATACTTCAGACAATCCTCCTTGTCAGGCAGAAAGATTTCGTTGACACTTTCGCCGCTGACCATCTTGAGATTGGTTACAAATTCCGTCCTAAAAAAGCACTCATCGTTACAGATGAGCGATATCTTATATTTTTGCTCATATTGAGTTGCACTGAGATTCCGAACACTATCTCGTCGAACAATATTGGGCTAGACAAAGTACTGGTCCATACCCACCCTTCCGGGGTCTTCCCCCAGGTTCAGACACACAGACCACGTGTCATCCGATTTGATATTGTATCAATGTTCCACAACGTCTGCAGAATCTACTTATATTGAATGCAGACGCTAAAACCCTGCCGTCATCAGTATGTTTAGAGGTACAACCCGTCTATAATGCCGATCAAAGCGGTTCATCCGCCCGGTATAACGGACAGTATCAGGAGTTGTATCTGGTCGTTCGACGGTATTCCCGCCGAGTTGATCGCTGTGGAAAGCGTCAGAAAATAAGCAAAGTATTCCCGAATCCACCGTGGATAGAGATAACGGGGGTGTGGCACTCCCTGTATCACGACAGGAGACAAACCCGAGGTTTCCAAACTAGCACGGATCGACCGTGCGGGAAAGCCCCGCCGTTCATCGGGAGGATATCACACAAGCATAGTGTGCTAATTTCTCAACATCACCTCTCCGTCAAGTATAGGTACGAACGCCTACTCAACAAGCGCCTCCATCTGATCAAGATAGTCGGCGTATCCTGTGAGTGCAGATTCAATTGGTGCCGCATCAGTCATATCAACACCAGCTGTTTGGAGAATATCGATTGGATATGCTGAGCCTCCAAGTTCGAGTGCACTTCGATAGTCTTCAGCCGCATCTTCTCCGTCTGTATCAATTTGATCAACAATCGCAATAGCGGCTGAAATGCCGGTTGCATACTGATAGACATAAAACGAATAATAGAAATGTGGAATACGCATCCACTCACGAGCGATTCGGTCATCAAGTACCGCTGGTTCATAATATGTTTCTTTCAAGTCACGATATATTTCATCAAAGCGATCAGGCGTGAGTGCGCCACCCTCCTCGATTATTTCGTGAATGGTTGATTCAAATTCTGCAAACATCGTTTGTCTGTAAAGCGTCGAGCGAACACGCTCAAGATACTCATCAAGAATGTGTAAACGAAGCGTGTCATCCTCAAGCGTTTCAAGCAAATGATTAGTTAATAACGTTTCATTGACTGTCGACGCAACCTCAGCAACAAATATTGTGTAATCAGCATACTGCCACGGTTGGGCGTTCTTCGCGAGCTCGGAGTGCATCGAATGACCGAGTTCATGTGCAAGAGTAAACATCGATGAAATATCATCTTGATAATTCATCAGAATAAATGGCTGCGTATCATATGCTCCAGAGGAAAACGCACCAGATCGCTTTCCGCGATTCTCATATACATCAACCCACCGAGATTCAAGCCCATCAGCGACACGCTGTTGATATTCCGACCCAAGTGGAGCAACGGCATCAGTGATATATGTTGTTGCACGGTCATATGGAATTTTAGGACTCTCATCACCGGTGAGTGAGATGTAAAGATCCCAGGGACGAAGTTCATTAAGATTAAGAGCTGCTTGTTTTAGTCGGGCATGACGATGAAGATGCTCAAGATTATCTCGAACGGTCTCGCACAGAGTATCATATACCGTTACAGGAACATTTGGACCATCAAGTGAGGCAGCACGGGCAGATTCATATCGTCGGGCACGAGCGTATTTGACATCTTTCTTTACGCTATTTTGTAATGCGGTTCCGACTGTATTCCGAACATCCTTCCACTCATCATAGAACTGCTCGTAAACGGTCTGTCGAAATGCGCGGTCTGGATGTTTTTGTAGCTTTGTGAAGTTTCCAAGAGTTATTTCAATTGTATCCTCACCAGGGTCTGGATGATCAACGGTTGGGAATGTCATGTCGGCATTTGATAACATTCCATAGATATCTGACGGTGAACTCGCGATTTCACCAAGATCTGCAAGCACAGACTCAACCTCGGAAGATCGCGTATGTGGCTTTGCCCGAAGGACATCATCGAAGAAATGTTCATATTGCTTGAGTGCCGGTTCGCGTTCGCAGAATGAGCTTATTTCTTCGCTGTCAAGCTCCTGCAATTCAGGCTCAATGAAACTAATTGCCGAGCGGGCGCGAGATGATAACGACTCAGCTTTCGACTGTCGAGCCTGAGATTCCTGATCACGCGTGTCCTCAGCGCTGCGAAGATTCGCATATGTGCTTACCGTTGCCAATGTTCGGAATATCTCCTCGCGCTGCTCAAGCAACTCCAGAAGTGTTGACGGCGACTCAGTCACATGTCCTTCATATTCTTTGAGATCTGTCAGTTGATCCTGAACTGACTCATACGCTGATTCCCATTCCGCAGCGTCAGTATAGATACCTGAAAGATCCCAGGTATATTCGGTCTCAATCTCGTTTCGTTCGGGAATCGAACTCATATATATAAATAAACGGCAACAGAGGTGAAGCTTATCACTCAATAGTCTGTCTGGACAATCCGGAAGCATTCCACGTTCGACTGATCACCCGAGATTTCAATCCGTGATATTAATTCGCAGACAACTCTCTTCAAAAATAAGAATCAGGCGAGAACGGGGTGATTCTGTCGTGTCCGACGATGGCGGCTTCGCCACCTCGGACAATCAAACAATGATCGGAAGCAGTTGATGACCGCCCGATTTTCACCGTCTGGATGCATGGTGGGACTGCGACCCTCCAACCTCCACCACTCACGCTCAGGATTCCTCCGCGCTCACGCCGAGAAAGATATCAATGGCAATAGCATCTTTATTTTATCCAGACTGCGCAATAACCGTGAGAGTGAAGCATGATATGCAGGCGAGATAGGATTTCTATGTTTTCCACAGTCATCATGTCTGTTAGGAGTGTCTCGTTGCACGCGCTTCACGAACGTCAGCACCGTCTCGAACTTTATCATCGCAATTTGGGCATACACGAGGACGATCCAGTTCTTCAGGGGCAAACACGCGTACATACTCCGCGGTGACAAATGAACCACAGTTCTCACAGTGCGGCATTAATTCCGCATCTTTGCCCAACTATCATAATATTTAGGGACAAATGCATGAATTTAGGATATTTTATAATGTTTGTATATACGTTTGAGGAATGTTCGTATCATGATATCCTACCGGTCGGTGAGTGTCCGAGTTAGAATATGATACAGTCCGCTCAAGAGTACTACTCAGTGTGATTTCATTGGGTCTATGAGTCGGCACCATCGTGTACATTACTGTTAGTGTCTGAGTTTGTCACTAGTTCTGATCCGATCCTGATTTTGACACAATGTGCTCAGCAACACGTGCCTGGGTAAGACAGCGCTGATATCGATGTGTAAAAACAGACTTGAGAGAGTTAATTGCACGATTATCTATTCGAAAAGTAGCATCTGGATATGTAACCCTTGTCAAAATAAGTGGTTCCGGGGAGGCTGTCGGAATACCATCTGGACCGGTTTGTGGCACTGTATTCAACAGTCCTGTAAGTGTTTCAATTGTCATCGACTCTGAGCCAACGCCGCGAAGTGCAGACATAAGACGACGAATGAGTGATCGGGGGAATCCATCAGCAGTTATTCGTGCAGTAATGAAGGGATCATCAAACTCGAGTGTGATCGATAACTTGCGTGTCGTGCCATCATCATCGGATGTGAAATTGTGGAAGTCATGCTTACCAGAAAGTATCTCTGCAGCAGTGTTGAGCCGATTCATATCAAGTTCTGGTCCATACAGATAATATGTATATGTCCGTTGGAGAGCATCATGAGTGGCATGAAATCCAGACTGAACATCAGCACTTGCCCATGCCCGGACGCTTGTAGGAAGTTCACTATTTAATGCTCGAGGTGTGCACCATGAGGGGCACTCAAATCCGACTGTTTGTCTGAGTGCTGATACACCAGCATCCGTTCTGCCTGCTGCTGCGTATCCTGATGGCTTCGAATCAGTATCACGGTTAAACACATCAAGTGAATCAAGTGCATCAAAAAGCGCATCCTCAACGGTTGGCACCGACGGTTGCCGCTGAAATCCAGAGAATGGACGTCCATCGTATGCAAGCCGAAATGCACGCATCTGAGCCGACATCTTTAGGGGCGTAATGGCATGAGCAGGTAGTATTTGAGAGTCATAATACTGTAATATCGGTGAATGATTGATTACACTACGTCTTCGTATGTTGGTGCATCATGATCGCCAGGGAATGCTTCCACAGGAACCGTTGTTTGATCACCGGAATTCATATCTTTAATTGTGATTTCATCATTCTCAAGATCCCGCTCTCCAACGATGATGACTGTCTCAGCGTTAATACTGTCTGCGTAACCCATCTGTGCACCGAAGCTCCGATCAGCAATATCAATCTCGACAGTGTTTTTGCTTACACGTAATTCACGAGCAATTCGAGTGGCAACAGAGCGAGTATCACCGACAGTAAGAATGTAATAGTCTGTTGTCAACTCCTCAGTCGGCCAGACACCAGCACGCTGGCATAACAGTGACAATGGTGCGAGACCAGGAGCAACTCCGACCGCGGGTGTTGGTTGCCCACCAAAACTTTCAATTAAGTTATCATATCGTCCCCCACCAAAGACAGATCGAGATACCTCACCGGTTGCATCAAAGCACTCAAACACAACGCCAGTGTAATAATCGAGTCCACGTGCAGTTGTTAATGAGATATCACAGAACTCACCGACACCAAGATCATCAACGGCAGCGAGGACCGAGCGCAGATTTTGCACTGCGGTTGTGACTATATCGTTGCCAACAGTTGCAATTTCATCTAAATCAGCCGTTGTTAGAAGATCATCAAATGACTGTGCTTGGTCATAACTAAGTCCAGCATCGGTGAGTAGTCCGTGATACTCCGCTTGCTCAATCTTCGCACGCTTATCGACTGCACGGATGGCAGCGCGGGTATCAATATCGGCATCATCATTCGTGATCGAGGCTAAAAGTCCGCTCAGGATATCACGGTGTGAGACTCGGAACTCAAAGTCAGATGCAGTCAGTCCAAGATTCCTCAAAGCGTCAGCAGCAAACGCAAGAATCTCAGCGTCAGCTATTGGATCGGCAGTACCGAAGATATCGACATTTGTCTGGTAAAATTCTCGGAACCGTCCTTGCTGGACCTGCTCATACCGCCAGAATGGTCGCGTGGAAACCCATTTAATTGGCTTTGAAAGTGCTTGTTGTTTGTCAACAACCATCCGTGCGACCGTCGGCGTCAGTTCGGGTATTAATGTTACATCCCGTCCGCCATCATCGCTAAACGCATACAACTCTTCTTCAATACCCTCACCGCTCTTATCGACATACATTTGTGTCTGTTCAAGCGTTGGCGTCCCCACTTCACGGAATCCATACTGAGTTGCGGTCGTCTCAAGTATATCAATAACTTGCCGTCGAGCGGTCATCTCGGGGGGGTAAAAGTCGCGAAACCCCTTCAATCGGTCATACATACGCCGCGTTTCGGCAGTCTTGCGCTTGAAGCTGTTGAACCACATTAGACAGCATATTGCCAATCACCGATATGACGAGAGTCGATAATCAAATGGAGGTGAGAAGATAGCTCAGATTACGATCATCGTTATTCATCTATGTTATGTGTCATCATTGGAGCGGAGATGATTGACATATGATTGTGTATGCGCTGGGAAGATAGATGTGACAGCCTCAGGTCCGACACGGTCAGCAATCAGTGTGCGGAGTTCTGTTTCATAATCACTTTTCGGAATTTCAACTGAGGGTCCCGTGTCTATACTCAGGCGTTCTGTGACTAGTTCATCAATCGCATGGTGACCAAACCCACTGAGTGGTGAAAGATAATCGATGTCATGGCGATCCTCAAGACTCTGTGCTTGCGCCCGTGAGATAGTTGGGACGCGGTCATCGCGACGTGTCCCATCCGCAATGGCGGTGACATCCAACTGTGCAGCCATCTCAAGTGCATGTTCATGGACACGTTGAATCCCATTTCGCGGATATCCATCTTCGATCATCGTCGTTACGGCTGCTTCAGCGACATCTTGGTCAAGCTCAATTGTTTCAAATGAGTATCCAAGTTGGTCAGCCGCTACAGCAGCATGTTGCCAGTCGTCTGTTATTCCAAAGGAACCAGTGATAAGATGGATATCGTAGAATTTCTCAAGAAGTAATGCTGCAAGTGAGGAGTCTTTGCCACCGCTNTAAAGAACTGCAAGATCCACAACTACATTATCGACGACGAATGTTATAGCTCTTTGAGTCAGGTTTCAACTCTTGAAGCAACTCACGCATTTGATCCTCGTCGATACGGTCCTGAATCCGACCGCTCTGTGCAAGAGTGACAAGTTGCTTTTTTACCTTCTCTGCAAAATCGGGCTTCGACATTTCGATTGCATTCAATCGCTGTCGAGCGCCATCAGTCAAGTGCTGTTTCAACAGAGCCTCCTGCTGCGCTTCAGCCTTCTCACGAGCGGCCTCCTGCGCGGCAGCAGTATTATCTGATGTCTGGCTCTGTTGACCGTCTGCTTGATCGCGGAGTTCCTCCATCCGCTGCTGTCGAAGCTCATCTAAATCATCAGGAGTTTCACTCATCGATATATAATTCCCTCTGATTGTTAAAAACGATTACGGGGTCTGAGTGATGCGCGATCGGTCGAAATTATGGTTTTCATAAAACTGTCTATGCGTAGCGCTCAAGCTCGGGACGGTCCAACTCTTCAAGTACATCAGAAGCAGCGTTATCAAGAAATTGCTGACCCTCTGGTGAGATACGCCGACCTTGCCCTTTTGCAGTTGAAACGAGTCCTTCGTTCTCAAGTTGTTGAAGCGCAGTCCGAATGATGTTTTTACTGCCTGTTGTCGAGTGATCACTGGCAACTCGATATCGATTTGACCCACGCTTACGACCACCGTATTCAGCTGCAAGATGATCAATACCAATCGGACCATTCTTTGCGACTTTGCGCAATAATGAAGCAGCACGGACATACCAGAAGTCATCCTGTTGAGGTGGGAGTTCACGGCTCTGTCCAGACTTTGCATACGCCATCCACTCGGGCTCTTCAATCCGATCGGCAAGTCGGTCGGCGACATCCTCGATAAGGGCATCCGCCGGCACATCATATACACTAACCATATGCATCGATACCTGCCGATATCGTTTAAAGCCATCGTATCACCGCTTCATGGCTCAAGACCGGCGGTTAATCAGTAAAGTAATCCGGTGAGATTACGATGCGCACGATGACAGAACCCTGTGAGCGCAGAGTGAATCGCCTCTTGATCAATCAGGACCTCAAGTTGAGATAGATTAACCTATGTTATTAGTGAGTTTCAATTAGGGCTGCCGATATTAGCACCACTGCTAATCCAAGCGACTACACCACCACCAAGGATAACGGGAACCCAATAGATGGCACCGCGGAAAATGACTACCGCTGTGACTGCAATCGCCTCAGTTACGTGTGGAAGTGGAGCAGCTAATAGCAAAAAGACAAGCACTGTCTCAATCCCACCGGCACCGCCGGGTAATGGCGTCACCCCAGCAATAGTAGCAATTGGGACGATAATCAAAATAAATGTCGTTCGAAGTTCGATTCCAATAGCACGGAATGCAAGCCATAGTGCAGTCATCTGACAGATCCATCCAATCGTTGATGCACCTAGAGCAACAGCGAGTTGTCGGGGGTTTGCAGCAACACGTTCGATTGCTCGAAAGAATCCCTCAATACGAGTTTCAATCTCTGCTTCAGCAATATCCGGCAGGCGAGGAACAATATCCGCAACCCAATGAATCATTGGTGTAAGTGCATACACAACACGATGTTCAATTTCATATCGATATCGCCACGCAGTGTATGCAAATATCAAAATGGTGGTGGCAAGAGTAATCACCACAATACTCCCAAGAAGTATGTTTGAGCGTGAGCCAAGTGCAACTTCTGTTGTAAAGTATCCCACACCAATTAATGCAATTGTGATTGAGGGAATTAGATTCAATGTATCGACGCTTGCGATTGCTGCAAGACTCGTCTCGTACTCTGCATCAGCAGTCCGTGAAATTAGATATGCGGTGATGGGCTCACCGCCGGCTTGTCCGAATGGGGTGACATTATTGGAGAACATCGCACCAGCAAATACTAAAAACGACGCAGCATACGAGAGATGCACGTCAAGCGTTTGAAGTACTGTATGGAGTGACACACTCCATGCAAAGAGCCAGGTAAGCGTCGCCCCAATAACTAGTGCAACATATTGTGGGTTAGCCGTGCGCACTGTTGCGATGAGCTCTTCAACGCCGGCAAAAGCGAATAGCGCAGCGAAGATGATGATGACGCTACCGAACCCGATGATGGTAGTTCGGATGTCATCAATATTCATATATTTGTACTTTGCTGTCTTGATTATCAACCCATCGAAACCCTCAACAACAGGTTATACTAATTGATATCCTCCTCGTTCTGAATAGCGAGGATTCTTCGCGGGACAACACGCCAACCGTGCGTCTCCAACGGCACCCTTGCTGAGACTACCGGAGGCTCGGTTGTGGTTTGTGAGTACTGCGTCAGACTACCAGAGGTGACGTGGTATGTCTGAGATTGAGTATCCGTTTGCATCTCACGGGCTATGCCATCGACCCGATTCGATCATGATGTCTGAGTAGAACATTCGGCACAAGGTTGCTTTTTATGAGCCCTATGATGATTTATTATCCACACAGATTGAGATGATATCACGAGATGACAAACGTGTATTACTACAGATGTGATGATACTGTATATGGACGAACGTGACGCGCTTGGGCAAATAGCAAAGACCCTGCCACAGGCAGGCGACGATGCAGCAGTGATCTCACTAGACTCAGTATCACTCGTTATCACGACCGATATGCTCCATGAGACGACAGATTTCCCAGATGGGACCACCAGATACACCGCAGGATGGCGTGCCGTTGGTGCCTCACTTTCAGATATCGCTGCAATGGGTGGACAGGCTACCGCTGCCGTCGCTGTATATGGTGCGCCAGCATTTGATCCAGATGAAATAGACTCATTTATTGCCGGTGCAATTGATGTGTGTGATGCTGCTAATGCTCAGTATGTTGGTGGCGATCTCGACACAACATCGGAACTAACTATCGCAACAACAGCACTCGGTACTGTTACTCATCCATCGTATCGCCACGGTGCACGGATTGGTGATTGTATATGTGTGACTGGCAACCTTGGACGGACAGCAGCAGGCCTGAAAGCATTTGAGACCGGTGATATTGCACATGCAAACGAACTGTTTCGGTTTACCCCCCGCGTGAACACTGGAGCAGCGCTCGCAAAACATACAACAGCGATGATGGATTCGTCTGATGGACTTGCACGGTCGGTTCATCAACTTGCGTCTGCTTCTGAGGTTGGAATGTCACTACACTGGGACGCTATCCCGACACATCCAGATGTGAAAGAATATGTCGATGACGTGTCGACACGGCGGGAACTCACGACAACAGTCGGTGAAGATTTTGAGCTCGTATTGACACTTCCATCATCGGAACTCGCGAATGCTCGTGAGACAACATCAGTTCCGTTACATGTCATTGGCGAAGTCACGGAATCCGATAATGGAATTATAATAGACGATGAATCGCTTCCAGATGAGGGATATACGCACGCCACGAAGTGAACTACACCATACTCCGCTGTCGCTCCGGTGAGGACGGGGCTTCCGTGCTGTCGTATCGGATGTTCTGTTTCAACGACGGAATTTGAAAACAACTCGTCTCGATAACGAGTCCCATCAGAGATTCCAGTCTCCAACAGACGTTCTGAGTCGAACTGTCTAAGTCCTACTTCTTCTCGCTCAAAATCCACTCACAATTCTTCCAATCCAAGACGCTGAACTTCTATTGAAGTAGTTTGATCTCTGTCTGTTCTGTAATCACACGACAGACAGGAGTGTAGTTGAACCAATAATGGCTTGTCCGATTCGATAATCGCACTCCGCACTTCGCACTTCGTTTTGTCGTGTACCTAACTGACTGTTGCGACTTCAATCGGGACAAGCAAGAAACACAGTGCTCCAAGAGCAAAAGTAAGCACTCCAAGGAGGACCCGAGGAATGCCAAGTGGTGCATCGTCAATGGGGTTTGCAGGACCTTTGAACGCAACAAACGCCGAAAGGACTCCCCAGAATGCCCACAGTCCAACCGACTCATTAAATGCATAACCAAGACCGTAGTGCAGATATGCTGAAAGTGCAATAAGACTGACTGGAACAAGAGCGGCAACACGCTCTTGAGTAGTCCCAAGCATCGCTCGAAGAATGTGTCCACCATCAAGTTGTCCAACAGGAAGCAGATTAAGTACAGTAAAAAACATGCCAACCCACCCACCGATAATGATGGGAGATACAGACATACGGGGATCGTTGTACGCTGTTGGCTCTCCAATGACAGTCGCAATTATATCAAGGAGTGGTGGATTATTGAATATAATCATTTGACCGCTTTGCTCCATAGCCCGCGCTGGAATCTGAATGGGTGACTGAGTAAGACCAATGACAGTCACAATCACTGTTGCCGTCAGTCCAGCGAGCGGACCCGCAACACCAATATCAAATAAGGCTCTTCGGTCAGGCATCTGTCCACGCATCCGAATAATCGCCCCGAGTGTACCAAAAGGAAATATAAATGGGATAACGTATGGAAGCGAAACATTAACTCCATGATATCGTCCCATCACGTAATGACCAAGTTCGTGTGTCGCAAGAACCCCAAGAATAGCTGCTGTAAACGGTAACGCTTGGAGTATACTTAATGGGTTTGCAAGGAGATCTGATGGTGGGATATAGTACCATGTGATTGCACCGACAAGAAGCGTCGAAACAATCGTTGCAAGAAATAGAAGCATATTCTTCCACGGAATCCCATCAATACTGGTATCAATTGGGCGCGCAACGACAACGTCTTCACGTGTTTCTGTGGATGCCACTTCAATTTCATAGCCCGCCTCTCGGAACGCTGGCCATGCCTCACGGATTAACATCTGTTCAGGCACGAGCGACTCACCATAATAGAGGATGCGGTCGCCGTCCCGCTGTGTTTCATAAAGATGAAAGACCGATTGGAGGGCATCGACCGGCGGGTCCACTGCCGGGTCGAGTGATTCCATTGAAGATAAATATGATATAGGGACCAATAAACCTCTTGACTAATGTTATCGTTAAAACAATTGGCGGCAGGAAGNCTACTTTGTGCTGATGATACAGCATAGAATCAAGCCATTCATGAATCTAGTATTATATTATCTGACTGATAATATTTCTGATGATTTGAGTATATCAAACTAGTATACTCGATTAACGAAAACACTCGAGATACTCAACCGAGGATAGTTTTTATTGGCAAACATCATTGAGTGTGATCAGTATGTTATGTATGATATATCAGAGAGATTTGCAGAATTATAAGCTGGATGCTATGACCGCGAGGTAGTTTACGCGACCTCAGTGGTGGTTTCAACGCGCCAGGTGGTTGCACTGGTGTATGACCACTTCTCAACACTCAATTCAGTTGCGGAGTCACGAAGCTTGACCATGAGTGCACCAATTTCTTTTGCTGAAAGTCCAACCTCATCAGCGATGAACTTCGATTTAAAGTACATCTCACCATCTTGTGCCTTCGAAACAAGATAGTTCTTCAGACGCTCTTCTTTTGATCGATCCTCGTCCGCGTTTGTGGAGGGTGTTGCAGTTGTGCTCATCGGTAGTACATGTCTGCATATATCCCCCGGGAGTATATATGGGCGAGACTGTTCGATAAAATTCGGTTTTATTCACGATATAAATAGTATTTTCAAATTGTTTATCATTTACTCTGTGAGTTGCTTACTTTTTATAATTGTTTTTGACTGTTTATTTCTGCATTTCAACAGCAAAATTAAATTGGGGCACAGATAACAATATGTTCGACAGTCGTCAGACAGTCAAAGCGATGAACGGTCTATATACAGAGATTTTTGGATATCTGGCGGAGCAACAGTTTATGTAGTATCTATTGACCAGCCATAGGTCGATGATTTTTGACTTTTCGTATTCACCTATTTTAGTTAGAAATCATATCAGTTGCGTTCGTGAACCCAGAAGTCCTCCTCAATGGTCGTCTCATGTTTGAAGATTGGAACCTCAGCTTTCAGTCGATTAATTCCATCCGAAACTGTTTCGAATGCTTCCGCTCGATGCCCGGCTAAGACAACGACGAAGACGATGTCTTCTCCGTTGTTGATAATACCTGTTCGATGGAATAATTCGACCGCAAATACACCATCACGTTCGCTTAATTCAGACTCAATTTCACGCATCCGGTCATCAGCGACTGAATCATATGTTTCAAATCGAAGGCGAACAGTTTCCGGGTCATCATCACTGTCACGTGCTCGCACTCGCCCTGTGAAGGTTGCAATCGCGCCGGCACGATCTGCATCTGAAGATGACTTTACTCGATCAATAAGTGTTGAAAGAGTGATATGCGGTTCAGCAGATTCAATTGCAGTAACAACATCTTCAGTATCGATTGCTGTTGCTGTCTCAGCAGTGAGGACAACATGAGTAGAGTCATGGTCAATATCTGTCACTGCAGTCTCAAGTAATACGGTTGGGATGCGTGCATTTGATGCGCCGATAACAAGTGTATAATCGACCGTCGTTGAGAGTTCATCAAGAATGTCGACCACGCTGTGATTTTCCCCACTCGCACGCCAGTGACCAGTATCCGCAAGGTCATATCTTGTTATCACATCAGATGATGTGTTGTGTGGATCGTTGAATGTCTGATCTATCGTCTCCTGTGTCTCGATAACTGCAACCGCGCCATCAAGTTGAGCAATGACATCACTACAGAGCGCTCCTGCATCTTGCCCAAGGATCCCGAGCACTTGCATAATTTCCTTCGAGTGACCAATCGGTTTCATATTGTCGGCGCGTGGATTCAAATTATTGAAACCACAAGCTGAAAGTCTCTTTCCTCAGGGTGAGAAGGATACCAAAGGTTTGGATGTGTGATTCGACTAGCATCAATATTGGTTGATAACTCTTAAGCCCGATTCGAGGCAATCACGTTCAATGAGAGTTGTCGTCTCCATCGGCGGGAGTGTCCTTGCTCCTAATCTCGATGCACGACGCGTTGAAGACCACGCGGCGGTTGTCGAGACGCTTGCCGAGGCGGGATATGATATTGCAGCGGTCGTCGGTGGTGGTGGCGTGGCTCGCGACTACATCGGGACTGCTCGAGATTTAGGCGCAAATGAAGTCCAACTGGACCAAATTGGCATCGATGTGACGCGAATTAACGCACGGTTGCTTATTGCTGCGCTCGGGTCGCGTGTTGACCCTAAAGTTGCACGGGATTATGAGGACGCGGGTGATGCTGTGCGACGCGGTGATATATCCATAATGGGTGGAATTATGCCAGGACAGACGACTGATGCGGTCGCTGCTGCGCTTGCTGAGTACGTCGATGCAGACTTACTCGTGTATGCAACAAGCGTTGATGGCGTGTACGATGCTGACCCAAGTTCACAGGATGAAGCTCAAAAGTATACGCAGTTGCTGCCAACCGAATTAGTCGATGTTGTTGCACCAATGAGTCGTGATGCTGGTGCGTCTGCACCCGTTGACCTTCTTGCAGCAAAGCTTATTCAGCGAGCAGGGATGCGAACAATTGTTCTTGATGGAGCTGACCCACAACACATCGAATCAGCCGTTCTCGATGGTGAACATAACGGAACAGATATTATCCCTCCCGACGGGAAAGATGATTTAGCAACATGGGTTCACGCTGAGCAATAACTACCGATGAATAATGACACACAGACTGCCGAGACAGAGAATGCTGAATCAACAGATGAAGATGAACCACAGACACACGCATTTTGGGCTGCAACCGCTGCGGATGAGATTGAAGAGACTGACCCAACTGATCCGATTGTAATCAAAGGTGGGGTGTCACCATCTGGAGTTGCACATCTTGGGAATTTCAATGAAGTAATGCGGGGGTACTATATTGCTGAGGTGCTCCGAGAGCGTGGTCATGAGGTAAGACAAGTGTTCACGAGCGACGACCGCGACCCATTGCGAAGTCTCCCACAAAGACTTGCTGATGATACTGGTGAGATTGTTGGTTTAGGCGATGTCGACGCCGGTGCTCTTGGTCGGAATTTAGGGCGACCATACACTGATATCCCCGACCCATTTGGTGAATCGAAGTCATACGCTGCTCATTTCACAAAATTGTTAGCAGCCGATGCTGACCGTCTCGATATTCCGGTTGAGATAATCTCGAATACTGAATATTATCAAGAAGGGAAATTTGAGGAGAGTATCAAATGTATACTCGAAGATATTGATACCGCACGTGAAGTACTCAGCGAGTATCAATCAAAGGTAGATGAGGACTACGTTCCATTCAATCCGCTCTGTCAAAACTGTGGAAAAATAACAGAAACTGTCACCGATATTGATCTTGACGCGCAGACAGTCACATATCACTGTACCGATATGACTGCCGGTGAAAGGGCGATTGAAGGGTGTGGACATGAAGGTGTAGCGACATTCCGAGAGGGGAAACTTCCGTGGCGGTTCGAATGGCCTGCACAGTGGCAAATTCTTGATGTCGATTTTGAGCCGTTTGGTAAGGACCATGCTGAGGGATCATGGCCGTCCGGAACGGATATCGCCGAAAATGTTCTTGATACTGTTCCTCCTATCCCGATGGTGTATGAGTGGTTCACAGTCAATGATGAGTCATTGTCTTCATCGACAGGAAATATAGTGACGGTTACTGAGCTCCTCACGCTGCTTGAACCAGCCGTTATTCGGTATTTCTTTGCACTTGATCCACGGCGGGCGCGTGATCTCGATCTTGAGAATCTTGATCAACTTGTTGATGATTTTGACCGATTTGAGCGTGCATACTTTGATGGGGTGAATGATGAGTCAATAAATGAATTTGCTGAACAGGCATATCCATATGTCGTTGAGAATATTGACTCAGAACGTGTTCGGCTTCCATATACTTTTGCGGCAGTACTAGGGATGACGGACGACCGATCACTCCAGATTGAGATGGCACGTAATGAAGGTCATATTGATGCAGAAACGCCTGAATGGGCAGTTACTGATGCGCTCAATCGTATCGAGAAAGCCCGTATATGGGCAGAGCGAATGGATAATACATACAATTATCAATTACAGGAAACCCAACCGGCTATTGATATTGATCCAACATCAGATACAGCAAAAGCCCTCGATACACTCGCTGAGGTTGTTGCAGAGGGAAGTGATGGTGAGGAGATTCAAGAGGCAATTTTTGACATCGCAAGAGATTATGACATTCCCGTTGGTGAGTTCTTCGAAGTCGGATATCAGCTATTTTTCAATCAGTCAGCGGGTCCCCGTCTTGGCAAGTTTCTTGGCGAACTTGATGCTGAGTTTGTTGTGCAGCGCCTCCGCCGAGAGGGGTGACGCATCAATGAAAGCTGAAATCATCGTATACATTGACCTCCTCCCGCGCCTGAAGATCTGTCTTTTACCCATAAGTTCGTGGAGTCGTAACCGGACGTGTCAGACGCTCTCAGAAGTATTTTGAACGCAGAAAATCGAGGTGAGAAGCGATTCAGACAATGATGTCGGCTGTGGGGGTGACAGAACGCCGGTAATCAACTCCACTACAATTGTTCCAAAGAGATCCTGAAACTGTAGATACCGAGGATTTCAGTCGGGCTCGCCGATCCCGATCCCGTTCCGCTAAAATCCTGACTCGATTTGTAGGTGAGAGACAGACCTCAAGGGCGGGGTTGTCGCCCTGCTTCGCCTATAGAGTAGGGTATAAAACTTGACCTTCTACTCCACAGTAGATGGGTTTTACACCCCGCCAACGTATCTACTTGTATGAGTGAGACTAAACGAGACGAGCGAGGCCGGTATATCCCGAAACACACCGAGGAAGAGGTACTCGATGCTGTTCAAGCGCACGAACCGGCGGGCACGAGCGAGGTGGCTGAGGAACTCGGGATCAAGCGCCCAAGCGCTGACTACCGGCTTCGCCAGCTCGAAGAAGACGAGAAGATAACGAAGGACATGATCGGGAACTCCCTCGCTTGGAGCGTCACGGAGAAAGTATGAGCACCGATTCGAGCGCGAACCACAGCGACACCCCGAGCGCGAAGATCACCCTCACGCAGAACGACGACGGCTGGTGGACCGCACGCGACGAGAGACGTGGGCTGACGACGCAGGGCGAGACTCGTGACGATGCCCTCGACAACCTCGACGACGTCATCGACGCCGTGGAGAACGACCGTGGCGACCAGCCCACCGATGAGGAGCTCCGAGAGGCGGGCATCGACCCCGACGACAACACTACCGGCGAGCTCCCGGACATTCTCAAGTAGCGACCAGCATGGTCACGCGAGATTTCAGCGGGTACGAAGTGGCGAAAGCACTCGTCAACAAGGGGAACTTCCAGTGGGTTCGCACACCCGGTGATCACGCGGTCCTGAAGTGGGAGCACCCGGACGGACCGGAGGTAAAAAAACGCAGCGTGACCATCCCGCTCCACGATCACGTCCGCGTCGGCACGCTCCGCGGAATCGCTGAGGACGCTGGCGCGAAGGATTTCGAAAAGTTCTGCGAGTGGATACCGGAATCGGTGACTGCAGCAAGTGAGCGGATTGCAAACGGTGATGACAGGCACACATCCAGTGACAATAGTCTGGGTAGTCTGTCTCAGAATAGCCTAACTTAGAGTTGACTATTTCCTAATTCCTTCTTATGATATACCTGGAGTGAACAGAGCTACGAATGCGTTTGTATCGACGAAAAGGGGGTGATAGAGATACGAGCGCATACCCCCGTCTTTCCGTGAGTGACGAGTGTTCCGACGCTCTGTCGGAACCGAGGAGCGAACAGGCGGGGGTCGAGCGGACACCAGAGTATGACAGCCTACCGTTCTCTCGCAATCTGGATTTCTCACCGCTTCACTTTCAGTCTAGATGGTCCAGCTATATGTTCCTCACAACTGAAATGGAGAATAAGGCGACAATGGGTGAGATTACGAAGACACTCGAACTGAAGCTTGTGGACCCGAACCTTCATAAGTGGCAGAAGCTTCATGAGGTACGAGATGCGTACCAGCAGGCGCTTCAAGCTGCTTTCACTGCTGGCTGTGACACACAGTCAGCCGCCAACAACGTGGTTGTCGAGTACGACCTGAGCGGCTACGCAAAAAACGCCCTCAAGCAGTACGTTCCACAACTTCACAACAGCTATGATGCCGACGAACTTCACGACGACCACCCAGTGCGGTTTACCAACGAGGGACTGCAACTCGACCACCAGCCACAGAACGCTGTCGAGTGGTACGTCAAAATCCCGCACCACGAGGATCACCACCTCTGGATTCCAGCATGCGCCAATCCCGACCAGCGGGAGTGGCTCGAAGCGTTGTACGCAGACGACGCCGAGATGGGTGAAAGTCGGCTGTTCGAGCGCGAGGGAACGTGGTATCTCCACATCACCGCTACCCGCGACGTGATCGAGCAATCTGCGGCGTCCGCCACCACTGCCAGCGAACGAGCTATCGCGCGCAGAAGCTGAAAGTCACGAAACTCGTCTATACAGACACGCAAGCAATCCTTGACGTGCATTGCTCTACCACCCGTGAAAGGAGTGATGCCGACCTCTGTGCGCAGATCGCCCGCGTTCCGGCGGGCGATCTGCTCAGTCTCGCCGCCGACAAGGGCTACGACAAGAAAGCACTCAGAGAGGCATTGCGTGACCTCGACATTCGACCGCTGATCAAGCATCGCATCTTCGCTGCGTACGATCACACGCACAACGCCCGAATTGACGATGACCGCTACAACCAGCGCTCAATGACTGAAACCGTCAATTCGGTCGTCAAGCACTCGCTCGGCTTCGCCGTGCGAGCGCGTTCCTGGTACCGTGAGTTCCGTGAGGTCGCCCTGATGTGTGTGGTCTACAACATCAAGCGGGCCGTGAAACAGTGAAATCCAACGCCTTACACCGATTCAACACGGCCCTCGATATGGTCGAGACAGCCGAGGCGAAACAGGTGAGTCGGGCGGCATCATCGCTACTGTTTCCAGAGCTCGATTTCGGCACCGCAGACAATGCGACCTATCCGAGCGAGGACTTGCCCGGAGTCCTCGCTCGGATCGCCTTCGACAACGAGTTTGTGAACGCTGGTGCGAAAGCTTACCAACTCGCTCGTGGTGACGAGGTAAACGTTGGAGCCGAGTCACGGAATCCGCCAGCGAGAGCACTGTTTTACCATCTTCGTGGACTTGATGAGGACGCGGTCGACCGTCAGTTCTACCGCGTCCATCTCGCGTTGGCGCTGAAAGAACTGGATGTCGAGTTCGTCATGCGTGCGCTACAGACACGGAAAGTACAGCAATTCATCGCCGACCACGACGAAGACACGTTCGTCGCAGAGTACGAGATGGCGCGGTCGAGTTCACCGACGGCCCGGACGACGGTCCAGCTCGTCGTCGTGCCACATCGCTCTCGTGAGGACGACCACTTTTGACTAGTGACCAACCGCGAAGTCACGAGTGACGTCGATTGGGAGCAGCCCTTCTGAAGGGGCGTGGGAGACGGTCTCTAAGTGACAGACGACTGAATGGAATCTCCATATCGCCCAAGCCGCGATCTCGGCGCAGCGACACGGTGACTGATGACCACAAACATCGACAGCCCCATTGGACTCGCTGATTCCGTCATGCTCCATCAGATTCGGGATCTGCTTGTGAATGAAGAACCACCTGTCGGCTTCGCGGCAGGGTTGTTGTTCACCACGCGTATACGACCCAAAGATCCCCAGCTCGCTGACTGGATACTCTTTCTCAAGTGACCACAAGCGTGAACTCGACATAGGCTTTTACTACGCCTTCTAAACACAAAAACAGAGCCAGAAAATCTCAAAGACGAATCAACGATATTAATCCAATGCTGGCTGCGAGAGCTTGGAAATGCTCTCAAAATCCGCCAGTGGCGGTGCGACAGGTGTTGTCGGGTCGTGGTCGTGGTGCAGCGACCGACTTCCACGGACACAGCGGGTGTTCGGGTGTCTATTCCAGCCGACTCATTGCCGAAAAAGTCGGGAGGAATGAAATTCGCCTGCGGGTGTGGTGTTGACCCACAAAAGGATGAAGCCTCGGGGCTTTGATATTGATCTAACTCCGAGGTACTTAACGACCGCTTCAATCGTGAAATTAAAAAATAACGCCCGTTCCGGTAGACTGGTCGGAGGAAGACGCTTCCAGGAAGAACACACCATGCCCACGCTCAAAGTTATCATCGGCGGACGCGACCCCCTCGATTGACGCATGCGTAGTCGTGTCAAAGCCGTTTAAGAAGGTGAAGATCTCGATGACGCCCAACCGATACTGAACTTCGGTTCGTACGCTGAACTCAGCCGGCTCCTCAGTCCGAAGAACTTGGGATTGTTAGAGGTAATATCCAAACATGAACTTGAAAGCACCTGCGAAGCCGCCGAACTGGTAGACCGGGACTACGAGCAGGTTCACCGAAACCTCTCTGAGCTCGACGATATCGGTGTTATAGAGTTCGAAGGTGACGGGTCAGGCAACGTCAAGAAACCGAAACTGATGTATGACGGTCTCGAAATTAACATCTCTTTTGCGAGATCGAATGAGAATGTTGGCACGACAGCACCGTGAGAACCGTAACGGCTGCCCGCATGTGGGAGTGGTCAGTCGTCGCTGCTTCCCTCTCGCATCTTTGTAATTCTGTTGCGAACTCACCCGATGCACGCACGACGTTGATTTTCACTGAGCTCGCTCTGTCGGTGAGAAGGATTGTACGACTGGAGTGGTCGTCAGTCACAATTGGTTTCGACGTCGACTGACGTCCTGATCCGCGTAATCTGGCATGGAGGATCCGCGTTCGAATATCAAAGCCGACACCAACGAATGCGCACCAGATTTGAACGCACTGACCTCACCGGAGGAGATTGTCCATGGGGATCAAACACGGGACGATTTCTTCGATGCCGTGCTCGGGCTCGACGATCCGACGACGGCAAGCGAGGTTGCCAAACGTGCGGGACACGGAGTAGACGCCGCGCGTGAATACTTGGACTGGTTCGAACGAATGGAAACCGTCATGCAGGTCATGGGCTCGCCAGCTACGTATAAACGGAATCAGGAGTACCTAAACTGGCGACGTGTCCAGACGCTTCGACGCGAATAGAATAGTGAAGAGTTGTTCGACTCGCTACAATCGGAGTCAAAGCGGGTGAATGCACTTGAAATTGAATTTGACGCCGAGTCCATGACAAGCGTCTCGATTACACAGTACGCCGTAGAAAGCGACCAGTCTATTGAGGCAGTTTGGGAGCACCTCTGGTCGTGGGAAACCGCTCGCCGTCGTATGTCACTTCTTGAACGAGCACTCACAATCATGTCTGGCGACGTCACAGGTCTCGAATCCACGGTATGACTGCCAGCCGCGAGGACACGACTGGGAATTCGATTTGATTTCCGGTAGGGCGATTGATTTCGACCGGCTAGAGATCACTCGGGAGCGTCTCGCGATGGATGACCGGCTCAGCGAAGTTGATAATCAGCCTGACTTCGTGTCCGAACGACTGGTCCGTCAGTATAATAGACAACGATACCCTGACTGCGTTCGGAGTGCCTGTCTAGAGATTGTCTAGTTTGAAAACGGATACTTTTCGCCCCACTATCATGAATCCCGCAAGACAGGAGCATTCAATCACTGGTGGGGCAGACATCTGTCTGGTCATAGCGCTCGTAACCAAAGACACCAACTCCCAACTCCCAACGACGATCCGACACACCCGACTGACTGGCATGATGTCCTCTCGACGGTGCTCTCGGAGATCGAAGCCCGTCAGCGTGGCTTCTGGATCGAATAGGTTACTCAATGTGGCTAGGCGACCGGCGTGTCTCCCAAGTAGATGCCGTCAGATAGGATAAGGGTGCCTCGAATATCACATTGACTGCGCTACGCGCTGCAGGAATGAGGAACGCAGGTGGTTGCAGGTGGTTGCAGGTGGTTGCAGGTAGTTACTCGAGCAAGGGATCTGCATTACGCCATCTCGAAAATGCTGATCTAGATTGGCTGCATTGAGTCGCCCGAATCATCACCAATGATATCTTTTAATCCGTGAGCTGCGATTGTGCCCGTGTACCTGTGCGTCTGGACTGCGTTCTCGATGCTCTTCCTACCGGTTTATTATCTGTGAAGACTATGATACCCATCGTTGAACGGTCTCTCACGTACTGGACCGCTATCCCAGCGAGAATCGTATCTGTTCTTTCGACTTCGTGTTCGTGTTCGCCCTGATCGATTTTGTTCATAATAGTTCGCTTGGCGATATCGCTCGCGGTGACAGCGTCGCCATCCGTCGGTGAGGGAGTATCAATGATTATTCCCCACCCATTGTCAAATGCCGCTCGAACAGTTCGTAACGCGTCGAAACCTCTCAGTGCAGATCCCAGGGCATGTTGCCGAAGAAATGTGAGAAAGCACAGACGTATATATATATGTTAGCGTACCCAATTGTAAGCGGCACAAAACGCTCGGTGGCTTGAATCCGGGCGAGTCGATTCTTCAATCCCCCGCGTTTCTGAAGTCGTCGACAAGACCGGAAGCGTATGCTGAATCTCTCTGTCGAGGACGTTACCGAGGATAACATTGAAAAAACGGACA
>P_A23_Liq_3_FmtDRAFT_1000022_pt1 | contig 30445 bp, 32 predicted proteins | sample PonA233FremontCA_FD_10237 | JGI IMG/M metagenome (IMG submission 10237)
GAGGTGGACACTTCGCTCAGGTCGATCTCGTCGAAGAGGATCTCCATGTCACGGAGGGTGTCGACGGCAACCCCCTCTTTCCCGACTTCCCCGTCCGACAACGGGTCGTCGGAGTCTTTCCCCATCAGCGTCGGCATGTCGAACGCCGTCGACAGCCCGGTCTGGCCGTTGTCGATCAGGTAGTGGAACCGCTCGTTCGTCTCCTCTGCGGTGCCGAAGCCGGCGAACTGCCGCATCGTCCACGTCCGCCCGCGGTACATCGTCGGGTACGGCCCGCGTGTGTACGGTTCCTCGCCCGGGAACCCGATGTCCGCCTCGAAGTCGATGTCGGCCACATCCTCGGGTCCGTACAACCGGTCGACCTCCAGGTTCGACACCGTCGCGAACCGTTCTCTCCGCTCGCCGTGTCTGTCGACCACCGGGTCCCGCGTCTCCGTCTCCCACTCCTCGCGGGACTCTCGGATCGACGCGAGATCATCGTCGTCGTACATAGCCGTAGGGTGTCGACGCGCCGAGTTAACCGTTCGGGCTCTCGATTTACTCAGTTCCGAATTGTGAAAACGGGGAGTCCGTCGGCTCGGCGTCCGGCTGTCGTCTCTCGCCCGCTCACTCGCCGTCGTCCGCCCGCCCACTCGCGGCACGGGCGGCGACCGCGAGCAGAGCGACCGGCACCGACGGCCCGAGGAGGCCACCGACGACCGTCGGGAGCGAGACAGTCTGCTCGTCTGCCGGCGTCAGGGTCAGCGTCGTCGTGTCGCCCAGCCCTCGGCGGACCGACAACGACACCTCGTACTCACCGGGGGCGAGCGAGCCGTCTCCGTCGGTCAGCTCGGCCGTGCCACTCTCGGCTTCGACGGCGACGTTGTCACCGCTCGTCTCGAGGACCAGTGTCGCCTGCTCGTCCCCGTCGTCGACGACGACTGCAGTGAACCCACCTCCGGGGCCGTCCACCGTGACCGTCGTGCGGTCGGTGCGGTGAAGGTTGATCGGCACTTCCACCGAGTCGCCAGCCGTCGCGGTCAGCGGGGCGCGGTCGAAGCCCACGAACTGGTGGGCGACGGCGACACCCGAGGCGACGGTGGCGAGCGTCACCGCGAACAACAGGACGACCAGCAGGAGTCGGACGAGCGGCGACGAGTCGGCTGACGACCAGTCGGCAGTTCCGCGTGACCGTTCCTCGGCAGGGCGGCGTGACCGTCGCACACTCGTTGTGTGGTGTGGGCCGACTTAGTTCTCAGCCCGTGGTGTGTGGGTCCGACTCCGGCGGGAGCGTCCCTCGCCGGTCGCGGACGTACCACTCGACTGTGGCGACGACACCGTAGAACACGGCCGCTGGAACGTCTTGGAAGACGGCAAGCAGGAGTGACACCTGTGGGCCGCCGGCGAGCAGTTCCCACGCCAGGATCACACCGACGAACACCGGAAGCGGTGCACGCAGCCCCAATCGGAGGTACAACACCACCGGCATCCCGAAGACGACCAGTGGGCCGAGGGCGTAGGTGACGACGAAGAACACGACCGCGACGAACGCGACCACTGGACCGTCGAGAGAGAGCTGTGGACCACCGCCGACAACGAGCAACACGACCGAACAGAGAACCGACGCGACGACTCCCGTCGGGACGCCGTACCGGAGCGCCGTTCGAGTCGTCGTCTGTGGGGAGGGCAGTTGCACGAGTTGGTCCTCGGCGGAGGGGGAGGAAGTTTCTTCGGTGGCTGGTGTCTCGTTCGAACCGCTCCGTCGGGTCACGGATCGGCACCGGAGGGGAGTGTCCCGCGTCGGTCGCGGACGTACCACTCCACTGTCGCGACGACACCGTAGAGCACAGCCATCGGAATCCCTTGCAGGAGGACGAACAACACTACCCACCGTGGGTGGCCACCGACGATCTCCCAGAACACGACTGTGCCAGCGAGTAGAGGTGCCGGTGACCGGAGTCCGAACCGGAGGTACAACACCACCGGCGCACCGAAAACCACAGTCGGCCCGAGGAGGTAAAACAGGAGAAAGAAGACGGTCGAGATCAGGGTAACTACCAGGTTGCCGGTCGGGGGTGAGAACCCACCCCCAGCGGTGAACAACACGACGTTGAGCGACACTGCCCCCAACAGACCCACTGGTATGCCGTACCGGAGCGCTCGTCTCGTGTCGGTCACCGGGGAAGGGACATCCATTTGTGCGTGCTCGTGGATCGGCGCGGGTGAGTGTCTGTCGGGCCGACGACTACCCGTCGAAGAAGGCCCACGATCCGTCGTGGGAGTCGAAGTCACTCGTGGTGTTGCCGACGTACGGCGTCTCGTGGTTCACACCGTGGCCGTCTTCCCAGAAGTTGGCCGCCGCACCTCTCGCCTCGCTGTTTCGCCAGTTCACATCACCGATCACGTCGGAGATGTGGCCGTGATCACACGGGTCTTTGTGCGCCTGGGCGATGGTCTCGATTCCGTCGAAGGGCACCTCGTACAGCCGGAGGTGGTACTGTCTCGTCTGGATGTCGCAGAACGGACTGTACAAGTGTTTCATCACGTGGGCGTCGGTCGACTTCGTCCCCTCGTCCGGGAGGTTGACGTACTGATCGACCTTCATCTGTGGAACCCACTCGGTGTAGTTGATCCAGATTGGGCCGTTGTTCCCGCTCTCCATCTGGTTTTTGATCGTCGAGACGTCTTTCGACTCCCAGGCGACGTTGAACGGAGCACCCCGGCTCTGTTTGTTCTCGTTCTCGGCGTCGTTACTCTCTTTGTACTGGTACAACGGGACCTCTCCGTCGATCGTCGGTTGGTCCAGTGCCCCCGTGTCCGCGGTCTGACGCCAGATCTGTGCTTCCGCGTTGACGTTCTCGGCCCGGGTCCCGATCACTTCGCTCGTCTGAACGGTGTGGCGTCGTTTGTCTCCGTTCTGTACCGCCTCGGGCAGGAAATCCTCGGGGACCGTCCGTGGCTCGTACCGGAACTCCGGGTCACCGTACCGTTCGCGGAGGTCCTCACTCTGGAACACCTGGTGGACGGTGTAGGTGTCCTCGCCGGTCTCGACGTACCTGATACGCAGCGTCCCGGTCGCGTACACCGGGAGCTGCCGGTCGTTGCCGGCACCTGCGGCCCCGACGGGTGTGTCTTCGTCCGTCTCGTCACCCGTCGCCGCCGTCCCGATCCCAGTTGCCGCCGCGACACCGACCGCGCTGCCGATCGTCCGGAGAACCGACCGTCTCTGTGGCATGGTAGTGTTCTAGCTGACGGTGGTCTGTGGTTTAAAACTGTTCGAAAAATATCTTTACTTTCACAAATAGACAGAACACGAGGCGCGACGGGATGGCTCGCATCGTCGTCTCTCGGAACAGGAGCCGACGACGGTGACAGTTCACCCTGGCCGCGGGGAGGGTCGACCGTCCGAGCAGTCGTTCAGTCGGGCTGACGGTTCGACACGCTTTACGCGCGCCACACCCCAAGAGAGACCATGACGAGCGAGTCAGTGGTCGTCGCCGAGGGTCTCCGGCGGTCGTACGGCGATACCATCGCGCTCGACGGCGTCTCGGTGTCCGTCGACGCCGGCGAGGTGTTCGGGTTGATCGGGCCGAACGGCGCGGGGAAGACCACGCTCGTCCGGGCGCTCACGGGGACGACGGACGTCGACGGCACGGTCCGTGTGTTCGGTGCCCCACCCGCCGAGGGTGACCGGTCGCGAATCGGGCTCCTCCCACAGGAGTTCGCTCCCGCCGGGCGACTCACCGTTCGGGAGTTGCTCGGCTACTACGCTGGGCTGTACGACGAGGCGCGGTCGGTCGACGCCGTCCTCGACGACGTCGGGCTCGCGGACGCCGCCGACACCTGGTACGAGGCGTTGTCGGGCGGCCAACGCCGGCGGGCGTGTGTCGGTGCGGCGTTGGTCAACGACCCGGACCTCCTCTTCTTGGACGAGCCGACAACGGGGATCGACCCCGCCGGTCGGCGCGCGGTCTGGGGGCTCGTCGAGTCGCTCTCTGCCGCGGGCACCGCCGTGGTGTTGACGAGCCACTCGATGACGGAGATCGAACGGCTCAGTGATCGCGTGGGACTGCTCCGCGAGGGGGAACTCGTCGCGGTCGGCCCGCCCGGAACACTGATCACCGACCACGCCGGAGCCGCACGGCTCGTCGTCGAGCCGGCCGACGGGCCGGAGAGTGAGGTGCGAGAGTCGGCGACGGACGGCACCGGAACGGCGGTGCTCGCGGACGCACTCCGCGAAGCGGGGTTCGACGTCACCGTCGGCGACGGCGAAGTGGCCGTCGAGGGCGTCGCTCCCGCGGAGATCGGCGCGGCCGTCGACGGGCTCGACGCCGCCGGCGTCGGCTACGACGCGCTGACGTGGACCGAGCCGGGGTTGGAGGACGCCTATCTCCGGCTCACCGGCGAGGCGTTCGAGGGGCTCCGACAGCCCGGCGCGAGTGTGGTCGAAGGGGACGACACGGACAGTGTCGGGGACGACGCCGAGGGCGGTGACGGAACCACGGAGGTGGAGGCGTGAGTCGGCTGGGCCGGATTCGTGCGGAGGCGACCGCCGCGACACGGTCGTTCCTGCGCCGTCGGACAGCGGTGTTCTTCACCTTCTTCTTCCCGGTGATTCTGGTCGTGATCTTCGGGGCGCTGGTCAGCACCCGACCGGGCGGTGGCGGGTTGTTCACCGCACCGGCAGCTTACTACGTCCCGGGGTACCTCGCGACGGTGGTCCTGTTCACCCCGTTGTCGCGGATCGGCTCGGAGATCGCCCGACACCGCGACGACAGCCGGTTCGAGAAGCTGGCGACGACACCGCTGACCCGCGGGGAGTGGCTCGCCGCACACACGCTCGTCAACCTCGGCGTGATCGGCGTCGCCAGCCTCCTCATCCTCGGGTTGGTCGTCGCTCTGACCGGCGCGACACTGCCGGTCTCGCCCGCGTTGGCGTTACTCGTCCCGTTCGTCGTTCTCGCCGTGGTGTTGTTCTGCGGGTTCGGCGCGATCCTCGGTCGAGTCGCCGACTCGCAGGACGGGGTGATCGCGGCCTCGAACACGATCGCGCTGCCGTTGCTCTTCCTCTCTGATACGTTCCTCACGCCGTCGTTGTTGCCGGAGTGGTTCGGGGAGGCGACACTCCTGTCGCCGTTGACCTACTTCGCGCGCGGCGTGCGGACGGTGACGTTCTCGCCGGCGGGCACCGATCTCCCGGCACCGCCGCTCGGGACGACCGGGAACCTTGCCGTGTTGGCGGCGCTGGCCGTCGTCTTCTTCGCCGTCGGGGCTGTCGCCGTCCCGCGGACGGAGTGACCCTTCGCGACGACGGAGACGGCCCCCCGTCGTGACAGGTGTGTGCGCGGACACGGGCTTTTAGTCGGTCGGGCGCACAGGGGCGCGACGTGAGAGGACCGACGAGAGACGGACGGCGGTCGACGAGGGACGCGGCGTGAGGCCGGCAGACGAGCGGTACTTCGAACGGATCGAGGACGAACTCGACGAGGCGTTCGACCGCGCACGGGCGGCCAAGGAACGCGGGTTGGACCCGGAGCCGGAGATCGAGATTCCGGTCGCACGGGACATGGCCGACCGGGTCGAGAACATCCTCGGGATCGACGGCGTCGCCGAGCGGGTTCGCGAACTGGACGGGGAGATGTCCCGGGAGGAGGCCGCGCTCGCACTCGTGACGGACTTCGTCGAGGGGACCGTCGGCGAGTTCGACTCCCCCGCGGGGAAGATCGAGGGAGCGGTGCGGACGGCGGTCGCGCTCCTCACCGAGGGGGTCGTCGCCGCCCCGATCGAGGGGATCGACCGGGTCGAACTGTTGGAGAACGACGACGGCTCACAGTTCGTCAACGTCTACTACGCCGGCCCGATCCGGTCTGCGGGCGGCACCGCACAGGCGTTGTCCGTGTTGGTGGCCGACTACGCACGGTCGTTGCTCGACATCGAGGAGTTCCGTCCGCGCGACGAGGAGGTCGAACGGTACGCCGAGGAGATCGACCTCTACGACGGCGAGACCGGGCTGCAGTACACCCCGAAGGCGGCGGAGACGAAGTTCGTCGCCGACCGGATGCCGATCATGCTCGACGGGGAGGCGACCAGCGACCGCGAGGTCGAGGGGTTCCGGGATCTCGAACGGGTCGACACCAACGCCGCCCGGGGTGGGATGTGTCTCGTGCTCGCGGAGGGGATCGCGCTCAAGGCACCGAAGATCCAACGGTACACCCGTCAACTCGACGAGGTGGAGTGGCCGTGGCTCCAGGACCTCATCGACGGCTCGTACGGTGACGACACAGACGAGACAGGCGACACGGACGAGGCGACGACCGAGGAGAACACGACCGACGGCGAGGACGTGACCGACGACGGAGAGACGGCTGGGCCACCGCGTGCAGACCCCAGCGAGAAGTTCCTACGGGATCTGATCGCCGGCCGGCCGGTGTTCAGTCACCCCTCCGAGTCGGGCGGGTTCCGACTCCGCTACGGGCGGGCACGCAACCACGGGTTCGCGACCGCGGGCGTCCACCCGGCGACGATGCACCTCGTCGACGACTTCCTCGCGACCGGGACACAGATCAAGACGGAGCGGCCGGGGAAGGCCGCCGGGGTGGTGCCGGTCGACTCCATCGAGGGGCCGACCGTCCGGCTGGCCAACGGGGACGTGCGCCGGATCGACGATCCACAGGAGGCGTTGGCGGTCCGCAACGGCGTCGAGGAGATCCTCGATCTGGGGGAGTACCTCGTCAACTACGGGGAGTTCGTCGAGAACAACCACCCACTCGCACCGGCGTCGTACACGGTCGAGTGGTGGGTCCAGGAGTTCGCCGACGCCGGCGCGGACGTGCAGGCGTTGCGTGACGACCCGACCGTCTCGCTCGACGACCCGACACCCGAGGAGGCGTTGGCGTGGGCCGACGACTACGACGCCCCGCTCCACCCGGCGTACACCTACCTCTGGCACGACGTCGGAGTCGAGGCGTTCGAGCAGTTGGCCGCGGCCGTCACCGACGGAGCGGTGACGGGAGACGTTCTCGTGATCGAGAGTGACGCGGCCGTCGCGGGCACCCTGGAGACGTTGTTGGTCGAACACACACAGACGGCGGACGCGATCCGGATTCCGGCGTTCCGACCGTTGCTCCGCCAACTCGGTGTCGACGACGGGCTCCGTCGGACGTGGGACCGACTCCCGGAGTCGGCACGGACGTACGACGACGGCGACAACGCGGTCCGAGCGGCCGACGCCGTCGCGCCGTTCCGCGTCCGGGAGCGCGCCCCCACCCGGGTGGGCAACCGGATGGGTCGGCCGGAGAAGTCCGAGTCTCGGGAGCTGTCCCCGGCGGTCCACACCCTCTTTCCGATCGGCGAGGCCGGCGGGAGCCAACGCTCGGTCGGGGAGGCGGCCCGCACCCGCACGGACGCCGGCCGCGGCGTGATCGAGGCCCGAGTGGGCGACCGCGTGTGTCCCGACTGTGGCGGCCACACGCACGAACTCCAGTGTGAGTGTGGCGCGCACACGGAGCCGTACTACGAGTGTCGGGAGTGTGAGCAGGTGTGTGAGCCGGACGAGTCCGGCCGCGTCGTCTGTGACCGGTGTGACCGCGAGGTGGAGAGCCCCCGGGAGTTCACGATCGACCTCAACGAGACACTGGCGACGGCACTCGACGACATCGGGGAACGCGAAGGGGCCTTCGAGATGCTGAAGGGTGTCAAGGGGTTGTCGTCGGCCGACAAGACCCCCGAACCGCTGGGGAAGGGTGTGTTGCGGGCGAAACACGGCGTCTCGGCGTTCAAGGACGGCACCGTCCGCTACGACATGACGGACCTGCCGGTGACGGCCGTCCGGCCCGCGGAGTTGGACGTGACTGCCGACCACTTCCGGCAGTTGGGGTACGAGACGGACGTCGACGGTGAGCCGTTGCGTCACGACGACCAACTGGTCGAACTGAAGGTGCAGGACATCGTCCTCTCGGACGGCGCGGCCCAACACACGATGCGGACGGCGGACTTCGTCGACGACCTCCTAGAGCAGTTCTACGACCTGGAGCCGTTCTACGAGGTGAACGAACGCGACGACCTGATCGGGGAATTGGTGTTCGGGATGGCCCCACACACGAGCGCCGCGGTCGTCGGCCGTGTCGTCGGGTTCACCTCCGCGGCGGTCGGCTACGCACACCCGTACTTCCACGCGGCGAAGCGCCGTAATTGCGACGGTGACGAAGATTGTGTTATGCTTCTTCTAGATGGATTATTAAACTTCTCCGAGACTTTCTTGCCCGACCAGCGCGGTGGGAAGATGGACGCACCCCTGGTGATGTCCTCGCGGATCGACCCCACCGAGATCGACGACGAGGCCCACAACGTGGACATCGTCGACCAGTACCCACGGGAGTTCTACGAGGCGACCCGCGAGCAGGCGGACCCGGAGACGGTCGACGTGCAGATCGCGGAGGACACTCTCGAGACGGCCGACCAGTACCACGGGTTCGACCACACCCACGACACGACGGACATCCACATGGGGCCGTCGCTGTCGGCGTACAAGACGCTCGGCTCGATGATGGACAAGATGGACGCCCAACTCGAACTGTCGCGGACGCTCCGGGCGGTCGACGAGACGGACGTGGCCGAACGGGTGATCGAGTACCACTTCCTGCCGGATCTGATCGGCAACCTCCGGGCGTTCGCCAGTCAGGAGACCCGGTGTCTCGACTGTGGGGAGAAGTACCGTCGGATGCCGCTGAGCGGTGCCTGTCGGGAGTGTGGCGGCGACGTGAACCTCACCGTCCACCGCGGGTCGGTGAACAAGTACATGGACACCGCCAAGGAGGTCGCCGCCGAGTTCGGCTGTCGTGAGTACACGAAACAACGCCTAGAGATTCTCGACAAGTCGCTGGCGTCGATCTTCGAGAACGACAACAACAAGCCAACGAGCATCGAGGACTTCATGTAAACCGACCTTTTTTCCCCTCGGGTGGACGCCGCAGGCGTCCACCGCTCGGGGCAAAAATGTCGATCAAAAAAGCGCTCACTCGGTCGCTTCGCTCCCTCGCTCGCGTCTGCTGTCGCAGTGCTGTCCACAACCGCTCCGCAACCGCTTCGCATCTACGACGAGTTGTGGTTTTTGTCGTCTGACGGCGTGTGGGTTCGATCGGCCGAGGTGGTGACCGACGGTCTGGTTGCCACGGTGGGTGGTTCGGCGTGTCCGAGCCGAGGCGTCTCGTCGCGGTCGGGAAGTACCACCGCGACTCTGTTCGGTAGTGGTGTACGACGTTCGTCTAGCAGACCGTCCCGGAACACAAACGTTTCAACGGTACCGCGGTAGGAGTCCACACGATGCTCACAGATCGCCTCGGCGGGCGAGACGGTCTCGCCCGGCTGGTCACCCTCCTCGTCGTTGTCGGGTTGGCGACACCCGCAGCCGTCGGTGCAGTCACGCCACAGTCCGGCGGCACGCCCGGCCAGGTCGGGTTGGAGCCGGGCACCGTCACGGAGCCCGCCGACAACGCGACTGTCGTCGGGATTCAGGGGTTCCACTTCCAGGGGCAGGGTGCAGAGAAGAAACCCGCCCGTGTCGTCTCGGCGGGCCCCGAGGGTGAGACGAACTGGGCCTTCGAGGGCGGCGACTACGACGCGACCTGGTTCTACGACGTGGACCCGCTCCCGAACGGGAACTTACTCGTCGTCTCCACCAACCCCGACGGGACCCTCGTGATGGAGTTGGACCGGTCGACCCGCGAGGCAGTCTGGCGGGAACGGTTCGACATGACCGACACCCACGACGTGGACATGCTCCCGAACGGGAACCTCGTGATCGCCAACATGCGCAACTGGAACGAAGACCAGGGGGTGAGCGACGACCGGATCGTGATCTACGACCGCGAGACCGAGGAGTTCGTCTGGGAGTGGACGTTCCGGAACCACTACGACAACGCGACCGACGGCGGGTTCTCGGAGGACTGGAGTCACGTCAACGACGTCGACCGGGTCGGTGACGGGCGGTTCCTCCTGTCACCTCGAAACTTCGACCAGGCAGTCGTCGTCGACCGCGAGAGCAAGGCGATCGTCGAACGGCTCGGGACAGACGGGGACCACGACACGTTGTTCGAGCAACACAACCCCGACTGGCTGGTGAGTGAGGCGGGGAATCCGACGATCCTCGTCGCCGACTCCGAGAACGATCGGATCGTCGAGTACACGAAACGCGACGGCGAGTGGGAGGAGATCTGGACCGTCGGCGCGGGCCAACTGTCCTGGCCCCGCGACGCCGACCGGCTGCCGAACGGCAACACCCTGATCACCGACTCGTTGAACCACCGCGTGATCGAGGTGACCCCGCAGGGTGAGATCGTCTGGGAGTACTACGCCACCTGGGGGGCCTACGAGGCCGAACGGCTCGGTACGGGTGACGAGTCGAACGGCCCAACGATGACCGACCAGGGTGTGTCGGGTAACTACAGTCTCACCGGCTCTGCGGGGCTGATCGAGGGGACCGGCGACACGAACACCTTCGCCGCGACGGTGCAGAACAGCTTCGCCGGCACACCGCTCGCAGGGGCCGCCGAGGAGTTCGCGGTGACGTGGTCACACGTCACCCCGTGGGTCCAACCCGTCTGGATGGACTCGTGGTCGTTCGCGTCGCTGGCCGGCGGGTTCGTAGTCGCGCTCGGCTGGGGACTGACAGAGTTGGTCGCCGCACGCCGCCGGATCGTCGGGTTCGTGCGGGGTGTGGCGGGCTAGACCACTCGGGCGTTGGGTGCGGGTCACTCGGTCCCGACACCCCACGCGTCGTGTTCGTTCGTCACGTCGGTCGTCTCTGCTCCGTCGTAGCCGTCGAATCCGGCGAACGGTCTCGTCTGTTGTCGAACTACTCGGATCGTGACAGTGTCGTCGTCTTCGAGTTGCCAGCGGAGTCGGTCCCCGTCGTCGATGTCGAGTTCGCGTCGAATGGAGGCCGGAATGGTCGTCTGACCCCCGGAGACCACGCTCTCGGCGGCGTCGTTCATACTTGTCTGTGATCCACCAATTGGTAAAGAGGTCGTGTGCCGGTGTCTCGGTAGTGAGGGCCGCCGTGGAGTCGGCTACTGCGACTGGAGCGCGGTCAGCAGGCGAGCGACCGCAATCCGTTCCAGATCGACGAGCGTCGGGTCCTCGCGGTCGGCCGCCTCCCGGAGCGTCTCGGGGTCGTGCTCCGTCGCGCCGGTGTCGAAGTACTCGAACAACGCCGCAATCGGATCGCTGAGCAACTCGCGGTTCTCGGGTGAACGAATCGACACGAACACCGCCCGGACCGCCCACACCTGCCATCTGACCCGCCCCGTTCCGCAAACACCTTATACGGATGTAGACCAAGAGGTAGACGACAGATAATGCCGAGACCCGAAGTTCTCGAACGAGTGAAGGAGGCCGAGGCCGACGCGGACGAGATCGTCGCCGAGGCGGAGTCCGACCGGGACGAGCGGGTGCAGGCGGCCCGGGAGGAGGCCGACGAGATCCTCGCCGAGGCGGAGGCGGCGGCCGACGACCTCGAGGAAGAACGGCTCGCGGCGGCGCGCGAGGAGATCGACGCCGAACGCGAGCGGATCGTCGAGGAGGGGGAAGACGAACGACAGGCACTGATCGACCGCGCACGAGACCGCACGGACGAGGCGGTCGAGTACGCGGTCGACCGGTTCGAGGAGGCGGTGCATGCTCAGACCTGAGCAGATGAGCAAGGTCTCGGTCACGGGCTCCCGTCGCGTGATGGGGGACGTGGTCGAGGCGATCCACGACCTCTCGTTGGTCCACCTGACGGAGTACGACGGTGGCTGGGAGGGGTTCGACCACGGCGGCTCGATGGACGGTGCGGAGGCGGCGGCCGACAAGCTCGTGACCGTCCGGTCGTTGCTCTCGCAGTTGGGCGTCGAGCAGTCCGACGGCGGTCCCTCGCGGATCGTCACCGACGAGGCGCTCGACGAGGAGTTGGCCGAGGTTCGCGGGGCGGCCAACGAGCTCGACGACCGACGCGAGGGGCTCCGCGACGACCTGCGTCGGGTCACCGACCGGATCGACGCCGTCGAGCCGTTCGTCGACGTCGGGATCGATCTCGATCTCCTGGCGGGCTACGACAGCCTCCAGGTCGCCGTCGGCGAGGGAGACGAGGCGGACGTGCGCGAGACCGTCTCTCGGGCGAGTGAACTCGACGAGTTCGACGTGTTCGCCGGCGAGGAGTATCTCGCCGTGTTCGCTCGGCCGGCGGCGTCGGCCGACGCGGAGGCGTTGGCGGACGCGCTCGTCGCCGCGGAGTTCGCGGCCGTCGAGGTGCCGGCAGTCGGCGACGACGAGACGGCTCCGGAGGCGTACCTCCGGGAGTTGGAGACCGAGCGTGCGGAGTTAGAGTCCGAACTGGACACGGTCGACAGGGAGACGGAACGGCTCCGCGAGGAGTGGGCCGGCTTCCTGCTGGCGGCCGAAGAGGAGCTGTCGATCCGTGTCGACAAGGCGGACGCGCCGTTGTCGTTCGCGACGACGGAGAACGCGTTCGTCGCGGAGGGGTGGATTCCGACCGCAGAGTACACGGAGTTCGCGGGGGCCATCTCCGACGCCGTCGGCAACAGCGCCGAGGTCGAGGAGTTAGAACGGGCGGAGTTCGGCAGCGACGGGACGGTCGAAGTTCGCGAGGACGTGCCGGAGTCCGTCCGCGAGGCCGGCGAATCCGAGGCCGACGCGGAGGCGGACGACACCGACACCGAGGAGCCACAGCGGGCAGTCGCGGACGGCGGGGCTCCCGTCGTGATGCGGGACGACGAACCGCCGACAGTCCAGAGCAATCCGGGCGTGGCGAGCCCCTTCGAGCTGTTGACGAGTCTCATCGGGAAGCCGGGCTACCGAGAGTTGGACCCGACGATCGTGTTGTTCCTCACCTTCCCGGTGATGTTCGGGTTCATGATCGGAGACTTCGCGTACGGGTTGATCTACGCGGGGATCGGTGCGTACCTCTACCGCGGGTTCGACTCCGACAGTTTCCGTGCGATGGGGTTGATCGCGATCGCGGCGGGGGTCTCGACGACGATCTTCGGCATCCTCTACGGGGAGATCTTCGGGCTCCACCTGATCGCCTCTCAGTTCTGGGAGGGGGTCGTCGGGTTGAGCCACGCCCCCATCGAGAAGGGGTTAGAGCCGGCTGGCACCTACTGGGCACGGACGTGGCTCGTCGTCTCCGTGTTGTTCGGGGTGCTCCACCTCAACGTAGCCTGGTTGTTCGACTTCTACGAGAACCTGGAGTTCCACGGGTTCGTCGAGGCGATGGAGGAGTCCGGTTCCTGGTTGTTGGCCCTGAACGGGCTGTGGCTGCTCCTGTTCAGTAACTTCCTCGGCCAGACGCCGGCGATCCTGTTCGAGGTGTTCGGTACCGGGAAGGGCGCGGCCTTCGAGCTCGGCTTCACCGGGCTGCCGGTGATCGTCGGACAGGTCGGGCTCGCGATGGTCGTCGTCGGAGTGTTGTTGGTGTTGGTCGGACCGACCGTCGAGATCGTCGAGATCTTCACCGTCCTCTCACACACCCTCTCGTACCTCCGGATCGGCGCGGTGTTGCTCGGGAAGGCAGGGATGGCGTTCGCGGTCAATCTCCTGTTCTTCGGCGTGTACGAGACGCAGGAGGGTGGTGCCACGGCGTGGCACTTCGGGTTGACGAAGATCCCCGAGGTGGGCACGATGTCACACGGCCACGAGGTGACGGGCGTTCTCTTCGGTGGGCTGGCACACGGCGGCGTATTGTCGTTGATCGGCGGCGTGTTCGTGTTGATCGCCGGACACCTGCTCGTGTTGGCCCTGGGGGTCACCTCCTCTGGAATCCAGGCGATCCGGCTGGAGTACTTCGAGTTCTCGTCGAAGTTCTACGACGGCGACGGGACGGAGTACGAGCCACTGGGGAGCGACCGGACGTTCACCAGCGAGGAGTAGCGGGCGGTTCCAGACGCGACTGCGCGGCGAGCGGGTGTGAGACTCCCGTGAACCGGCCCGTCTGCCATCGTATTTGCGAACGCTTATTACCACCACAGTAGCAACTACCTACCGTTCGCAGACGATCGAACCACGGTGAACCTCATGCTCGAAGTTGCCCCAGAACTGGCGAACGTTGTACTGCAGGAGAGTAGTAGTGGCCCGGCGCTCAACAACCGAGGTGCAGCCGCGCTGGCAGTCGGTCTCGCGGCGGTCGGTGTCGGCTACGCACAACGAGGAATTGGGTCGGCGGCGATCGGCGCGATCGCAGAAGACGACGACCTGTTCATCCAGGGGCTCGTCCTCACTGCGCTGCCGGAGACACTGATTATCTTCGCGTTCGTGACCATTTTCCTGGCGGCGTAAGTCGGGATTCTTCGCAACAATGAGTCTCGATACAGTCGTCGAAGACATCCGTGACGACGCCCGCACGCGTGCCGAGGAGATCCGCGAGGAGGCGGCAGCACGCGCAGACGAGATCGTCGCCGACGCGGAGGCCGAGGCGGAGACGCTCCGCGAGGAACGCGAGGCGGCCGTCGAGCGGCAGATCGAACAGGAGCGCGAGCAGGCGCTCTCGTCGGCGAAGTTGGAGGCCAAGCAGGCTCGTCTGGAGGCACGCCGCGACGTGCTCGAGGACGTCCACGAGCAGACGGAGGTGGCGCTGACAGAGCTGACGGGCGACCGTCGGGCGGAACTGACGCGTACGTTGTTGGCGGACGCCGCGAGCGAGTTCGACGCCGACATCGTCGTCTACGGCCGTTCCGACGACGAGTCGTTGTTGCGGTCGCTGGTCGACGAGCGGGACGGCTACAGCTACGGCGGCGAACACGACTGTCTGGGCGGTGTTGTCGTGGAGAGCGAGCAGTCGCGCGTCCGGGTGGACAACACGTTCGACTCCGTGTTGGCGGACGTGTGGGAGGACAGTCTGAAGGAACTGAGCACACGACTGTTCGACGATGAGTAGTCGTGCCGGCAGCGCCAACGCGGAGTACGTCAACGCCCGTGTCCGGTCCCGACGAGCGGGGCTGTACGACGAGGAGTCGTACCGTCGTCTGTTGCGGACCTCGCCGGCGGAGATCGCCCGGGACATGGAGGAGTCGGCGTACGGCCGCGAGATCAACGAGTTGGGGTCGCGGTTCGACGGCGTCGACCTGATCGAGTACGCACTCAACCGCAACCTCGCTCGCCAGTTCGACGACCTGTTGCGGTGGGCCGAGGGGTCGTTGTACGACCTGCTCGTCCGGTACCTCCGGAAGTTCGACGCCTGGAACGTGAAGACGTTGCTCCGGGGGGTCTACTCCGGGACGGCACCGGAGGCGGTTCGGGTCGACCTGATCCGGGCGGGGGAGTTGGACGACGACCTGCTCGACCGCCTCGCCGACGCCGGGTCGATCGAAGAGGTCGTCGAGGGGTTGTCGGACACGTTGTTCGGCGACGCCCTCGCGGGTGCCTTCGAGGACTACGAGAACGCCGGGCTGCTCGTCCCGTTGGAGAACGCGGTCGACCGAGCCTACTACGAGCTGTTGACCGCGGAGTTGGGGTCGTCCCCCGAGTTGGCGGAGTACCGCCGGTACCTCCGTGCGGAGATCGACTTCCGGAACGCGATCAACGCCCTGCGGCTGGCTCGCTCGGGGACGGAACTGGACCCGGCGGCGTACTTCATCGCCGGCGGGGAGCTGTTCTCGGAGCGTGACGTCCAACGGCTGGCCGGCAGCATGGACGAGCTCGTCGGGTACATCCGGGAGAGTACGTACGGCGACGACCTGTCGGCGGCGTTAGACGAGTTGGAGTCGGCGGACAGTCTGGTCGGCTTCGAGCGTGCGTTGGAGGCCGCACAGGTGGAGTACGCGGACGCGCTGGGGACGATCTACCCGTTGTCGGTGACGCCGGTGGTGGCGTTCATCCTGTCGAAGGAACGCGAGGTGGACAACATCCGCGCGATCGCACGCGGCAAGGAGGCGGGGCTCGACCCCGACGAGATCGAACGGGAGTTGGTGATCCTATGAGCAAAGAGATCGCAGTGGTCGGCAGCCCGGAGTTCACCACCGGCTTCCGGCTGGCCGGCGTGCGGAAGTTCGAGGACGTGCCGGACGACGAGAAGGCCGAGGAGCTCGACGCGGCCGTCGAACGGGCGCTCGAAGACGACGAGGTCGGGATCGTCGTGATGCGGAACGACGACCTCGACCACCTCTCGCGGGGGGTGCGGGAGACCGTCCAGGAGAGCGTCGACCCGGTGTTGGTGACGTTGGGCGGCGGTGCCGGCGGTGGTGGACTGCGCGAACAGATCAAGCGTGCCATCGGGATCGACCTGATGGCCGAAGACGAGGACGACGGGCAGGGTCAGGGAATGCCTTAACCTGCCCAGAGACGGAACACGACACACAACACAGACATGAGTCAAGCAACCGACTCCAACGTGACGCCCGTCGACACCGGCGAGATCCGGAGCGTGAGTGGGCCGGTCGTCACCGCGACCGACCTCGACGCCCGGATGAACGACGTGGTGTACGTCGGCGACGAGGGGCTGATGGGCGAAGTGATCGAGATCGAGGGCGGCATCACCACGATCCAGGTGTACGAGGAGACCTCGGGGGTCGGCCCCGGCGAGCCCGTCGAGAACACCGGCGAGCCGTTGACGGTCGACCTGGGTCCGGGGATGCTCGACACGATCTACGACGGCGTCCAACGGCCACTGGACGTGCTCGAAGACAAGATGAACAGCGCCTTCCTCGACCGCGGGGTCGACGCCCCGGGGATCGACCTCGAGAAGGAGTGGGAGTTCCACCCCGAAGTCGAGGCGGGTGACTCGGTCGAGGCGGGTGACGTCGTCGGGGTCGTCCCGGAGACGGTCACCATCGACCACAAGGTGATGGTGCCGCCGGACGAGGACGGCGGCGTCGTGGCCGACACGAAGGAGGGTGCGTTCGACGTCGAAGAGCCCGTCGTCGTCTTGGAGGACGGGACGGAGATCTCGATGCACCAGGAGTGGCCGGTGCGGCAACAACGACCGACCGTCGAGAAGGAGACGCCGACGACGCCGCTCGTCTCCGGGCAACGCATCCTCGACGGGCTGTTCCCGTTGGCGAAGGGTGGGACGGCGGCGATTCCGGGGCCGTTCGGCTCCGGAAAGACCGTCACCCAACAGTCGCTGGCGAAGTTCGCAGACGCGGACATCGTCGTCTACATCGGCTGTGGGGAACGCGGCAACGAGATGACGGAGGTCATCGAGGACTTCCCGGAACTGCCGGACCCGCAGTCCGGCAACCCGTTGATGGCCCGGACCTGTCTCATCGCCAACACCTCGAACATGCCCGTCGCCGCACGCGAGTCGTGTGTGTACACGGGGATCACCATCGCGGAGCACTACCGCGACATGGGGTACGACGTGGCGTTGATGGCCGACTCCACCTCGCGGTGGGCGGAGGCGATGCGGGAGATCTCCTCGCGGTTGGAGGAGATGCCCGGCGAGGAGGGGTACCCGGCGTACCTGGCCGCGCGGCTGAGCCAGTTCTACGAGCGGGCGGGCTACTTCCAGAACGTCAACGGGACCGAGGGATCGATCTCGGTGATCGGTGCCGTCTCCCCGCCCGGGGGTGACTTCTCGGAGCCGGTGACACAGAACACGCTGCGGATCGTGAAGACGTTCTGGGCGTTGGACTCGGATCTCGCCGAGCGACGACACTTCCCGGCGATCAACTGGAACGACTCCTACTCGTTGTACCGGGACCAGCTCGACGACTGGTTCGTCGAGAACGTCGCGGACGACTGGCCGGAGAAGCGGCAGTGGGCCGTCGACACGCTGGACGAGGAGGACGAACTCCAGGAGATCGTCCAGTTGGTCGGGAAAGACGCCCTGCCGGAGGACCAACAGCTCACCCTGGAGGTGGCGCGGTTCCTGCGTGAGGCGTACCTCCAACAGAACGCGCTCCACGACGTGGACCGGTACTGTCCGCCCGAGAAGACGTACCGCATCCTCGACGTGATCAAGACGTTCAACGACGAGGCGTTCGACGCGCTCGACGCGGGCGTGCCGATCGACGAGATCGTCGGCGTCGAGGCGGCCCCCCGGATCAACCGGATCGGGACGACGCCGGACGACGAGGCCGACGCGTTCGTCGACGAGATCGCCGAGGACCTCACCGAACAACTGCGGGCACTCTACTGAGAACAATGAAAGAGTACGAGACGATCACGGAGATCAGCGGTCCGCTGGTGTTCGCCGAAGTCGACGAGCCGGTCGGCTACGACGAGATGGTGGAGATCGAGACGCCGCAAGGCGAGACCAAGCGCGGTCAGATCCTCGAGTCCGAGGACGGGCTGGTGGCGATCCAGGTGTTCGAGGGCACCTCGGGGATCGACCAGAACGCGTCGGTGCGGTTCCTCGGCGAGACCCTGAAGGTGGATCTCACCGAGGACCTGCTCGGGCGCGTGTTGGACGGCTCCGGCCAGCCGATCGACGGCGGGCCGGACGTCGTCGCCGACGAGAAACGCGACATCGTCGGCGAGGCCATCAACCCCGTCTCCCGCGAGTACCCCGAGGAGTTCATCCAGACGGGCGTGTCGGCTATCGACGGGATGAACACGCTCGTCCGGGGCCAGAAGCTGCCGATCTTCTCGGCGTCCGGGCTCCCACACAACGAGTTGGCGCTCCAGGTCGCCCGACAGGCGTCCGTGCCGGAGGCGGAGGAGGCCGGCGAGGACAGCGAGTTCGCAGTGATCTTCGGTGCGATGGGGATCACGCAAGAGGAGGCCAACGAGTTCATGGACGACTTCGAGCGCACCGGCGCGTTGGAGCGATCGGTCGTGTTCATGAACCTCGCGGACGACCCCGCAGTCGAGCGGACGGTCACGCCGCGGATGGCGCTCACCACCGCGGAGTATCTGGCCTTCGACAAAGGGTACCACGTCCTGACGATCCTCACGGACATGACGAACTACTGTGAGGCGCTGCGAGAGATCGGTGCCGCCCGCGAGGAGGTGCCGGGTCGCCGTGGCTACCCGGGGTACATGTACACCGATCTGGCGCAGTTGTACGAGCGTGCCGGCCGGATCGACGGCCGCGAGGGGTCGGTCACCCAACTGCCGATCCTCACGATGCCGGGTGACGACGACACCCACCCGATTCCGGACCTGACCGGCTACATCACCGAGGGGCAGATCATGATGGACCGGGACCTCAACAGCAACGGGATCGAGCCGCCGATCAACGTGTTGCCGTCGTTGTCGCGGCTGATGGACGACGGGATCGGCGAGGGGCTCACCCGTGGCGACCACGCCGACGTGAAAGACCAACTGTTCGCCGCCTACGCGGAAGGGGTCGAACTGCGCGACCTGGAGAACATCGTCGGTCGAGAGGCGCTCGACGAACGACAGAACCGGCTGCTGGACTTCGCCGACCGGTTCGAGAACGAGTTCGTCGAACAGGGGTACGACACCAACCGCGACATCAGTGACACACTGGACGTCGGCTGGAACCTCCTGTCGTTGCTCCCGAAGACGGAGCTCAACCGGATCGGCGAGGACCTGATCGAGGAGTACTACCACGACGACACCGAGGAAGTCGCCGCGGACTGATCCGGGCGTAACGGCTCTTCGTTTCTCGCGAGGTGTAGCGAGCGACGCGACGAGAGGAGCCGTGTGTCGGAACGGGAGAAAGTACTTACCACGGGCGCAGCGACACCACTCCGTGAGTCGAGCACCACTGCGCACGGCGGAGCGTTAGCCAGATGCGACGATGTCGACCCACGCTTCTCGTCGCCGTTCTCCTCGTGTCGGCAGGTTGTCTCGGGACCGGAGGAGACACGTCTCGGTCGTCGGCGTCGGCGACGACAGAAACTCCGGGAACAGTCGAGACTGCAGGGACAGCACCGACAGCAACCGCCACGGAGATCCCGAAGACACCGACTGCAACCGAGACCGACGTACCACTGTCGACTGGTGGTGTCTCGTACGAGACTGGTGTGATAGCAGACGACCAGCCGGCGACAGTGACTCTCCGTATCGTGCGAAACGCGACGAACCAGTCAGTGTTCGATACGACGGTCACAGTCGCTGCAGACAACAATCGAAAGTTCGACGTCCCGTTTCCCGCTCCCGGGAACTACACTATCCGGGCGACACTCGACGGAACGACGCACACCATGGTGTGGGACGTACAGCGAGTCGAGCCGTCGTACGCGGTTCTCGTCTCCGTCCGTGACGGAACCGTCTCGTTCGTCGCCGAGACATCGTAGAGTTTCGACCGAAGTCGATGAGACGTGTGACACTCCTTGTCGTCGTCCTCCTCGTGTCGGCAGGTTGTCTCGGCACCGGAGCGGACACGGTCCAGTCGCCGACGCCGACAGTTGTGGACACGCCGACACCGGTCGACGACACCGAGACAGAGCCCGGGAAGACCAGTTCACCGTCCTCCGAGGCGACCACTGTGACCGAGACTGACGAGCCAGTGGGGACCGCTGGACTCACACACGACACGGGCGTTCAGAATCTGGGGAGTCGATCAGTGACAGTGACGCTCTCTGTCGTGCAGAACGTGACGGGAGAGTCACTGCTGAACACCACAGTCACACTCGGGACGTACGAGAGTCGGAGATACGACGTCCAGTTTCCAGACACCGGCAACTACACGCTCCGAGCGAGCCTCGATGGAACCACCCGAACGACGAGTTGGACGCTCGATCGCCGTGATCCGTCGTACGCTGTCGTGGTGCTCGTCGACGACGGCACAGTGTCTTTCAGCGGGCGAGCATCGTGAACTGACCCCACCTGTACTGTCGATCGGTACAGAGTAGATTCGCGTCACCGTGTCGTCCGTCTCCGGTGTCCGTCCGACCGCCGTCGCCGGGTGTCGTGGTCGGTGCGGGCGACGCCAGAGTCGTCTCGCGGAGCGCTCCGTCCGTCGCACTCCTCGCGAGTCGTCGGAGCGCGGTCACGAGTGGCAGCAACGTCTCACACCCCAGTGAGATAGGCGAGTCGGCGCGCGGATCGTAAACTACCTGTCTGCAGGCCACGATAGGCGGACGATGGAATCGGTGGCCGCCTGGCCGGTCGTTCTCTCGCTGGGGGCCGCCGCCGGGAGTGGCTACCTGGTCGTCGCGTTGTGGCGTCACCGCGGTGCGCCCGGCGCGAACTGGTTCCTCGTCGTTCTGGGACTCCAGACGCTGTACACGGGGGCGTACGGTCTCGGGTTCCTCGTCACCGACCCCGCGCTCCGGGCGGCAGTCGAGATCGGGTTCTGGGTGGCGTTCACCTGGATCGGCCTGGCGTTCTCGGCGTTCGCGGTGACGTACACTGGTCGTGCCGACGTACTCCGGACGTGGCCGTTCGTCGTCACCGGGGTCGGGTTGGTGGTTCTGACGGGGCTGACAGTGTTCGCGCCGTTGTCGGGGGTCGTCTGGGCGGGGTTCGAGGTCGTCGAGACGGCGGGCGTCGCCGGCGTGCGCTACGAGCGTGGCCCGGTGTTGTTCGGCTCGTTCCTGCTCAACGCCGCGATGGTCGCCGGGAGTTCCGTCCTCCTGTTCGACACGGTCGTCAGCTACGGACCCCTGTACCGCCGGGAGGCGACGGCGGTCGCGCTGAGTCTGGTCCCGCCGTCCGTCGGCGCGACACTGTGGACGTTCGGGATCGGCGACGTGAACCTGATGCCCGTGTTGGCGCTCCCGCACGTCCTGTTGGACGGGTACGCCTACCTCGCGTCGGATCTCTTCGAGTTCGACCCCGCGACGCGACGCGCGAGCGAGCGGGCCGCCGTCGACGAACTAGCCACACCAGTGGTCGTTCTCGACCGCGAACAACGGGTAGTCCGGCTGAACGAGACGGCCGTCGAGACACTGATCGACGACCGCGAGACGCAGACGGACGACACCGAACCTCCCTCCCAGAGCGCGGACACCGTGCTCGGCGAGCCACTGGCAGCGATGGGGCTGGCGTTCGACCCCGCGGACCCGCCGGAGACGGTGGCGCTCCGGGTCGGCGGCCGTCGTCGGACGTTCGGCCTGACCGTCTCGACGTTGTCGGACACGACCGACACACAGGTCGGCCACACGCTCGTCTTCCAGGACATCACCGCCGAACGCCGTCGCCGCCAGCGGCTGGGCGTCCTCAACCGCGTCCTCCGGCACAACCTCCGGAACGACCTGAGCGTCGTCCAACTGTACGCCGACCAGCTCGTCGAGACCGGCCGTGGCGAGACGCCGGAGCTGGCGGCGAGGATCGGCACACAGGCCGCCGAACTGTTGGAGTTGAGCGAGAAGGCTCGACAGGCCGCCGACACGCTCGACACGGAGGGGAGCCGACGGACCACTCCGGTCGCAACGATCCTCGAAGAGGCGGTCGACACCACAGGGACGCCACCGGGCGAGACGAACGACGGTGAGAGCGGTATCACTGTCGAGGCCCCCACGGGGCTGGCGGCACGTGTCGACCCCGCGTCGTTGACACTCGCGGTGTCGAACCTCGTGGAGAACGCCCGCGAACACGGCGCGCCACCGACACGGGTCACGGCGTGGGGTGACGGCGACGAGGTCGTGATCGAGGTGCGCGACGAGGGACCGGGGGTGCCGGAACACGAACTCGACATGCTGCGTGCGGAGACGGAGACCGCCCTAGAACACGGGAGCGGGCTGGGACTCTGGCTCGTCCGGTGGGGGATCGACGCGATCGGCGGCGAGTTGACCGTCGACACGACAGACGGGACGACCGCGACGCTCCGGGTGCCCGGAGTCGTCACCGACGAGGCGGGGCAGTCGGACGACGAGACAGAACGCCCCGCCGACGAGCGGACGGCACCGACGTGACGGACGGTGGCACCGTCGACCGCCGTGGGCACGGAGAGTTAACACTCCACAGGTCGAACCGAGAGTGTGCGCGTCGCACTGCTCTCGGACGTACACGGCAACGAGGTGGCGTTGTCGGCGGTGGTGGCGGATCTCCCGGATGTCGACCGGGTAGTGTGTGCCGGCGACGTGGTCGGCTACAACCCGTGGCCGGCGGCGTGTGTCGCGACCGTCCGGGACCGCGGGATTCCGACGGTCGTCGGCAACCACGACCGCGCGGTCGCCCGCGACACCGGGTTCCGATTCAACGACATGGCGGCTGCCGGCGTCGACTACGCCCGGGCAGAACTCGACGACGAGCAGATCGCGTGGCTCGACGACCTGCCGCGCGACCGGACGCTGGCGGACGGCCGGCTCCACGTCGTCCACGACCACCCGGAGCGACAGGACCACTACACGATGCCCGACGAGTTCGACCCGTCGTTACTCGCGGCCGCGGGCGATCCGGACGTGCTCGTGTTGGGTCACACCCACGTCCAACACCACGAGACGTTCGCGGACGGCGTGGTGGTCAACCCCGGCAGCGTCGGACAACCACGGGACGGCGACCCGCGAGCGGCGTACGCCGTCGTCGACTTGGACGACCTGTCGGTGACGGAACACCGGGTGTCGTACGACATCGACGCCGTCGCGGACGCGGTGACCGACGCGGGACTGCCGGAGAAGATCGGCGATCGGCTCTCCCACGGGAAGTGATCGCGGGGCCGTGTCGTCGGCTACCGCGAGACGGAGTCGTGTGAGATCGACACCTGGTCTTGGACGATCGACAACACCTCCTCGCGTTCGGACCACTCGACGAAGACGGCCACGGAGGTGGCGGAGGTGACCAGATCGTGGATCGTCACGCCGGCCGCCGAGAGCGGTTGGACGATCTCGGAGATCACGCCCGGCCGGTTCGGCAGTTCCCCGCCCATCACGCGGACGACCGCGAACTCCGACTCGTTGGTGACCGACGAGAGAGAGTCGTCGTCGACGACCTCGTCGTGGAGTGTCGTCTCGGCGGTCTCTGCGACCGCGGTGCCGACGTAGAACGTCACCGAGTCCATCCCGGAGGCGACGGCGTCGATGTTGATGTCGCGCGCGAACAACGCGTCCGAGAGGTCCGAGAGGATGCCGGGGCGGTTCCGGATCGCCCGGCCAGCGACCGTGATACACGCCAACGGGTCTTCCTCCATGTCGACGATGTTCTGGAACGTCCCCTCGACGGTCGTCCCGCCGGTGGTGAGGTCACCGTGTTGGTAGTGGAGCACCCGGACGCTCAGATCCTCGCCTTTGTACGACAGTGCGGACGGCGCGATCACCTCCGCGCCGCGGAACGAGAGGTTCCGCAGTTCGTCGACGGTGATCCGGGCGACGTTGCGCGCACCCTCCACCACCCCGGGGTCGCCGGTCATCACACCCTCCACGTCGGTGACGATCACGACCTCGTCGGCGGCCATGTAGTTGCCCAGCATGACCGCGGTCGTGTCCGAGCCGCCGCGACCCAGCGTGGTCACGTCGCCCGTGGGAGTCTCCGCGAGGAAGCCGGTGACGACCGGGACCGTCCCGTCGAGCACCGCCGCCAGTGCCGCCGCACGCTCTCGGGTGACCGGGGCGTCGACCTCGCCGTGGCTGTCGGCGATGACGGGCCACAGATCCGTGCCGGGTTCGACGAACGTGGCGTCGACATCGCGGGCGGCCAACGCGGCTTTCAACATCCGAACGGAGGTGCGTTCGCCCATCGAGACGATCTCCGCGCGGTCGGCGTTGTCCGCCTCGAAGGTGATGTCTTCCAACAGTTCGTCGGTCGTCGACCCCATCGCGCTGGCGACGACGGCGATCTCGTGGCCGTCGGCGACCACCGAGGCGATGGAGTCGGCCGCGCGTTCGACCCGGTCACCGGTGCCCAGCGACGTGCCGCCGAACTTGGCTACGATCCGCACGACCCACCACCCCGGTGTCGGCACCGCCTGTCGCGAGCGACCCCGCGGGCCACGTTCCGCGTGGCGACCGCGTCCACGTCAGCCTTCATAGGCAGATAGATTCGCCGGGTCTCTTTAACGCTGTCCACTCGGTGGGATTCCTGCCGGTGTCAGTGCCGACGACTACGTCCCGACGCTACGTGGGGGGGTACCGCCGTGAGCCACCGGGGCGGCGACACTCCGGCGGGCTTTTTGTCCGCCCGTCGTGTCGACTCGGTATGGTCGGCCGCAACTCCCGGTACGCGGTCGCCGACAGCTTCCAACAGCTCGTCGGCGGGTTCCTGCTCGCGGGGCCGTTCGTCGTCACACAGGAGGTGTGGGAGCTGGCGGCCAGTATGGCGTGGTACCACGCGGCCGCCACGACGCTGATCGTGTTCGCCATCGGCTACTCCGCGCTGTACCGCGCCGACGGCGACCGCGACCCGGACCGAGAGGCGGAGGTGGCGGGGGTGCCCGTCCGGTTCCTCTCGTTGATCGCCGTCTCGTACCTGTCCGTGTTGGCGCTGGCGCTGGCGTTCGACGCCCCGCAGACGTTCCTCGGGGAGTCGTTCGCGGGCGACAGCCGGGGGCTCGCGTGGACGACACTGAAAGCCGTCTCGGTCAGTTCCGTCTTCTCCGTGATCGGCGCGGCGACGGCCGACTCGTTATATTGACACCGTGCTGTATCCTTTTGCCATGTGTGATAGTTTCCCATATAAAGTTTTAAATCTACTCGTTTCGTGTTACGTCTATGGACGAGTCCGATGCGGACACAGCGATGAATCGTAGACAATTGTTGCGAACAGGCTCGGCTGCGTTACTGATGACGGGGAGTGTCGGAACAGCAGTGGCACGGGATGGTCAGTCAGAGATAGACTGGAATAGATTTCGAAACCGTGTGACCGAAAGATACGGTGAGACCGAGGGCAATATTTTGACAAATATCGTCAAGCGGGAGTTCAGTCGCGCACGTCAGAACGGGACCTCAAATCAGGCTCGGGCTGAGAGAGTTCATACAGCGGTTATGTCACACCCTGATCTGGACAGTGTTCAGGCAGAGATCCGGTCGGTCGAGATTAATAAACAGAAGCACGTGAGTCAGTCCGAGCGCGCCACAGCAGATATCAGTAGTTCAGATTTCGCCACACAATCTCAGACTCTGAGTCTCGACCAGACATATACTAATAAAAATTCATACGGTAACTCACGTGTGAGAGCCGATGCTAAGAAATTCTATGTTGATCGCGCTGGTTACGTGATAGTTAATTCGGCAGTATATGGTAGTGGAAACGCGACCGCACGGGTCTACACTAGCTTTAATCCATCAGTTTCTGGCAAATGGGATGTTGCGGCAGATTACTTCCGAAATCCAGTAGTTGAACTCGGAGCAGAGGTTACGATTAGTGCGTTCAAAGAGTCGTCGTTCGGCGGTGTGAGTAAAAAGACTCTAGAACAGACATCTTCTTCGGTAAAAGGAAAGAAGACCCGTTCAGCATCGTTAGAACTCAAATCTTCTACAGATTATAACATTGGATTTGAAGCCCGTGTTGAGGGTGCAGCAAACGGAATTGCCAGCTTTGGTGATGTGTTCAATACGCCTCCTGCGAGCCGTCGGCGTCAAGTCCGCTTGAAAAGGTTTAGAGTCAGAAGCCCATAGTACTCTATGGATATTAGAAGTATAATAGATGAAACCGTTCTGACAGTCATCACATTTATTCTACTGCTGACGACACTGTGGCTGTCGGGAGAGCTTAGTGCTAGGATAGCCGATGCTCTCGGGTTCGGGGGGTTGGCGAGAGGAGCGACCGGTCCGTGGCTGTTCGCCGTCTCCGGGTTCGTCGGGCTGTGTGTGCTCTACGCCGGGTACGTCTGGTACTACGCGGCGCGACCGTAGCTCACTCCGTCGCGTCCCGGACGGCGATGTCGAGCTGCGTCGCCAACCGGAACGTCTCCGACTCGTTGTCGACTCGGTACCGCGGCGCGTGTGGCACCTCGGTGACGAACCCTGCCTGCTCCAGTGTGTCGATGTGATTCCCGACCGTGTTACGACTGACGCCCGCCATCTCGGCGAGCTCACTCTTGTTGAACTCGCGCGTCGAGGGGAGATCTAGCAACGTATCGATCAGACTGCTCACCCCGGGTTTCCCAGCGATTGTTATCCAGCCAGTGTCACTTCTCACAGCGTCTTCCTCTCGAGTGTCTGTGGTTGCCATCGTGTTACTCTAGCTCATTTGTTTGACTCGCTGTGCTCACGTTACTCCCTGTCAGGCTCACTGTCGCACTCTCGTCTCACGCTCAGTACTATGAGCAGCAATGCACATAGTCTTGTCGCAACACGTCTCTCGTGTGCGTTGTTATTCAGTAGCTATTCACACTCTGCACAAACATTTGCGCAACACTTATAACCACCAGTCACGAAGTAGAAGTATGTACGAATCAAACAGTTCGTTTGAGAGGTTGGAGAGATTTACTTGGCACTTGGCGCGCAACCACGGGTGGGGTGGAGAGGTAGAGTTCGAGGACGCACTTCGCGGTACGTTCAGCGACTCAGAGAGGGGCGAAGCGAGAGAAGTTCTCCGTCAACTCATCAAGTCTTACAGAGTGAACTTTCTTCAGTGGAGCGAAAGTGACGGGGAGAAAATTAGGATGCGTGGCGATAGGCGGGTTTTGGTTGCCTACTACCTCAGAGACGAGGCAGGGTACGACGAGTTCCGAATTAGGACGACAGTTTCGCGGTTTGAAGACGTCGATGGAGGATTCGAGTCGACAGAGCGACCAGAGGTGAACTTTATCGATCCCGCTTGATCTACTCCACCACGATGCCGCGGTTCGTCAGAAACTCCGCGACCTCGGGGATGACGACCGGGCTCCCGATGATCTGACACAGCTCCCCGTCGTCGGTGTAGACGGTGACGGCGAACTCCGCTTCCAGCTCCTCGCGGACCTCCGCGAGCACCGCACACGGGAGGACGATCTGCGTGCTGTCGCGGAGCCGCGCCGGGTCCGGCATCTTACACACGCCTCGATTCTTCCCGTGACGTAAGAACGTACCGAAGAAAAGCCGCAGTCGGGTGACGAGACGGGGGCGACGGGCGTGTGGAAGGGAAGCGTTTTCCACGACGGCCGACCGAGTTGCGACGAGCGATGGGACTGGAAGAGGAGATCGAAGACCTCCGCGAGGAGATCGCCGAGACGCCGTACAACAAGTCGACGGAGGCACACATCGGTCAGCTGAAGGCGAAGCTCGCGGAGAAGAAGGAGGACCTCGAGAACCAGTCTTCTGCCGGCGGTGGTGGTGGCTACGCCGTCGAGAAACACGGCGACGCGACGGTGGCGTTGGTCGGGTTCCCCAGCGTCGGGAAGTCGACGCTGGTGAACGCCCTGACGAACGCCGACAGCGACGTGGGCTCGTACGAGTTCACGACGCTGAACGTCAACCCGGGGATGTTGCAGTACCGCGGCGCGAACATCCAGATTCTCGACGTACCCGGGCTGATCGAGGGGGCGGCGGGCGGCCGCGGCGGCGGGAAGGAGGTGTTGTCCGTCGTCCGGACGGCGGATCTGGTCGTGTTCGTTCTCTCGGTGTTCGAGATCGAACAGTACGACCGCCTCGCGGAGGAGCTGTACGACACGAACATCCGGCTCGACACGGAGCCGGCGAACGTCAACATCCGGAAGACCCACAAAGACGGGATTCAGGTGACGATGGGTGACGACGTGAGCCTGGGCGAGCAGACGGTGAAAGACGTGCTCCGGGAGTACGGCTACGTCAACGCCGTCGTCACCATCCCCCACGATCTCACCATCGACGAGTTGGTCGACGCGGTGTTGGACAACCGGGAGTACCTCCCGTCGATGGTGACGGTGAACAAGGCGGATCTGATCGATCGTGACTACCTCCCGACGGTGAACGACGAACTCCGCGACCGGGGGCTGGACCCCGAGGAGGTGGTGTTCATCTCCGCCGCCGAGAACCGCGGGCTCGACGGCCTCCGTGAACGGCTCTGGGCCGAGTTGGGGGTGATCCGGGTGTACATGGACAAACCCGGCCGCGGGGTCGACTACGAGGAACCGCTGGTGTTGTTCGAGGGGGCGACCGTCGGTGACGCCTGCCGGAAGATCGGCGGGGAGTTCGACGACCGGTTCAAGTTCGCGCGCGTCTCCGGAGAGAGTGCGAAACACGACCAACAACAGGTCGGGCGGAGCCACGAACTCGCCGACGAGGACGTCCTCCGGATCGTGGCGCGGAAGTGAGCGACCGGTACCCTTCTGTGTGAGTGTTCATCGGAAGAATTATGTCGTCTCCTGTCGACTCCGCAACTCGTGCGAACCATCCTGAAGGGAGCCCTGACTGTCGCGTTCGGCGTGTTCGCATCCCTGTTCGGGTACGGCCTCGCCGTGGAGTCTGTCTTGCCGACGTGGGTCGTGGTGGTGCTCGTCGCAGGGGGGTTCTACGGCGCTGTTGTAGGAGTGCTCGAAGCCATCGATCCGTTCGGGCCGATCCGCCAGCGTGTGGTCAACTTCGTGTTGATACTCGGGTTGTTGCTCCTCCCGGTACTCTACTCGTCTGAGTTGATGCTCGTGTTCGTGCTCGGGACATCTCTTGTCCTGTTCGGGATGATACTACAGGACACCGTCACGGATGTGGTCGAGACGGGCGACGACTGATGTCGGTGTTCGACGTCTTTCGTTGTTGCTCGGTGTTATCTCCGCAGTTCAGTATCACGCGTCCCACGTGCCGGGGCTACCGAGTGCCCGCGGGTCGGTCGACACAGTTAGTGGGACGCCTCCGGTGTACTCCAACAGTGCAGTCCACACTCGATACGCCAACGAGGCGTCAGTCAGGTCTCCCTGCCGGGTCTGCTCACGCCGTCTGCCGGCGGACACACGTCGCCACGGCGAACCGCTCGCGGACCGTCGCCGACGGATGACCGAGGGTGCCGCTCGACCCCACTCGACGGAACAAGACGACAATGCCGACGGGCGGGTGACCGACGCCAGGTGGTGGGTCGTGGTCGCGGTGCTCCTGGCGGTCGGGGTCGTCCCGTGGTCCGTCCAGACGTTCGTCGGCGGGGAGGTGTTCCTCCGGTTCGCGTGGGGGGGAGTGAGCTTCGAGCCCGCGGTCGTCGCCCAGCCGTTGTGGTCGTACCCGTTGTTCTCCGGGCCGCCGCTCCTGTTCCGGTGGGCGGGGAGTGTCGCCTGTTGGGGCGGGGCGGTGGTGAGCGCCGCCACTGCCGGGGTCGGGCTCGAAGACTGGCGGGTCACAGCCGGGTTGTTGGTCGTCGCGGGGGTGCTCAACCTGGTGGTGGCCGCCCAGTTCGGGGTCCAGCCGGGACGGACCGGCTACCCGACCGGCACGGCGGCAGTGTGGCTGGCGGCGGCGTGGCGCGTGCGGCGGTCCTGAGAGACACAACCGTCTTGTCGGGAGCCGTCGTCGCTGGAGGTGTGCGCGAACTCGACTGTGACTTCTGTGGGGCGGCAGCCGCAGGTACCTACGAGGTCGGTCCGGCACCGCCAGATCGGTCCCCGAGCGACCGACGACGGCTGGTGTTGTGTGCCGACTGCCGGGCGACACTCGCCGACGCGATCCGACCGTTGTTGGACCGACTCGCGACCGCCGAAGGCGACGACCCCGTCGAGCCCGGTGGGACTGTCGGGAACGAGACGCCCGCCGAGGGCGGCCACCGAGACGGGACGACAGACCCGCTCGGCGGGGAGCCCGCCGGG
>P_A23_Liq_3_FmtDRAFT_1000023_pt1 | contig 29083 bp, 26 predicted proteins | sample PonA233FremontCA_FD_10237 | JGI IMG/M metagenome (IMG submission 10237)
GCGATCACGCCACCGAGATCGAACGAGCCGGCGCACAGCTCGACCGGCTCGGTCGACTCGCCCGCACGGTCGACGAGGCGTTGGACAACGGTGCCGAGCCGTCACCGGTGGCACTCGACGGTGCCGTCCGCGACGCAGTCGGCCGGCTCTTCGACGACGGTCACCACGGCACCCGACTCGCGGCCGACCGAGCGGAGGCGGCCGACCTCCGCGTCGCCGACCCGCCGACAGTGCGTGTGATGGCGCTGGACCCGCTCGCGTCGGCGTTGAACGAACTCCTCGACAACGCGATCCGACACGGCGACACCGACGACTCCCGTGTTCGGGTGTGGTTCGAACGCGACGGGAGTCGGATCGAGATCGTCGTCGCCGACGACTGTCCACAGATCCCTCCCGGCGAGGTCGAGGCGCTCGGCCGGTCGGAGTCGGAACTGCAACACGGTGGCGGGCTGGGGCTGTGGTTCGTCGAGTGGATCGTCTCGGCGTCTGGCGGGGAGCTGTCGTTCGGGGAGAGCGATCTGGGTGGGAACCGGGTGACGGTGGCGTTGCCGGTGGCGAACTAGTTACCCCGACGAGCAAAATCCGAACACGTCGGGCACGACAACGAATCGCCACTGTCGGCGTCCGAGCGTCGGTAACCGACTCGCCGTCACTCGTCGAATCTGTTGTACGCGTCGTCGATACGTCGCGTCACACGGCCGACCGTCTCCAGCGTCGTGTGGAGCGACGAACAAGTGTAGACGAGACTGGCAGTGACTGTCGCTGCCGCCTCGCTCAGTTGGTCGAACGTCTCCGGGTCGGGCGCGTCACCGACCGAACTCGCAGTGCTCCCCCGGAGTCGCTCCCACGCGCCGGCGCTGTCCGTCACGTCGACCGTCGCGTCGACCTGCTGGGCAGCCGCACACACGTCGGTGTACCGCTCGTAGTCACCCGTGACATCGACTGGGTCACCGCGGATAGTGACGTTGTTGACGACGTTTCCGTCGATGTGTGACTCGGAGTCGACCTCGACCGCGACCGAGCCGCTGTCGGTACGGTAGGTGAGGAACCACTCGTTTCGGTCTCTGTCGACGTACTCGTCGCTCGCCGTCCAGCCGTGATCGGCCGCGTACGCCGCCAGTTCGTCGTGACCGAATCCCGCAGGGATGTCGCTGATCTCGAAGGAGACCGTCCCGTCCCTCTCGACGACTTCGACGTTCACCTCCGTCTCCGGGTCGAGGTTGTAGTCGGTGGCGAACGGGGCGTCGAAGTGGAGTGACACCCCGCCGCCGCGCTCGCGGAGTAACTTCCTGACCGTCTGGATCGACTCCGTCTCCTCGTGGGCCCGTGGCATACTGTACCTTTGTTGCATCCGTTTATAAAATTGCGGGTTAGGGTGCCAGCCAGTAGTGTCTTTTTATATATCAATCGTCCGTTCCGTCTCGTTCAGTCGCTCACACCCGTCCGCGGTCACCACCACCAGATCCTCGATTCGAACGCCGAACTCGCCTTCCAGATACACGCCCGGCTCGACACTGAACACCATCCCCGGTTCGAGTTCGCGGTCGTTGTCGGCGACGATGTAGGGTTCCTCGTGGACGGCCAGACCGACCCCGTGGCCCGTCCGGTGGACGAACTGCTCGCCGTAGCCCGCGTCCGCGATCACCTCGCGGGCGGCGGCGTCGACCGCGTCGGCGGTGACCCCCGGCTCGACTGCCTCGACACCCGCCTGCTGAGCCCGGCGGACTATGTCGTGAACCTCCCGCACCCGCTCGTCGGGGTCGCCACCGAACACGAGTGTCCGGGTCTGGTCGGAGGGGTAGCCGTCCACGCGCGTCCCGAAGTCGAGCACGACTGGCTCACCCGCTCGGATCTCTCGGCTGCCGTGCGTGTGGTGGGGCATCGCCCCGTTCGGTCCCGCGCCGACGATCGGCTCGAAGGAGACCCCCGTCCCGCCGTGTGCGGCGAGTCGGTCCTCGATCCGCCCGGCCAACTCGGTCTCCGTCAGCCCGACTGCGTCGCTCCCGAGCGCGCGGAGGTCCTCGACGACCGCGTCCGCGGCGGCCGCGGCCCGGCGGAGGGCGTCGAGTTCGGCGTCGTCTTTCGTGACGCGGAGCGGGGCGAGCACCTCGGAGGCGAGCCCGAACGTCGATTGCGGCGCTGCCTCGCGCAGATCCTGTGTGAACCGGGCGTGCATGGTGTCGTCGACGAGGAGGTGGCCGCCGTCGAGACCGAGGTCGTCGACGACAGCAGCGACCCGCTCGGCCGGCTCTTCGGTGTCACTCCAACTGCGCACGTCGTCGATCCAACTCGCCTGCCGCACCTGTCGGGCCGACAGCTCCGGGACGAGAAAGACCGGATCACCCTCGGCGGGGAGGAACGCCAACAGGTGTCGCTCTCCGGGTTCCTCGGAGAAGCCGGTCGTGTATTGGAGGTTGTGGCTGGGGAACAGGACGGCGGCGTCGTCGCCACGTGTCTGGAGTCGCCGTTGGACTGCACGAGTGCGTCGTTCCGGTGGTGTCGGATCTGTCACGCCGCCGAACTCGCACGCCACAGAGCAAGAAGCTTCCCGTCGGCAGGCCGGAGATGCCCATCCCGGGTGGGGTACGCCGACGGGTCCCACCGTCGAGTGTGTCGTCAGGTCACTCTTCGACGATCACCGTTCCGACCATCCCGGCGGCCTCGTGAGGGACACAGTAGTAGCCGTGTTCGCCGACGGTCTCGAACGTACGGAGGTACGCCTGCCCGGAGACGACACCGCCGCGTCTCTGCGAGTCCCAGGCGTCGACGGCCGCAGCCTCCGAGTCGGCACCCGCGGAGTTCCACTCCGGGGCACCCTCGGGGATCTGGTCGGCGTACGCGAGGACGTTGTGCGCCTCGCCGCCTCGGTGGACGAACGCGACCGTCTCACCCGCGGCGACTGTCACCTCCTCGGGGGCGAACGCGACTGCCTCGACGTCGACGACTGTCGCGTCGTCGGGAACCTCCTCGGCGTCCACGACGTTCGGGCCACCGACGACCTCGGTGTCACCCGACCCGGAGTCGGCTTCCTCGTTCGCCGCGCCGGCAGCCGGCGCGTCACCGAGCGCGCCGACGACCGCAAACTGTGCGCGGGTCGCGTGGTCGGCGAACTGCCCGACTGCGTCACCAGTGTCACCGCCCTCCCGAACCGCGCCGACGAACTCGCCGAGCGAGTTCTCGAACGACTCGTAGGTGTCGTGATCGGCCGTCTCCAGCGTCTCGTGGACTCGCGCGGTCTCGAACGCCTGGAACGTCTCCTGTGCGGCCGTTCCCGGGAGTTCGCCCAGCGACCCGCCACCACTGCCGACGACAGCGTCTGCGGCTGCGACTGCCTGGTCGTGGAAGCCGAACGCTGCCTCGCTCGCGCGATCCGCCTCGCCGGCCTCGACGGCCGACCGGACGGTTCCCAACTGCGACTCGAACGACTCGTAGGCCTCGTGATCAGCGTCTTCGAGAGCCTCGTGGAACCCGCCGGCACCGCGTTCGAAGTACTCGAAGGCGGAGCCGACCAACGCCGCCCCACGGTCGGTGTCTCCGCGGTGGGCGGCGACGACGCCGTCGAACACACGAGCGTCGGTGTACGCCGCGCCGGCGGCCGACACCGCGGTGGTGCCGGCGAACGCGGTCTGGAACTCGAACAGTGTCGACTGGACGCCGTCCGAGTGGGTCGCGACCGCGTCGTCGTCGCCGTTCCGGAACGCCTCGATCAGCGCCGCGAGGTGATCCTCCTCGAAGCGGGTGTACAGCTCCTCGCTGGTCTCCTCCAACGTCTCGTGGAGGTTCGCCTCGTTCCGCTCGAACCGCTCGAACACGCCCTCCGCGAGCGTCGCGGCCGCCTCCGGTTCGCCGTTGGCGTACCGCTGCCGTGCGTCCGAGAGGCGCGCGCGGAAGAACGCCGCCGCCAGTGTCGGTGCCTGCTCGCCCGCCAGTGCCGTCACCCCCGACAGGAGGCTCTCGTCGACCGTCGCCAGTGGTTCGCCGGTGTCCTCGCCCGCCTCGATCGCCGACCGGAGTGCCGACAGGCCAGCCTCGAACGACTCGTACGACTCGGCGTCGGCCTCCTCGAACGGGTCGTGTGCGTCTGCGCCCTCGAAGTCGGCGAACAGTTCGCCGACGAGCGTCGACGCGGCCGTCGTCTCGCCGGCGGCGGCGAGCCGGGCAGCGTCGTACGCCTGTGCCCGGTAGCCCGTCAGTGTCGTCGCGTGTGCCACACCACGGCCGGGACCGCCGAGCTTCGACACCGCCGTGGCGTCGAACGCGCGGGCCTGCGCGACGGCGAGTTCACCCGCTCCGGCAGTCTGTGAGTCTGTCAGCGCGTACGCGCCGTCGACGGCGGCCGACAACGACGCCTCGCTGGCCTCGTGGGCGGCTGCGCCGTCACCGGCGTCTGCGGCCTCGATCACCGACTCCAACTCGCCCTCGAACGTCTCGTACGTCTCCGGCGCGGCCTCTTCGACGGCGTCGTGGACCGCCGCCCGCTCGAACGCTGCCAGCGTCGCCTGCCCGACGGCTGCGGCACCAGCAGTGTGGCCGGCCGCCGCCACCAGCCCGGCGTTGCGGACCCGGCTCCCGAGCAGTTGGAGTTCGAACGCGCGTGCCGTCGACTCGTCCGTCCGGCCGAGCGTCGCCGACCGGAGGTTGTCGCTCGCCGCCGTGGCCGCTTCGCGGGCCGCGCCCGCCTCGCCAGTAGACGCCGCCTCGGCGAACTCGGAGAGGTGGCTCTCGAACGCCTCGTAGTTCTGCTCGTTCGTCGCCTCCAACTGCTCGTGGGCACCCCACTCGCCGCCGGCGTTCTCGAAGCGGGCGAACACGTCCTCGGCGACGGTCGCCCCGGCCTCGGGTCGGCCAGCCTCCACGAGCGCGACCGCGTCGTAGAGCCGGGCCCGCATCCCAGTCCACTCTGCCGCGACGGCCGTCGCCGGCCCGACACTCGCAGCCGTAGCACTCGTCGCGTCGTCACCCGCAGTCTCCGTCGTGGTGTCGGTCGCCGAGTCGGCGTCTGCCGCCGTGCCAGATCCACCGTCTCGTCCGTTACAACCCGCGAGCGCTGCGGTCAGCCCGACACCCGCGCCGATCAGGAACCGCCGTCTGTCTCGTTGCACACCTGTTTTAGGTCGGCCTAAAACGTAAGAGCGTTACGAAGTTTAGGCAAGCCAAAAAGTACGTCTCTCCCCGAAGCGGTCGACGTGGCGAGACTCCAACGATTCGACCCGAGCGGAGAGCCCGTCTCGGAGAGCGGGCTCGCGGTCTACTCTCGCAGGGACGCCTCAACTGCTTCGCGAGTCGGGAGTGCGGCCATCGCACCCCGCGCGGTCGTCGACTGCGCAGCGACGGCGTTCCCGAACCGCACCGCCGCCGCCAACGACTGGTCGTCGCCGAGCGCGTGGACGATACCGGCGGTGAACGCGTCGCCCGCGCCGGTGGTGTCGACAGTGTCGACCGTGAACCCCTCGTGGGTCGTCTCTGCCGGTCCCCACGGTGCCGCGTCCGTCGCGTAGCCGACCGCGCCCGCCGCCCCACGGGTGAGGAGAACCGTGTGCGGGCCGGCCGTCTGGAGGTCGCTCGCGACGCTCGCCGGTGGGGTGTCGTAGCCCGCGGGTGCGAGGTCCTCGGTCGAGGCGACGAGCACGTCCACCGCCGGGAGCACGCGGTCGAGTGTGTCGGCGTAGTCGAACGTCGTCCACAGTTGCGGGCGAGCGTTGGGGTCGAGCGAGACGGTCGTCTCCGGCGGGACGCGGTCCAACAGGTCCAGGACTGCGCTCCGGGCGGGCTGGTGGGCGAGTTCGACGCCGCCGACGTGGAGCCACGCCGTCTCCGCGAGTCGGTCGTCGTCGACTCGACCGGGCTGGAGGCGCGTACTCGCGGTGCCGTCGAGGTAGAGCACGAACTCCCGGTCGCCGTCCGCGTCGAGAGAGACGACCGCCATCCCGGTCGGTGCGTCGGGGTCGCGGACGACCAACTCCGTCGGAACTCCCTCGTCGGCGAGTCGCTCCGCGAGCACGTCACCGAACCCGTCGGCACCGAGACGGGTCCAGAACGCCGGTGGTGTGCCGAGTCGCGCGAGCCCGACGGCGACGTTCGCGGGTGCGCCACCCGGCCGGGGGTGGAACTGTTCCCGGTCGGCCAACGCACCCGGTGCCGCCGGGTGCATGTCGACGATGGTCTCGCCGACGACGAGTGTCTCTCGCACACTCCCTTCTCCGGGTGGAGCTCACTCGAAGATGTCGCTCGGCGCGACCCCCGTCCGGAGGCGTCGTCCGCGCCGACCTGCCAGGCGCGTGGCTGGCTAGGATTCAAGTCGCCCGGGCGGGAACCGCGACGCGAGTGGTGCGCGTGCCGACTGCGCTCCCGCCGCGACCACCGGGCACCGCGGCACGGAAAGCGACTTAAGTCTCGGAGAAGGAGGTAACTCGAACATGAGTAAATCAGGACTCTCGGCGGCAGACGACACAGAGCCGGTGCGTGTGGGACTGAACGGCTTCGGGCGGATCGGGCGGAACGTGCTCCGTGCGGTGACAGAGTCGCCGCGTATCGAACTGGTCGGGATCAACGACGTGATGGACCCCGAGCAGATGCGGTACCTCGCGCGGTACGACACCACGATGGGGCGGCTCGACGTAGAACTCGCCGACGGCGACCTCGTGGTCGGCGACACGGCCGTCCCGATCTACGACGAACAGGACCCGGCCGCGCTCCCGTGGGGCGACCACGACGTGGATGTCGCCTTGGAGTGTACCGGGGTGTTCCGGACCCGGGAGGACGCCGCGCGCCACCTCGACGCGGGCGCGGAGTCGGTCGTGATCTCCGCGCCGCCGAAGGGCGACGAGTTCGTCAAACAGATCGTCTACGGCGTCAACCACGACGAGTACGACGGCGAGCGTGTCGTCTCGAACGCCTCCTGCACCACCAACTCCGTCACGCCGGTGGCGAAGGTGTTGGACGCAGAGTTCGGGATCGAGTCGGGGACACTGACCACCGTCCACGCCTACACCGGGAGTCAGAACCTCGTCGACGGGCCGAAGGGGAAGACCCGCCGTGGGCGCGCGGCCGCTGAGAACATCGTCCCGACCTCGACGGGCGCGGCACAGGCCGCCACCCAGATCCTCCCGCAACTGGAGGGGAAGCTCGACGGGATGGCGATGCGGGTGCCGGTGCCGAACGGCTCGATCACGGAGTTGGTCGTCGACCTCTCCGCGAACCCGACGCCGACGGAGCTCAACGACGCGTTCCGCGACGCCGCCGACAGCGGCCCGCTGGCGGGTGTGCTGGGGTACACGGACGACGAGGTGGTCTCCTCGGACATCGTCGGGCTCCCGTTCTCCTCGACGGTGGATCTGGAGTCGACGAACGTCGTCGGTGACGACGGACTGGTGAAGATCCTCACCTGGTACGACAACGAGTACGGGTTCTCCAACCGGATGTTGGACGTGTCGAAGCTCGTCACCGACGACTGAGACTCCCGAGCGGCGGTGTCGTGGCGCGAGCGACGACCACGACGCCGCGAGACCGAGCGGCGACAGTTTCTCGGCGTGGGCACCACTCCGGGCGAGCGTGCCTGAGTACGACAAGCTCGTCCGCGACGAGATCCCGGCGGTGATCCGCGCGGACGGTGAAGAGCCGGTGACAGAGTGTGTAACGGGGGACGCGTAGGAACGACGGCTCGCGGAGAAACTGGAAGAAGAGACCGCGGAGTTCTGTGAAGCGCGTGACGCCGCGGAGTTGGCTGACGTGTTGGCGGTGGTCGACGCGCTCGTCGAGCAGGTGGGTCGCGCGGAGGTCGACCGACTGCGCGAGCGGAAGGCGACCGAACGCGGGGGGTTCGAGAACGGAATCGTGCTCCAGCGGGTCGAGACGGGCGAGGGTGACTGTCGAGGGGAGTGAGTGACTCTACTGAATACACCCGACAGCCTCCGAAAGTGGTAATTCGGTCGCGGCGTATCGGTGGAGTACACGAATGGACCCACGCATCCGCGAACACGCCGAGACGATCGTCGACCACTCGCTGGGACTGTCGGCGGGCGACGACTTGGTGATCCGGCTGCCGGCCGCCGCCGAGGAGCTGGCGGTCGCGCTCCACGAACTGGCGGGCGACCGCGGCGCGAACCCGGTGTACCTGAACAACTCCGACCGGGCACGGCGGGCGTACCTCCGTGCTCGCGAGGACGACTTCGAGACGGCCGACCACCACCACGCACTCAACGAGGAAGCCGACGCGTTCGTGATCGCACGCGGCGGCCCGAACGCCACCGAGATGGAGGATGTCCCGCCAGAGACGACTGCGGCGTTCAACCGCGCGAACAAGCCGATCCAGGACGCCCGACTCGACTCCGACTGGTGTCTCACGCAGTTCCCGACACCCGGCCAAGCGCAGTTGGCGGGGATGTCGACGGACGCCTACGAGAACTTCGTCTACGACGCCGTCTCGATCGACTGGGAGGAGCAACACGAGTTCCAGGCTCAGATGGTGGAGATCGTGGACGACGCCCAAGAGGTCCGCATCCGGTCGGGCGAGGAGACCGACGTGCGGATGTCCGTCGCGGGTAACACGACGCTCAACGACGACGGCCAGGCGAACCTCCCCGGCGGCGAAGTGTTCACCGCACCCGTCCGCCACTCCGTCGAGGGGACGGTCCACTTCGACATGCCGTTGTACCGCCAGGGCCGCGAGATCGAGGACGTGCGACTCCGCTTCGAGAACGGCCGCGTGGAGTCGTTCTCTGCCGCTCGCAACGAGGACGTGCTCGCGGGCGTGTTCGACACCGACGAGAACGCCCGCTACCTCGGCGAGTTGGGGATCGGGATGAACCGCGCGATCGACCGGTTCACGTACAACATGTTGTTCGACGAGAAGATGGGCGACACCGTCCACATGGCCGTCGGCTCCGCGTACCCGGCGACCGTCGGCGAGGAGAACGAGTGCAACGAGTCTGCCGAGCACGTCGACATGATCGTCGACATGAGCGAGGACTCCGTCATCGAGGTCGACGGCGAGGTCGTCCAGCGCGACGGCGAGTTCGTCTTCGAGTAGAGCCCGGGCACACTCTGTCAGTCGGGCGGTCACTTTTGTCGTCCGACGTTCAACGGTTCGTATGACCGACCAGACCGTCGTCTCGTTGCTGCCGTCGGCGACAGAGACACTGTGTGCGCTCGGCGTCGACCCCGCGGGCGTCACCCACGAGTGTGACTATCCGCCCCGGGTCGCCGACGCGCCGACCGTCGTCCACTCGACGATCGACACGGACGGCGACAGCGCCGCAGTCGACGACGCGGTCCAGGACGCCGACGGCGGGGTGTACGAACTCGACCGCGACCGACTCCGCGAGATCGACCCGGACGTGATCGTCACACAGGGGATCTGTGACGTGTGTGCCGTCGACGAGAGCGTCGTCCGAGAGACGATCGCCGAACTGCCGATCGACGCCGAACTGGTCGCGACACACCCCCACACCCTCGGCGACGTGTTCGACGACATCGAACGGATCGGCGCGGTGGTGGGCCGCGAGGAGCGCGCGGCCGAACTGCGGGCGGGGTTGGAGGACCGTGTCGCGGCCGTCCGAGAGACGGTCGCCGCGGCCGACGAGGAGCCACGTGTCGCGGTGCTCGACTGGCTCGATCCGGTGATGGTCGCCGGCCACTGGGCACCCGAACTGGTCGACATCGCGGGCGGCGACCCAGTGATCGCGGAGCCGAGCCAACGGTCGGGGCCGATCCGGTTCGAGCGGCTCCACGGGGCCGACCCCGAAGTCGTCGTCGCCGCGCCGTGTGGGTTCGCGGTCGACCGGACGCTGGCGGACGCCGACGCGCTCACCGACCGGCCGGGGTTCGACGACCTCGCGGCCGCGCCCGACCGGGTGTACGTCGTCGACGGCAACCACTACCTCAACCGCCCCGGGCCGCGACTGCTCGACACACTGGAGTATCTCGCCGCCGTGATCCACCCCGACCTGTTTCCGGAGCCACCCGCCGAGGCCGTCCGTCGACTCGACCCCGTGGTCGCCTGAGTCCCACTACGCAGTCGGGACGGAGTCGCGTGTCGCCGGGCGAGACACACTCCGTGGTGCTCGGGGGTGACGTTCGGCACCCGGCTGAACACGGAGGAGGCGACAACGCTCCTCGTGACGCTCGCGCTGGCGACGCTGTGTACGACCGCGTTGTTCCTCCTGTCGGTCGGGGCGATCAGACGCCGTCGGTCGCGACCGTACGCGTTCGTCGCAGCGGCAATCGGGCTCTTGATCGTCCGGTCGATCGTCGGCGTCGGAACCGTTCTCGGCCTCGTTCCGACGCCGACAGGCCACTTCGTCGGGAGCGGAACGGATTTGCCGATCGCCGCCTCCGTGCTCGCGGCGGTGGTCTGTGCCGGCGACGGCGCGAGCGTCGTTCGACTACTGCACCAGACGACACTTCCGGGACGGAGCCGAACCACCGCACATGGAGCCGACACGGAGAACGGTTCTCGGGGTCGCTGTCGCCGGGATCGGCACCGCTGGGTGTCTCGGCGGCGAGACGCCGCCGCCGGCGACCGTCGCAGACGACACACAGTGTGCAGACTGCGGGATGGTGATCGCGACACAGCCGGGACCCACCGGCCAGACCGTCTACGAGGGTGACTCGGAGCCGACCCAGTTCTGTTCGACCGTCTGCGCGTACAGACACCGGTTCGACCACTCCGGTGGAGTGACAGTCGCCTACCTCACCGACTACAGTGCGGTCGACTACCGCGTACAGCCGTCTCCGCCGGTGGTCTCGGCCCACCTCGACACTGCGGTGTTCACCGAGGCGGACGAGCTCGAGCTCGTCGCCGGGAGCAGCCTCGAAGGCGCGATGGGACCGGCGCTGGTACCGTTCTCGGAGGCGAGTGAGGCGACGACAGTCGCAGACGAGTACGACGGCGAGGTGGTCGACACGGGCGAGGTGACGGGGACGATGGTCGCCGAACGGTAGTTGTCGTGTGCGAGCGGTGTGTCGTCGTCGTCGCCGGGCAGTAGTCTTCCCTGGGTAGTAGTCCTCTCCGGGTAGTCGTCGCCGGCCGGTCACCGTCCCGTCCGAGCAGTCGCGTGTTCTCACTGTGTGGGAACGTGCGCGTCCGGCTTCTGAGCCGGGTGTGGACGGTGACGGTGTGAGCGACGTTCGTGATCGGGTGTACGGCTGTGTGCGTTCCGACCCTGGAGTTCACTTCAACGAACTCGAACGGACACTGGGGCTGGCGACCGGGCAGGTGCAGTACCACGTCCGGCGGCTCGCGCGGGGCGACCGCGTGACGGCGCAGACAGTCGGCGACCGGACACACTACTTCGAGGCCGGGCGTTACGACGACTGGGAGCGCCGGACGCTGGCGTTGGCTCGCCGCGAGACGGCTCGCGAACTCCTCGTCGCGTTGTCGAACGCGGGACGGACACCGGCGACGACGCTGGCCGACGAGTTGGGGGTCGTTCGGAGTACCGTCGCCTGGCACGTCTCTCGGCTGACGGAGGGTGGTGTGGTCGAGAAGTCCTACGACGATGGCGGCTGTGTCGAACTGGCGTTGTCGCGACCGGGCGCGACACGGCGACTGCTCGCGGCGGTCGAACCCTCGGTGTCTGCCCGGCTGCTCAACCGGTCCACCCGGCTCGTCGACGGCGGTGTGTGCGACCGGGAGTAGCGACATCGCCCCGACCGAGACGACCGGGCGGGTCGTTACCGTCGCGAGACGGCGATAGTCGCCACGAGCAGGCCGAGCGAGATCCACCCGACCAGTCCGGCGACTGCAGGCCCGACCGCGACGGTGCCCGGCGACCGCTCGACTGCGACGGCGACGACCGTCTCGAAGACGAGTCCGCGGTACGCGCTCGTCGGTGACGCTGCGAGCACACTCGACAGTGTGTCGGAACCGACGACACCGGCGTCGACGGCCGCGAGCAGTCCCAAGTCGCCGCCGGCGACGACGGCGACCAGCCCGAGAAGTCCGGCAACGAGCGCCCGCCGGCGTGACCCCGACACAGCGGAGGCCGCGAGCGCGACCGCCAGCGCCGCTGCGGCCAACAACGCGGTCGTGCCGAGGAAACGTCCGTACAACGCCGGGTTGTCGACGCCGCCGTGAGTCGCGAAGACGGGGGACGCCGGCCCTGCAGACGCCGCGACGTAGCCGCCGACCGCTGTCAACGGGAGTGAGACGGCAGCCAGTACCGCAACGAGCCGGCCCAGATACACTCCCAACACGTACGCAGACGGCGGAACGGGGTAGGTTTCGAGTACGGTGAGTGTCCCTCGACGGTCGTCGTCCGCGATCACGCGGTAGCCGACCGCGAACGCGACCGCCGGCACCAACAGCTCTGTCGGCACCAGCAGGTCGACGACAGTCGGAACGTAGCCAGTGTCGACGCCGCTCCCGGCGGCGGCGACGCTCGCGACGACCACACCGACGCCGGCCGTGAGCAACCAGTAGCTCCGGCTACGGACGACCGCGGTCAGTTCGCGCGCTACGACCGCGCGGGTCGCTGCGAGGCCGGCCCGGAGACGGGTGAGGTGGGTCACTGGCCGTCCCCCTGGGCTGTGTCACCCTCGGTGGGTCCGGTCGTGACCCCGTCGACATGGTTGACGACCGTCTCGACGAGTGGGCCGCCCCACGAGCCACGCAGCCCGGCAGGGCTGTCGTCCGCCACCAGCTCACCGCCGTCTAGCACGGCGACGCGGTCTGCCGTCCGTTCGACGAGCGCGAGGTCGTGTGAGGAGACCACCACCGTCCGGCCGTCGGCTGCGAGTCGCCCGACGACGTCGAACACCCGGGCCGTCGCCTCCGGGTCGAGGCCGCTGCCGGGCTCGTCGAGAACGACGACCGGTGGGGAGCCGGCCAGCGACTGCGCGACGCCGACCAGTCGTGTCATCCCTCCGGAGAGCGCCTCGACACGGCGGTCGGCGGCCGCCGACAGTCCGACGCGAGTCAACAGTCGCTCCGGGTCGTCGTCGACGAGACGGGCGTAGAAGCCGAGCGTCTCCGCGACGGTGAACCCCGGACGGAACGACGGGCGTTGTGGGAGGTAGCCAACCTCGCGTGTCGCTGTCGGGCCGTGGTACGTCACTGTCCCCGCCGTCGGCGCGTCGAGTCCGGCCAACAGACGCAACAGGGTCGTCTTGCCGGAGCCGTTCGGCCCGACCAACGCCGTCACCGCGGCCGCCGGAACGTCGAGATCGACACCCGTCAGTGCCCGCACGTCTCCGAACGTCCGAGCGACGCTGTCGGCGCGGAGACGTGTGTCGGTCACTGTCTCCCCTCCGTGTCGAGCCACGCTGGCCCGGCGGTCGTGGTTCCGTTGCGTGCTCGGGCAGACCGTGTCGGGTTCGCTGGCTCCGCCAACGGCGCGGTGTCGATCACGCCGGCGCTCCGGAGTCCGGGCGCACTCCCGCGGAATCCGCGGAGGGCGGCGACAGTCGGACTCGCTCGGAGTGTCGCTGCAGCCTCGGTGTGGTGGAGCTGTCGGTCGAGCGGTGCCGTCGGAGCGTACGGTCGCGAGCGGGTGCCGTCCGGGCGTTCTCGCCCGGTCGCGCCGCGCCAGTAGTTGCCGTCGAACACGCGGAGCACACTCGAGGAGGCGCTCGCGTGGCGGTCGTTGCCGACGAAGTCGTTGGCGGCGACGGTACTGGAGGGGACGAGACTGGTCGCGCTCACGCCGACCTCGTTGTCGACGAGGACGTTGTGCTCGTACACGGACTGTGTCGCGGCCGTCGACAGCCCGTCGTCCGTGTCGACGATCACGTTCCGGGCGACGTACGTCCGGCTCCCGGCAGTGAGAACACCCGCCCGAGAGCGACGCACGTCGTTGCCGACGATGGCGTTGCCGGACGGCGAGGTCATGACGACGACGCCGGCGAGATCCTGCTCGCGAGCGACGTTGTCCGCGACGAGTGTGTCTGAGCTGTACATCAGGTGTGCGCCGAATCGCCCTCGCTCGAACCGGTTGTTCCGGAGCACACTCCCGTCCGCGCGGTGGAGGTAGACGCCGTCTCGGCCGTCGCGGAACCGGCTCTGCTGGACCACCACCGTCGCCCGGAGGGCGGCGACACCCATGAACCCGTCCTGCCAGCCGTCGGCCCCCTGGACGCGAACCCCGTCGACGACCGCGTCACCGCCACGCACGAGCAGGCCGCTGGCGTTCGTCACGACCGAGACGTTCCGGACGTACAGTCCGGCGGCGTCCGGCGTCGCGGTCACGCCGGCGTCACCGGACCCGTAGGCGGCGAGGACGCGCGCGTCCCACGAGCCGTTCGCGCTCCCCAACTCGTCGCGCGGTGGGACGGTCGCGTCGCCCACGCCGGTGAGGTGGACGCCCGCGACGGTGACGTTCGGCGCGTCGACGCGGAGCACCGACCCGTTCCCGCCGCCGTCGATCACGACCGGTGCCGACTGGGGGTCACCGTCGGCAGTCGGGTCGGGTGCCCCGGCAGCGTCGCTGTCGCGAGCCCGGATCGTGAGTGGCTTCGTCACGTTCACCCCGCCTCGGTAGCGGCCGGGCGGCACGACGACAGTCGTGTTCGGCGGCGCGTCGGCGACTGCCTCGGCGAGTGTCGTGGCGTCGCGGCCGACGACGACGGACACCTCGCGGTCGAGGTGGTCACGGGCGGCCGCCACACGTCGGTCGGCACGCCGGTGGCGGTCGGTGACGCCAGAGTCGGTGACGGCGACGGTCGCGGCGGCGAACTCGCGTTCGTCGAGCGTCTCCCAGTCGACGACCCGGCCACCGCAGTCGTCGACGAATCCGGCGGCGGCCGCTCGGTCACCGAACGGGACGATCAGCGACTCCTCGTCGGGTGTCGTCGCGTCGCTCCCGACCACGTACACCGCGTCGCCGGCCGTGGTCCACTCTGGTTCGGTCTCCGTCGCGAGGCCCCCGTCGCGGCAGGTGGGCGTGGTGCCGGCGTAGTCGGAGACGTACACCGCGAGCGGGTAGCCGAACCGATCCCGGCGGGACGGCGCGTCGAGTGCCGCCAACGCCTGCGACACGCCGACGTAGCCGAGGACGTACTCGTACTGGGAGTAGAACACCTGCGCGCGCGGGAGGGTCTCGCCACGCTCGGCTGCGGCCTGTTGCGCGGCTCCGGTGTACCCCCGTTGGATCACCTCTCCGTCCGTGACGGGCTCGGGGGTGGCCCCACCGACCGAGACGAGAAACGAGCCGGCGACGGCGACCGTGAACACCACCCCGACCCCGACGACGACCACGAGACGACGGTCAGTCGACTGCACACGGGCCGTTGCCGACCGAGCGCAAAGTCGCGTGTGGTTCGACTCTCGAAACCGCGGGGTGTCGACCGGGAGCCGCCTCGGCTCCGAGCGGCCGTCGACACTGACGAACTGAATCTTTAACAACTCGCGCGGCCTCGGTTGTTACGTGACAGTCGTCAGCGTCTCGATGCCCGAGGAGTTGTTGAACCGGCTCGACGAGTTCGCGGAGGAACACGGCTACACGGGTCGCAGCGAGGTGATCCGGGAGGCGGGGCGAGACCTCCTCGGAGAGTTCGAGGACGTGAAGCTGGAGGACCGCGAGCTGATGGGTGTGGTGACGGTCGTGTTCGACTACGAGACGACCTCCGTCGAGGAGAAGATGATGCGACTCCGCCACGACCACGAGGGGACGGTCGTCTCGAACTTCCACAGCCACGTCGGCGGCCACCTCTGTATGGAGTTGTTCATCCTCGAGGGGCAACTGGAGGAGATCTCGACGTTCGTCGGGAAGGTGCGCGCGACCCGAGAGACGCTCACCGTCGACTACTCCGTCCACCCGGTCGACGACTTCGGGCCGCTGGACGACCTGTGAGCGGGTCCCGAGCGAGTGGGAACGGAGCGAGCCGGGCTACTCCGGCGCGGTGCCCTCCCCCGACCCACGGGATCGGTCGGCGTCGCCGCCGCCCGCCCGTCGGTCGGCGTGGGTGGGTGTCTCGACGACGGTGAACAGGAGGTTGACCAGGACGTTTGTCGCCTTCCGTTGCTCGGTCGGCGTGATCTCGTAGGATCGCCCGGTCTCCTCGAAGCCGGGGATGGCGGTGGTCAGGTCGCGGTCGGTCGGGACCGGGACGACCTGCGCCGCGCGCACGTCCGCGAGCGCCTCCGTCACCACGCGCAGGAGGTGTTGGAGCTGGCCCGCGTCGGCGACCCCCTCCTCGGCGAGGGCTTCACGGACCACGCCGATCCGCGAGCGGAGTTCCTCGGCGCGGTAGCTCGGGAGTGGTTGCTCCTCTAGATTCAGTCGGTACTCCTCGTAATCTTCCGCGAGCGTCGCTGCGTCTGTCGGTCCGTCAGCTTTTACTGACGGTGAATCGTTCGAACTCATGTCGTGATCGGCCACGACACTGCGGTGGTAGGGCGCTATGGACGCCCTGCCGTTTTCACGGCGCACACCACAGCGTCGTGTTTCAGGGTGTGGTGACTACGGGTAGTAAATCTTACGCTGGTGTTGAACTAGCGTTGAGTTTTAAACAGCGAGTTGTTACAATACTGAAAGAATCGAGTCCCCGTCTGCGGTAAGTGTTCGCGCTACGGCCCTTAAACAGGACGGCGGTTTTGACAGAGAATCCCGCCGTTGAACACGACAGCACGACAGCCCGTTCTGATAAAACAGAAAGATTTTTATATTAGGCGGAAGATAAACATGTATGCCGACTGAGAGCTTCCGATTCGGCCGGATAGATAATTTTGCATCAATTCCTAACCTCTCATCACTCGCTAATACTGCTAGTGGGCAACCAAGCAGACAGGTGAGTAGAAATGGACGATCAATCACCCAAGTGATAAGAGAATCATATGAAAACAGTAGTTATCTATATATGAGATTCGCTACAGAAGATGCGGATCAAGTCACCACAATAGATTCGAATAATCCAGACAGTGATGATACTGAACCTGTTGAACCAAGATATGTAAGCGACATCTTACTTTACGATTCAGGATATTATGGTTATATCTCACGTAATGGAGGGAGCCCTCACGAAGCATTTGACTTAGTATCAAGTAGTTCTGTAAGCTACACATCTGGGTTGTCTATGCCTTCTAATGTGTTAAGCTACTATTATAACAATTATGACCAGTTAAAGTCAATAAATTTCAATAATGTTGATACGTCTAATATTAGTACTAACTTAGGCCAAATTGTTGATAAAGCTAAACTCACCGCAGATGATCAATCGGCGTCTGATTTAAGAAACGTTAATCTTGTTTCCCAGCTATATACCAATACTACTACTGATGTGAAGTCAATTAAGGTAAAGAATCAAAACTCAAACAATAGAAAAATATCACAGAATGGGTATGTTAGCCTTTACTTTTCAGACGAGAGTACACCACAAGTCAGATCAACCACAATTGACAATGCTATTTCGCCTGTCATAAACAGATTTCCTTGAGTTATAAAAATAACAGCAGGTTTAAATAAAAACCACTTTAAGGATAATTAAAGTTAAAATTATTTTCAAATAATTAATTATTTTAATACTATAAAATAAAAGATTTGAGATAACTGTTAGATAATATATCCCAACACTGGGTCCGCTGAGCAGGTCATCCACTTTCGGCATCCACTCAATCTCAGTCGTCGAGACCTAGTCGCTCCGTCACGTCTGCCTGCGAGACCGTCTCGTCGTCTTCGCGTTGATCGCGACTCTCGGCGAGGTGGTGGAGCGTGTCCACGGAGAGTTCTGTAGCCACACGTCGTTGTTAGTCAATATAAGTAATAAGCTTGTGCACGCCGTTCCTTCGACTGTGTTCTCTGTTCTTGATTCGACAGCGGGACGCCGTCGCTGGTCGGGGGTAGTGACGACAACAACAGTGTCTCAACTCACTCGAATCGCTCCCGGAGTTCCCGTTTCCTCGCCACATCAGCTTCGCGACTCACTTCGAGACGGTCACGCATCTCCGTGGCCGTCTCGGACGAGAGAGTTCCAGCGACACTCTCGGGACGTGGTCCCCCGACGAGACGGCGGAGTGTCTCCTCCACCGTCTCGTCGTCCCCGTTGTGTGTCTCGACGAACTCGTAGAATGCTTCGGAGACGTGAAGCGACTCAGTCATACCCCGTACAGTCGAATCTCTGGATATTCAATCCTCCGGGTAAACACACCAACCGAGCAAAAGCTTCGACAGCCAGAGGGTTCACACCCCGATCCCAACCGACCCCACCCCTCACGCAGTCGTGTTTCACACACTGAACAGATGTGACAGGACGTATCCCAGTCGAGCGACCGGACCGAATCGTGAACGACAGCCCGTCGAGACGAGCAGTCGGGAGACGCGCCGCAGTCGTTGCGGCGGCGATAGGACTCGGCGGCTGCACGGCACTGCCGGCGTGGCGCGGGGACACGACCAGTTCACCGACACCCACACCCACCGAGTGGCGGATGGAGGGGAAGAACACGCACAACACCGCTCAACTCGACGCCGCGGTCGGCAGCCAGATCGACGACCGCGCCTGGCGGAGAGCGACCGGTTCGGCGTCCACCAGCCCAATCGTCACGACCAGGCAGACGGTGTTCGTCTGCACACAGTCCACACTCCTCGGGTTCGACAAGTCGAACGGGCGGACCGTTCTCGCGCAGTCACTCCCCGGCGGTGTGTCGAGCGGCCCGGCCGTCGCCGACGGTCTCGTCGTCGTGCCTCGCGATACCTTCGGTGAGGGGTTCGACGATGTCGATCTCGACACACCAACACTGTACGCCGTCGACCGCGAGATGGGTCAACGAGTGTGGACACAGTCGTTCGACGGCGAGGATCTCGGCTCCGTCGTCGTTGACCACGACGACCTCTACGTCCAGTCGAACCGCGAGGTACGCCGGATCACGACCGACGGGACCACCGTGTGGCGTCACCGGTTCGGCCAGTCTTTCGATTGGCGGGACATCCACTCGCAGTTTCGGCCGGCAGTCACCTCGGACGCCGTCTACGTCGCACACCGAGACAGACTCGTGAAACTCGACCGCGCCACGGGCGAGAGTCAGTGGACACGTTCGACGGGCGAGACGGACTTCCCACCCGTCGTCGTCAACGAGACCACCCTCCTCGTTTCGACCGGTGACGCAGTCGTCGGTGTCCACCCCGACGACAGTCGTGTGCGGTGGCGTCTCGACGAGTCGCCACTGTGGAGTCCCGCAGTCACCGACGGCGTCGCTGTCGTCAACGGTGACAGTGGGTTGCTCGGGGTCGACTCCACCTCCGGCGAACTGGAGTGGCGCGCCGACGACGAGGTACACGTGGCGTGTCCGCCCGTCGTCGCCGGCGGCTCCGTCTTCGCGGGCGGAACCACGCTCGACGTTGTCGATACCGCGACCGGCAACAGAGTCGACGCCCGTGACGTTCGCACGTCGGTCGACTGGATCACGCCGGACACGGACGGACTCACGGTCAGGGTGCCGGAGAGTGACGGCGTCTACGTCGAACGGTACTCCCTCGGTAGCGCCCCTAGCACTTTCTGACGAGACTGTCCGAGGTGACTGCCGGTAGAGTTCGACACGGCCACGAACAGCCGGGATGACGGTCGCAACGCCGACGCAGACTCACACGAGCGTCTCGACTGTTGTCACTGCTCGTCGAGCATCTGGATACCGCGTTCGACGACGGCCTCCGTTACGAAGAGACTCGTCTCCCGGTGAAGTGAGCGCATTCGCGCTACCGCTTCGTCTCTGTCGAGTCGTCCACGGCCGTAGCCGAGCACGACGACACCGATCGAGCCACGGACTTCGACACTAAGATCAGACGCTGCCTCTCGGGCAGCGGAGTCGTCGGTCAGAAGAACGGTCTCCTCTCTCACAGCAACTGCAATCGCAGCACGTTCTCCATCGTCTAGTGTGTCGGTCACAGGTTGCTCCTCGGCCGCCCTGACCAGTTCGTAGGAAAGATCAGCTAACGCGTCGGGAACACCGCCGGCGTCGACCTCTCGGTAGACCGTCTCTGGAACCAGCAGTTTGTCGAACACCCCGAGTAGTTCGAGTGAGTCGACCTCAGCGAGGTGAATGAGTGGCCCCGCGTCCGAAACGGCCGCGAGCGTCACGCATTCAGACCCCACTCCACGTCTGACTCGACAGTCTCGAGTTCCCGTTCGGCCCGCTCGACTTTCGCCCGCCCGACACGGTCGACAGCGTCCTCGCGGTCGAGTTCACCGTCGAGATACTTCCCCAGAACGAGCTCCTCCCAGAGATCCTGTAGTCCGCGCTCGAGCGCCCGTTCGAACACCTCGGACTCGGAGACACCACGCTCCTGTGCGAGCTCGCGGACCCGGTCGGAGAGTTCGGCTGCCATACTGGACGGTTGCTCGGCATCGTTGTTAAACGTGTGTCTACTGGGGGCTCACAGGCGATTTGTGCCGCAAGACGATTAGAGCCTCACCCCCCACGCTCCCGGAACCAGACGGGTTCACCGACCGGCGACTCTCCCTCGTCGATCTCCAACCGCCCCACCGCGAGATCCCGCACCGCGGTCGTGACGGTCAACTCGACAGTCGCCCGCTCGCCGTCGCCAGACTCCCCACCCGAGTCCGCGTCGACCGGCGCGACCGTGAACACGGCGTGGCCGTCGCGTTCGGTGATCGAGACGATCTCCCCCTCGCGCCACCGCTCGGGGTCCTGTTGTGGCGGTCGCGAGTGGATGCGGTCGTGGTTCACGACACGACCACGGGCCTGTCGGGTGTAGCCCTGTCGACTCCGGCCCGACGAACCACAACCGACGTGTCGCTGGCACCCGAACCCGGTCCGTGACCGGCGGCACCTACACGGTCGTCTACGAACTGTCAGAGCCGGCGACGGTCGAGATCGGCGCGCTCGGCGAGCACCGACTCCCCGCGGGGGCGTACGCCTACACCGGGAGCGCGCTCGGGAGCGGCGGCTTCTCGCGTGTCGACCGCCACAGGCGCGTCGCGGCCGGCGACCACGACGTGCGCCACTGGCACGTCGACTACCTCGGTGGCCACCCCGCCGCGAGCGTCCACCGCGTCCTGCGGCTCCCGGAGCGTGACATCGAGTGTGCTGTCGCGCGAGCACTCGCCGAGGGGCCCGTGGCGGGGTTCGGCGCGTCGGACTGCGACTGTGCGAGCCACTTCGCCGCCTACCCGGACGCGGAGACCGCCGTCGAGAGCGTCGAGACAGTCCACGGCCGGATCTGAGCCGGGTCGCGTCTGCGCCGCCGACATCCACCGCGACGCGATCACTCCACCAGCGCCGCCGCGACTTTCTCGACGGGGTGTGGTGGGTGGTCGTCAGTCTCCGCGCGGTCGCCCAACTGCGTCCGGCAGGAGCCACCGGGTGCGGTGACCACCTCCCCGTCACTGTCGGCAACCTGATCGACCAACAGGTCCGCGACACCCTGACTCAACTCGTAGTGTTCCGCCTCGTAGCCGAACGACCCCGCCATCCCGCAGCAGGTGGAGTCGAGCGGGTCGACGGCGTAGCCAGCCCGCCGGAGAACGCCGACCGCGTGGTGATCCTTCGCGGTCGCCTTCTGGTGACAGTGGCCGTGGTAGACGAGCGACTCGTCGGGCGCGTCGAACGACAGCCGGTCGTCCAGCCGGAACGTGTCGACGTACTCCAACAACCCGTAGCTGTTGTCCGCCACCGTCTCTGCCCGTCCGCCGGAGCCGTGGAGGTCGAGCAGATCCGACTGGAGCATCACCGCCTCGCTGGGCTCGACGACCACCACCTCCGCGCCCTCGCTGATCGCGGGCAGTAGCTCGTCGATGGCGGCCCGGCTCCGCTCGCGGGCACGGTCGAGGAACCCAAGCGAGTGGGCGGCCCGACCTGTGTCCTCCGTCTCGGCGAGTTCGACGCGCACGTCGGCGGCCTCCAACAGTTCGACCGCGGCGCGGCCGGCCGCCGGGCGGGTGTAGTTGGTGTAGGTGTCCGGCACGAGCACCGCGGTGCGGTCGGCCTCGGACACTGGAACCGCCGACCCGCCACGCTCCTCGAACCACTTCCGGAGCGTCTCCCGCTGGAACGTCGGCAGGTCGCGTTCCGTCGCGACACCCAGCAGTCGCTTGCCGAGATCCGACACCACCGGGAGGTCGCTCGCGACGTTCGAGACGGGCGCGAGCGCGCTGCCGAGTCGGGAGACGAGGTTGACGTTGGCGAACGTCAGATCCCGGACCACGTCGGGATCGAGCAGCCGCCGGAGTCCACGGTCGTCGGCGTCGCGCTCGTGGTGTTCGTGGAGCACCTCGGATTTCAGTTTCGCCACGTCGACGCCGCTGGGGCAGTCCATCTTACACCCCTTGCAGCCGACACACAGGTCCAACACCTCCGCGCGGAACTCGTCGCCGAACGGGTCCGCCGGCAACTCGCCCGACATCGCCTCGCGGAGCGCGTTCGCCCGCCCTCGGGTCGACTGGACCTCCTCGTCGACCGCGCGGTAGGTCGGACACATCACGCCGCCGGTGGTGGACTGTTCGCCGCGACAGCCACCACAGCCGTGACACAGCTCCGCCATCCCCTGGAACCCATTTTCGTTCTCCCACGCGAGCTCCGGCTCGAACCCGGTGTCGAACTCGTAGTCGGGGTCGAACCGGAGGTTCTCGGTCGGGTCGTGGTCGCCACACACCGTCCCGGGGTTGAGCAGCCAGTCCGGATCGAACGCGGTCTTCAGGTCGCGGAACCGGTCGAACAGGTCGCCGTACAGCTTCCGGTTCCAGACTGTCCGGGCGCGCCCGTCGCCGTGCTCCCCGGAAACGGAACCGCCGAACGACACCACCAGATCCGTTACGCGGTCGGCGATCTCTTCGAGCTGTTCGACCCCCTCGACACTCTTCGTGTCGATCAGCGGTCGGACGTGCAACACTCCCGGGCCCGCGTGGGCGTAGAAGGAGGCGAACGTCCCCGTGTCGTCGAGAATCTCCTGGAACCCCTCGACGTACGCCGGCAGGTGTTCCGGCGGCACCGCACAGTCCTCGATGAACGAGATGTGTTTCTCGTCTGAGGTCCGCCCCAACAGGATCGGCAACCCGGACTTGCGCATCTTCCAGAACGTCTCCCGCCGGTCGGCGTCGTGGGCCTCCAAGGCGTCGCGGGCGCGCCGTGCCGGACGGTCCCCAGTAGCGTCGGTCGCGTCACCGACACCCGGGGCGTCGTCGCGGGGTGCCGCCTCACTGTCGACAGTCGGCGCACGATCCGCCAGCAGTCCGGCCACCTTCTGGCGACCCGCCTCGTCACTGTCGGCGTAGAACTCCACGAGCAACACCGCGCTCGTCCCGTCGGGCAACAACCCGACCACGTCCGCGAACTCCGGGGTGTCGCGGGCCAACCCCAGCAACACGTCGTCCATCACCTCTACCGCCGCGGGGTCGTGGTCGAGGATCGGCTCGACGTCGCCCATCGCGTCCCCCAACGAGTCGTACGTGAGCAGCCCGACCGCCTCCGTCTCGGGGATCGGCTCCAACGAGACGGTCACCTCGGTCACGATCGCGAGCGTCCCCTCACTGCCGGCCAACAGTCGTGCGAGGTTGACCGTCCCCGGCTCGCCGTACTCCCCGTCGGCCTCCGCGACGAGTCGGTCGAGGTTGTAGCCGGAGACGTTCCGTTTCAACTCGGGGAACCGCCGCCGGATCTCGTCGGCGTCCGCGTCGAGGATCGAGACGACCGTGTCGGCCACCCGGTCCAACGTCGACCCGTCTGGGTCGGCACGCGCACGGAGGTCGGCGACGGCGACCTCTCCCAGTCGTTCGACGCTCCCGTCCGCGAACACCACCTCCGCGGACTCGACGTAGTGGTCCGTCTTCCCGTACTTCAGCGAGTGAGCGCCGGTGGAGTTGTTGCCGACCGCGCCACCGATCGCGGACTTGTCACCCCACGCCGGGTCGGGTGCGAACTTCAACCCGTGTGGTGCCAGCCGTTCGTTCAACGACCCCAACAGACAGCCCGCCTCGACCGTCGCCGTCCGGGCGTCGGGATCGACACTCACGACGCCGTCGAGGTGACGAGTGAAGTCGAGCACGACCGCCTCGTTGACCGTCTGGCCGGCCAGCGACGTGCCGCCACCCCGCGGTAACACCGGGATCTCCCGGTCGGCACAGTACGACACCACCGCGGCCACGTCGGCAGTCGACTCGGGCAAGACGACCCCGATCGGCGTCTCGCGGTAGGCGGACGCGTCCGTCGCGTACAACGACCGCGTGTACGTGTCGAACCGAACTGCGCCGTCGACCCGGTCGCGCAGGTCTGCGAGGAGCCCCGGTCGTGCGACCTCGCCGGCGGCGTACTCGTCGTCCGTCCGGTCGAAGTCGCCGCTCGACACGCTGGGGTTGGTTGTCACGGGCGGGTCTGACGCCGGCCGAGTGAAAAACGTCCGGGTCGACGGCGGACCCCGACACGGTCTCGTCGCGGGCGACTCCCGCCGTCCCGCAGGGTGGAATTTAAGAGGGGTCGTGTCGTCCCTCAACACATGACGACGGACGGGGCACCCCAGGAGATCACGTCGCTCGTCGGCCGCGAAGTGTACTCGAACAACGGCGTCTTCGTCGGCGAGGTCGAGGACGTCCGACTCGACCTCGGCGACGAGGCAGTCACCGGGATCGCTCTGGGGCGGCTCAACGACGAACTGTTCGCGGACCGGATCGGCGTCGGCGAGGGCGTGATGGTGCCGTACCGGTGGGTCCGTGCCGTCGGCGACGTGATCTTGGTCAACGACCTCGTCGAACGTCTCCAGACGGACGACGACGACGAACCGGTCTCACAACCCGCCTGACGCCGTCTCGACGTGACGAGGGTGGTTCTGCGTCGGTCCCCCCGAACCCCCTCGCGTGTCCTGGGTGTGCCCCGTGTGCCTCTCTGTGCCCCCCGAGTCGACGTGGGACCGTCCCCCCCGCTGGTCCCGTCGGGTCGGCCGGACGGTCGTCCCCCCGAACGTGTCCACCGAGTCTCCCCGGCGTACGTGTGTGAACGTCCCACACACTTGACTGTTGGCCACCGAGTATCAGACCCGATAACGGAGCCGCGACGCGCAGTGTAGCGTGCGTCAGGAGCCGTTCGACCCCTCTTCGACGCCCATCGCGTCGAACAGCTTCCGACGAACCGCCTGCTCGGAGAGCTGGAGTAGTGTGTCGCGGTTGTCCTCGGAGATGTCGATCCCCGTGAACAACCCCAACGGGATCTCGGCGCTCGCCTGTTTGGCGTGGCCGGCCGCCTCGCCGACCTCGTCGAAGGCGTCGTCCAGGACGTTCCCGATGTTGAGTCGGATGTCGTTCGACCGTGCCGCCAACAGGATCTGGTCGTCGGCGATCCCGAAGACGGCGGTCGTGGAGATTCCCTCCAGGTTGAGTAGCTGTTGTGCGGCCTGTCCTAACGCCTCGCGGTCGGTGACGAAGCCGGCGTTCGAGATGAGGTGGCTCCCCTGGACCTCTCGGTTCTGGATCGCCTCCGCGAGCACGTCGAGCGTCTCCGGGGACATCGACGGCGACTCGACCTCTTCGAGGGTGTCGTGGTCGGCGAACGGGTGGAGGTAGGCGGCGGCGGTCAGGTCTGCGGGCGTCGTCCCCCGTTTGAAGTCGACCGTCTCTGCCCGAATCCCGTACAACAGCGCGGTCGCGACCGTCTCCGTCGGCGACAGATCGAGTTCCTGGAGATACTTGGTCAGGATCGTCGAGGTGGCAGAGACGTTACGCCGCACGTCCACGAACTGGGCGTCGATCTCCTCGTCGGGGTCGTCGTGGTCGATGTAGATGTCGATCGCGTCGTCGTCCAACGCGTCGTCGGTGCCGGAGTAGTTGACCAACGCGGCCGCGCCGTACGCGGACAACGGCTGGTCGCCGTGGGTGGTGAGTTCGATCCCGAGCGTGTTGACGAACGCGCTGTTCTCCTGGTGGCCGATCTCTCCGTCGTAGAGGATCTCGGCGTCCAGTGCGTGGTCGGCAGCGACCGCCTCGAGCGCGACCGCGGCCGCGATCGAGTCCGGGTCGGGGTTGTCGTGCAACACGATCGCCAGGGTCCCCGCCGCCTCCCGGAAGATCTCGACGAGCTGTTGGGTCTTGTACGCGAGCTCGCCCGCCTCCAACGACCGGAGCGCGGAGTTGGCGATCACCTCGTTGGGGTTGATCACGACGTCTGCGCCCAACCCGACGAGTTGGTCCTTACTCACCGGGTCGTTGGCCCGGACGACGATGTACTGCTCGCCGCCGGCGTCTCGAATCGCCTCCACGGCCGTCTTGTTGGCGTCGACGTTGCCAGAGAGGATCAACACGACCTCTCGGTCGGCGACCGCCTCCGCGACGCCCACCTCCCCGATGTCCTGTTGGCGGGCGTTCAGGTCCTGGTCACGAAGCGCCTCGACCCGGTCCTCGTCTCTGTCGAGGATCACCACGTCCTCGCCGGCCTCGGTGAGATCGTCGGCGACGGCGTGGCCGACGCTCCCACAGCCCAAGATGGCGTAGGAGGACATCGACGACATCGTGACGCCTGCGCTCATACTGTCTCGTGTGGACCGCGGTCACACTTGAAGCCTCCCGTTGCGACCGCGCGTGTTCGGTAGCTGTCACACCGCCGCCGTCGGGTGTCGACTCGCCCCGAGCCGTCACCCACGCCGGGTGCGAAGCGGAAGGCCTTTTACCGGGACGGCACTGTGTACGAGTACGTGGGCCGGTAGCTCAGCCAGGCAGAGCGACGGACTCTTAATCCGTCGGTCGGGGGTTCAATTCCCTCCCGGCCCGTTCTCGGTAGGTGGCGTCGAACCGGGGAGCGGAGCGACCGTGGGCGGCGAACAGGCGAGTGAGCCGACGGAAGGTCGGGCCGACCGTCGGACGACGACACGACCCGACAGCGACACCACAACGGCCAAACCCCTGCCGGCGCAACCTGCTCGCGATCAACGGTGTCACACAGCCAGACGGAGCCGACACCCCGGCCGGCGCTGGGTGTCGGGTTGGCGGTCGCGGTGTTTCTGCTCGTCCAGTTGGGCGCGTTGGCGCTCGTGCCGGACTTCTCCGAGGCGGGGTTGCAGGCGACGCCCGACCCGGCAGATCCGACGAACACGGTGGTCTACGTCGGTGCGATTCTCGTGATGACGGCGCTGATGCTCGTCGCCTTCCGGTACGGCGGCGACATCGTCGTGAAACTCGTCATCCTGGCGACGAGCGGGATGTTGTCGTGGTACGTGTTCGCGGAAGTCGTGCCCGGGACGGTCGCGGTCGTCGCCGCGGCGCTCGTGCCGATCCTCCTGTGGGTCCACCCGGAGTGGTACGTGCTCGACGCGACCGGCGCGGTGATCGGTGCCGCGGCGGCCGGCGTGTTCGGGATCAGCTTCGGACTCCTCCCCGCGTTGCTCCTACTGACGGTGCTCGCGGTGTACGACGCGATCTCCGTCTACCAGACGGAACACATGCTGGATCTCGCCTCGGGTGTGATGGATCTGAACATCCCCGTCGTTCTCGTGTTCCCGCTCACGCTCGACTACTCCGTCTTCGACGGTAGAACGACGGCCGCAGACGACGGCGAACGGCCACCGCCCGAGGAGAACGACGCCGGGGGCCCGGCGACGGCGACCGACGGTGCCGGTGAGAGCGCCGAGGCTCCCGACGACGGCGGCCGGGACGTGTTCTTCGTCGGCCTGGGTGACGCGGTGATGCCGACGGTGCTGGTCGCGTCGGCGGCGTTCTTCTCGCCGGCACCGTCGTTGGGTGTCCCGTTCGTCCCGGGGCTGAACCTCCCGGCACTGCTCGGGATGGTCGGGACCTTCCTCGGGTTGGCGGTGCTCCTACGGATGGTGTTCGCGGGCGAGGCCCACGCCGGGCTGCCGTTGCTCAACGGCGGGACGATCGCGGGCTACCTGCTCGGATCGATCGCGTCGGGCGTGTCGCTCGTCACCGCACTGGGACTGGGGCCGTACCTGTGAGCACCGCCAACTCCCCGTTGTCGGACCCGCGCGTCCGGGGCGTCGTCGGCACCGGCGCGTTGTTCCTCGCCGTCCAACTGCTGGCGTTGGTCGTCACACCCCGACTCGCCGGCCGAGGGGTGAACTACGGCGACGGTGGCGGGGCGGCGTTGGTGCCGCTCGTGCTCGGGCTGGTGTTGGGGACGGTGCTCGCGCTGGCAGTGGCTCGTTGGGGCGTGTCGCCGAACTTCCTCCGGGGGCTGACGATCCTGTCGTTGTCCGTCTCCGTCTGGTTCGTCGGGACGGCGTTTCTCGGCCCGGTCGGCGGGGTCGTTCCGGCGGCGCTGGCGGCGCTGGCGATCACCCGGTCGCGCCGACTCGGGCTCCGAAACGCCGTCGCGGCGGTCGCGGTCGCCGGTGCGGCCGGTGTCTTCGGTGCGAGTCTCGCGCCGCGGTACGCCGTCGTCGCGTTGCTGCTCGTGGCAGTGTACGACGCCTACAGCGTCTACTACTCCGGTCACATGGTCGAACTCGCCGACACCAGTCTCCAACTCGACCTGCCCAACGCGTTCGTCGTCTCCGATGGCGTGACCGACACGGACGACATCACCGTCGCACCCGAGGCGACGGCGTCGGACGGGCCACACGCGACGTTGTTGGGCGCGGGCGACGCCCTGTTCCCGGCACTACTGGCGGCGAGCGCACAGTCGCACACGGCGACAGTCCAGGTCGTCGGTGGGGGGCTGCCGCTGGGGCTCGCGCCGACGGCGGTCGGTGCCGTCGTCGGGGGACTGGTTGGGTTCCTACTGCTCCAGACGATCGTCCAACGCCGCGGCGGTGTTCACGCCGGGCTCCCGCCGATCAACGCCGGCGCGATCACCGGGTGGTTGCTCGCCGGTGGCGTCACCCTCCTGTGACCGCGCGGCCCCGACGACGGTCACTGGTCGGTCGACACGCCCTCCCGCACCTTGACCGCGATCCCGCTGTCGAAGTCACCGAGCGCCGTCGCAGGGAGTTCGACCCGGCCGACTGCCAACAGGTCCCCACGTTCGTGGACTACCAGCGCCTCGTCGCGCGACCGGAGCCCCGGGTCGTACTCGCGGACGAACTTCGCGAAGACGTTCTTCCGGTCGCGGACGAACGGCTCACTCTCGTCGGCGACGACCACCCGGTTCGCCGGCGCTTCGAGCGTCTGGAGCCGTCGCCCGCCGGCGACACCGAGCGTGAACCGGCCGTCGGTGCCGTAGCTGACGAGCCGACGGTCGTCGGCGAGAATCTGGCGTGGCCGG
>P_A23_Liq_3_FmtDRAFT_1000025_pt1 | contig 28359 bp, 15 predicted proteins | sample PonA233FremontCA_FD_10237 | JGI IMG/M metagenome (IMG submission 10237)
TCGATTTTTGAGTCGGCATCTCGTAATCGGTTGAAGATCTCCTGTTCGAAGTCCGACCCAGATTGCTCCATCCGAGAGAGGATATCACGTAGTCCCCCTATCGACTGGTTGAATAGATCGATCTTCCCGAACAGTTTGTCTAAAACATGCTCTTCGACCGTATCTTCAAGTGCCATATTGAAAACATGAACTTCGCGATCCTGCCCGATACGGTCGACGCGTCCAATCCGTTGTTCGACCTTCATTGGATTCCACGGAAGATCATAGTTCACAAGAACATTACAAAATTGCATGTTCCGTCCCTCACTGATTGAGTCGGTAGCTACCATCACACCGCCTTCCCGCTCAAAATCAGCTACTTTCCTTTCTTTGGCTTTACTGGAGAGGTCACCATTGACGATATGAGCTGGTAGATCAAGCTCTTCTACTCGGTCTGCGATCGCATCCTGGGTGGGACGGAACTGTGTGAAGACAACTAACCGAGCTGTCTCTAATTGATTCTGTATCGTTTCAACGATATTTGATAGTCGCTGTTGTTTGGTCGTTACATCGATATCCGCAACGATGGACTGGATTTTCGATAGCGACGATCGCTCTGCTGAAGAAAGTCGTTTATTACTATCCGCTAGCCATCGATCTATCGTCCCAGCTACCGCAAACGGGCTTGAGACAACTTCTTTCTGTAGTGTGATAAGAACGAGGTGGCGGGCGTCCTTGCTCGAATAATGTGTTCGAACGTGATCTGTAACGGCATCATACAATTTTTCTTCGTTGCGTGACGGTTCGAAAACCTCAGTATGCACTTCTCTGTTAGTAAAGTCGATGGAGGTCTCTTCACGCCGGTTCCGGATCATGACATTATCGAGCTTACTCTGAAGTTCATCACCACGTTTGATTTGTGCATTGTCACCGTCGGCAACGTAGCGATTTTCGAACTGCTTCCGGGTTCCAAGCATGCCCGGTCGAATAAGATTAATAATATTGTACAGATCAGTGATGTCGTTTTGAATCGGTGTGGCTGTCGCGAAGAATGCTTCCCCGTAATCAAGCTCCTTGATTAGCTTGTATCGGTTAGTGTCTTCATTTCGAACATAGTGTGCCTCGTCGAGAACGACCACGTCCCATCTTCTGGAGAGAACTTGGTCTCTGTACCGCTTACCCTTTGCCGTATCCACACTGGCGACGATCTTGTCATGGGAATCGAATCCCATGAACATCTCGTCGTAGTTTGAAACAAAATCGAGATCAAATTTCTCACTCAGTTCTGTTTGCCACTGCGGGGCAAGTTGGGCTGGCGTCAGGATTAGAAAACTATCCCGGGTATCCCGAAAGTCCATTTCGTTCAGTACCATTCCGACCTCAATGGTTTTTCCAAGACCAACTTCATCCGCAAATAACGCGCCACCGTTCATTTGGAAAAGTGCCCGGTGGGCCGCCTGCAGCTGGTGGTCTAGCAGCTTGATCTTATCTTTGATCTCCTCAACGGACAGCAATTCCTGCTGTCCCTGAGCGATTTCAAACTGCCGTGCCTGGAGGTTCAATAAGTGGCCTACTGTCGCATCTCTATCAGCGCTAAGTGCATCAGTCACCACAGAGGGGTCATCAGTATCAAAAGAAATTGTTGGTGAAGTACCAGAACTGCCCCCATGTTTTGACATTTGAATTATTAATGTCAGACACAGGCTGATAAATCTATCGCGGGTAGTATTCTCAGAGAATAACGGAACATTATTTGCTATTTCGATTCAAAAATTGAAAAACATGCTAGAAAGCCACGTTTGGAAACCACTAATAGTTGGTTCGAGTGGAAATATAGACAACTGTTTATTGTGTATAGATAATATATACTTTATCAAAATAAAATAAATGTTGCAAATTCGTCGTCAAATATATCACCGTCGGCGAAAGTCGCTATGTAAGGTAGTCAGACTGCACAGATGACAACAGAGCACAAACCCGGTGATGAGTGGGACAGTCATTACCGGGGTTACAGACTCCGGGCGAATCCAGATGAAGAAGTCTGGTGGCAAGCTTACCAAGGGACTGATCGGCTGTTTTTAGATCCTGTTCCAGATTCGTTAGTCGAGACACTCCTTGAGCTCAAGCACCTGGGCGGTCGAATCAGAGTCACCGAAGACAACGATGTGATCACCCGGATTGAGGCTGATGACGACTCGTATGAGGTCGTTTGGGTTGGGGAGGTTTCACTCACTGGTGAGTTTGTACCACCTGAAGATCCAGAATTTAGCATTCCAGTAGCACCGGATGATGTCGAAGCTGGCGACCTCTGGCCAAGCGTCTATGATGGAGCGAAATATTCGTTTGCTCCTGGCGTTGATCGAGTCTGGTGGGCAAATCCAGGCACGAGTAAACGACACCCAGTTCAAGCCTCACTTCCAGCCGGCATCAAGAATTCGTTGAATCAATACAAACCACGTGGAGGCTCTTTCCGTGTTACCCCATGGAACGATGTTCTCACATTGGTTGATTTAGATAAGTTGCCCTCTGGAGCGCGCGTGGAGTTCGATAACTTGCCACGGGTGGTGAAGAATCTGATCTCACTCCGAAAGGATCGTGGCGGTGTCCAGAAGATTCCGATTTATGTGGGTGAGATTGATCAGACCCCACTAACGGTTGGTTCGCCGCCATCGTTGACTGATCCAGTGTCATCGGCTGATCTCGGGCTTGATGGATGGACAGACTCACTCGGGACGACAAAAACAACTGAACCAGACGATCACTCAGTTGAGACGGCCAACAATGATAGTAGCGACGAAGACAACGCACAGGCTGATTCGCGTTCGGGGTCTGATTCCGGGTTTGACGAGAATGAACTCCCTGACGACGATCCAATTGACTGGTGAGTATGGGTATTCGCTTTCCACCGCCGCTCTTTGGCGTCGACGATACTGAGACACGGAGTCGATGTTTTGTTGATATCGTTGCTACAGCTGATCGACAGTTGCGGAAAGAGGAGGTAGTTGAGCGAGCGCAAGTCGCTTTGACGAAGCCCGATGGGGGATCATATTCCACTCGGTATCTGCGGCGTATTATTGAGACGTATATCCAGCTTGGCGTTCTCAAACAAACTGATGATCATATCTCCGTATACGAGTTTGCTATCGACTGGCGAGAGAACGAGATTGATTTTGCGGAGTTTCTCTGGTCAGCGGTGAAACGACGGTGGGCCATCGAAGGAGCGTTTCCTGAGGGGATTGAGGGCCTCTACGACATTCATCAGGTGGTAAAAAACGCCGAAGGCCCACTGTCCAGTACTGAGATACGGAATCGGTTGGAAACTGACCACGGATACGAATTCAATACGGAAGGTATCAGAGGGTATTTGCCGTTGATGGAAAGCTTAGACGCATTAGCAGATACAGAGCAGGGATATGTGACTACTGCACCCGAACGATTCAGTGAGCGGTTTCGAAATGCCGATATTGGCTGGCAGTTTGAGCAGTGGCTCAAGCGAGAGGGTGTCAATACGTCTCCACCATCAGACCGAGTCAAACGAGACCTTGGCAAGTATGTCATGTATCGTGAATGCGGCGGTCATGGTCGACATCGAACGCTACTAAATACGGCTCGTAAGGACTACTTGGATGACTCAGTGCTGACAAACTCGGCAAGTACGCAAATCCGGCGGGCGGACAAATACGTCGAGCAGCGCAATCACAGACGTGAACTGAGGGATGAGATCACAGCCCGTTTTGATGGCATAGATTCACGGTCGCTTTCTGGACTCTCAACCACCGCACTTGAACAGATGGCGGCCGCTGCAGATGAAAAAGAGGCTCGAAGGATCAAAGCCGGAACGGGCAGTGGTTTCTCGCGGCGAGATCTTGAGGCAAAGGTTCCGACCGATCGGGACGCATACACATTCCCTGATTCCTTTGAGCTGTATGAGTGGCAGCGTGAGGCTGCCGAGAAGTGGTTTACCCCAACTGGGTCACAACCTGAACACGGGATTGCGCAGGTCATTACCGGCGCCGGAAAGACAGTGATGGCACTGGAGGTACTTCGAGAGTGGCTCGAAACGCATCCAGATGGTGTCGTTACCGTTGTTGTCCCAACGAAGGTGCTGATGCAACAATGGCTGGAGGAACTTGTCGATACGCTTGGCGTCCCAGCGGCTGATATCGGCTGGGTTGGAGACGGTCAAAAAGACGACTTCAGCGGTGGAACACGAATCTTAGTAAGCATCGTCAACTCAGCCGTGAAGGATGATCATCTTGGGACGGCAGTAAGCGATGCAAGTGTCGAACACCATCTCCTCATCGCAGATGAGTGTCACCGATACACCGGAGAAAAATTCTCGAATATATTTTCGTATTATCGCACGGCAGCGTTGGGATTATCAGCAACGCCGTTATCGAATATTGAGTCAGATGAACGGTCACCCGAGGATGAGATGTTGGTTGAGGAGCTTGGTGAAATCTACTATCACCTATCATACGACAAGGGATTAGATTACGGGCTGATCCCCGAGTTCCGCATCAATTACGTTGGCTTCGAACTGACCGCCGCTGAACGAACTGCGTATGACCGGTTGACTGACGGTGTGGTTGATGCCGTCTCAGATATCGAAAAACGGTATCAACGCCAGCTATATGAACTCGATGGGAATTTTGCCCAGAAGCTCAACTCAATCAAGAACAGTTCCGATACGCCGTCACCGGCGATCACCGATTACTTCGAATATACGCAGGAACGACGTGAGCTCATTGCGGATGCCGTTGCGCGGCAGGCAATTACCCTTGAATTACTGCAAGAAACCATTGATGCAGATAAGAAAACCATCGTCTTCCAAGAACGGATCAAACAACTAGAGCGGATGGTAGCACCGAAGGAAGCACGCGGCAGAGACAGTACAACAGGCGAAATCGTGGAGACCGATATTGATCGTGCACAGCTATACGAGCAGTATCCAGCATTAGAGCAGGTCGACAAGAAGCTTGAGGATCTCTTTTTCACTAGCGACTATCGCCCCGTTATGTATCATTCCGGCGTGCGAAACTCGGCATGGAATGATTTTGCGATCGAATGGTTCAGAGATGACGGATTTGCGAATGTAATGCTGAGTGTAAAGGCACTCATAGAGGGTGTGGATGTCCCGGATGCCGATGTTGGTATCGTCCGCGTCTCATCCGGTAGTATTCGACAGCGCATCCAGACGCTTGGCCGGGTGCTTCGAACCGGAGACAACCCTGATAACAAATCGGAGCTTTTCGTGTTGTACGCTCGGGACACTGTTGATGCCGATATTTTCGACAAATATGACTGGCGCGATGAGTTGTCCCGGGCTGATATCCGACACCTGACATGGGAGACCGCAGACGACAATATTGAGGGGACACTTCGACTGGCAACTGACGAAGAGATCCCGGAGCCACCATCGGAGGAATCGGTTCCGGATCCAGCCGAGTTATCGCAGGGTGACCGGTATGACGGGCCTCGGCGAGGATTTCAATTCAGTGTCAACGCTGATGGAGACCCATATACGAAGGAGGGTGAGCGTCGGTTCATTGAGAATGAGGCCTATCAGGAAGTCGCCGAATACGTCCATCGACAGAAAGGCGGTGGCACAGTCACCGTCAATGACGCAAACCACGCGATCACCTATCTTGATACGGGGATGGTGTTCGTTGGCGTTGTCCCAGATCCAGATGACATCACATACGCTGAAACACAGTCACCGGGACTTACCGATGAGACAGATATCGAACTTGACGACCTACAGTAGCGTGTTTACTCTTCTTGTAGGTTCTGGAGTGCCTCATCGAGTATCTCATCCACAACGTCGACGATAGGCAGGTGTTCCTCAAACGCGGTTGCTATCGTCTCGAAATAGCTCTCTGGTAGCCTGGACTGATCGATATCGTATGTTTTGATGAAATAGTTTCTCTTATTCCCTTTGTTCGTTATGTCACGTTCCTCGAATAGCGGTTGCAGTTCCTGCTGCCATCGCTCACTGTTGTAGAGTCGGTTGAACTCATCTCGCAGCGGAACGTTCGTCGAGGAACGCAATCGGTAGGTGAGTTTCCCGCGGCTAAATGACTCTTCACGACGAATTAGGTGATTGAAAAACAGCCGAAAGCCCTTGTCACCGTATGTCTCGTCAATAATGGATGTAGGTTGGAGGGCCTCGTCATCGAGCCACCAACCATGTCTACAAATTGTCCCCGATTCTTTACCCTCCTCATAGAGCCACCACTCGTCTGTCCACAGTTCGTCGTCAACCTGACTGCGGAACATCTCCGGCCAGTCCTCGATTGCACGCTCCCGAAGGGACTCGGCGGCGTCAAGGAGATCATCAATGTCGTTTCGGTACTCACTGAGGAGTCGCACTTTCTCTTTTTGAATCGTGGTGAAGTCGTCGTCTTCCATGCTGATCACTTGGCTTACTGTAGAGAGGAAGTCTTCCAGTTGGTTCACGCTACGCTCAGGGTATTTTCCGTGGGAACGACGGAGTTTCTGATAAAAGGCATCAACCATCTGGTTCCAGTAGAGATCGCTGAACCCATCGGCCTTTGCGTCCGCAGCATATTGTTTCGAGAGGAACAGGTAATGATGTCCGTCTTCGGGAAACTCGCTCTTTTCGTTGGTACCGATGTGTGTGTCTTCGAGATAGCGTTCAGTCTGTCTCTCTCCTTCGGTGGACTCAACTTTGGACTCGATACAGACGAACCATTCTTCGGGAGCACGAATCACAATGTCTGGCCGGTTATTTTGCGGTGACATCTCTTCAGTATCGACCTCCACCTTTTCGATCTCATGGTGATAGTACTCCATTTCTACGTCCGTCTTATTATGCACCACGTTGAGGAAGACCTTCAGCAGCTCTGCGTCAAAGCCGTGTGGCTGTGATGGGTCAATGAAGTAGGCCAGTAGTGTGTTCCACTTCTGTTCAGACCGGGTTGATCCAAGAATCCGAAGAAGCGGCTTTGGCGGCTCCGAAACCTCAGGTTGTGCTTCAAGCGAGGTTCGAAGCTCACGGAAGCGGTTTTTCAACTCTTCGCCGGTCGCCATGAGATAACTGTTTTCGGGGATATTTATTAAAATATGCATTAGGACTGACCAGCAAATCCACCCGAAAAGATGAGAAACAAGCTATGGCCAAGTAATCCCGCGCGCTACATCATGCACTGATCCAGGTTCTAGTGCCCAAGTGAATGCTGCTCGTTCACCATTTTCAGCGGAGTCTTCTGAGCAATCCCGACACTTGGGATACACTTTTGAAACCACCTCAACAAGGAGGTTCCATGCCGTTTGCTCGTGCGAAGTCCTTACAGCAACTCTACGATGCTGTTTCTGGCTACGACATTGTCCTCGTGCCGGATTTACCGCTTGCTACTGCCCTCAACCGGCGACCCAACCGGCCCCATGCGGGCACGTTTGCAATGACACCCCGCCAATTCGTTGGAACGCGTCGGGCGGTCGATGAGAATCGGCAGGTGTTCCTTACTATCATCGAGCGATCCGATCACAGCTGGAAACAGACGGCGTATGCCATTAGCAACGTCCTCCAGTGTTGGCAGCATACGGGAGAGGTTGATGCGATCTTAGAGTATGATGCATATGCAGATTCAGTCACCCAGACCGTCGTTGATGAACTCTCGGAGTTGGATACAACCTCCAAACAGTTGAGTGACTACACGATTCCAGCAGACAAATCGGTAGCTGTCATCGGTGACGATCAACTGACCACGCTTGAACGAAGTATCCTTCCTGAAGACTACGATACGTTTGCTCTGTTCGGCACCGACTCCTTCGACCTCCCACCATTCCATATCTTCGAGTCTGCTGCCGAGATCGTCGACTCACTGCTGGATACCATCACCGCCGAAAACGCCGAGAACGTGGGGATTGTCCTCGATAGCGGCAGTCAGTATTCGTCGTTAGTCGAATCTGCGCTTGAGGCCGCTGACATCCCCTTCTACGGCGGGCCAGGGTTCATTGATATCCCGGCCCATCGGGCCTATCTGAATCTCCTCCGGGCAGGGTTCCGTGGCCCGGCGACAACGATCGGTGATATCAAACCGCTGTTAACTCATCTCGATATAGAGATACCCCTCGAAGACACTGAAAAACATCTCCAGACAGTTGATCACCCACAACTCGCATGGCTACAGTCACTGTGTACCGATATCGAAGACACAACGTTTAGAGAGGTACTGGCGGCCTTTAGCACACGTACGCATCACTCCCTCCCGCGGCTCCGAAAGGAGCTCTCCCGACTGGGCATAGCAACAGCGCAGATTACCGAAGCTCGTGTTGATGATCTTGCCTTCTATTTGCAGACATACGATGTCCCAGTTGACCGCGATGAACAGGGCGTGGTACTGGCCGATGCGACATCCTCTGGGTACGTTGATCGACCTGTTGTCTTCTATCTCGGCTTAGACAATGGGTGGACACACAGCGTGCCCCAGCGACCATGGATAGAAGCAGATACACAAATGACCCGCTATCTATCTCAGTTTCAATTACTTCTGCAGAGCGGCAGCGAACAGTATTATCTCGTTGAGGATACGGCTGGGGGCCAGCCTGTTACGCCTTGTCTGTATTTCAATGAGCTCTTAGAGCGCGACTTTGACCGGTTTAGTGATCTCCCGTCGCGGGGATATTCGCGGATGCTTGAGACGGAGGCAACTGGCTTCGAAAAGGAGACATACGATATCGAGGCAGGTGCCAGTTCCACGATCAGCCAATCGAGTCTGAACTCCTTTGTGAACTCCCCGCGAGATTGGTTTTTCAGCCAGCTCATTGACCCACCACAGAAGGACTACTTTCGGGAGGGAAACCTCTTGCATGATTTTGCGGAGTTCTATGTGGCGAACCCAGAGTTTGTCGATGAGGCGATACTCGAAGAGGTCGTCGACGTAATCCTTGCAGAGGTCGAGCCATTCTATGCAGCAACCGACCGACCGCTTCGAAAACGCACCTACGAGATCGGCATCGAGACCATCGTCGAGTTTTTGGGCGCAAATCCACCGACCGATGGCGAGTTCCTCACCCCTGCGTCTGGCTACGGGCAGAACTTCTTTGCTGAGTACTTCGACCGCGATATCGACACCCCGGTTACCGAACGGTGGTTCGAAGACGACTCCCGTGGCATCAAGGGCAAAATCGATCTTGTGCATGCACCGACGACCCTCCTCGATTACAAAAAGAGTAGTAAAAAACGGGAGACTCAGGTTATCAAGCGATCGGCCATTGATCCACCCGCCGAAACACCGAATTTCCAGGCGATCCTCTATCTCACACACTACCGAACTGTGCAACCAAACGAGAAACTGGAGTTCACCTTCTTCCACTTCCTCGAAACGCTCGATGACGTGATCGCCGGCGACGCCAACCTCGATGACACGCTCACGACGGTTACTTACTACCCGTATACATTCGATGAATTTGTTGACTCGCGAGATGCCTACGAGACACTTCTGGATGGGTACAACGACTGTGTGGCGACCTTCGAGGATCTTGGCTTCGACGCCTACACCGAGATTATGAGCCAGCTCTCGTTCCCGGAGACGACCGATAAAGCAGAGTTGCTTGCATCACCGTTTGCAGAGGAGTTTGAAACCGAGGTTGTGGCCGCTACCGGCGACGGTGTGGATGCTGAGAAAGGTGTTGAGCAGGCCATCCGGGCACTCAATGGGGTTCGACGGCGGGCGTTCTTCCGTGAGGATCTCGATGCATTCGAAGGGTTTGTCGACGAGCAACTGGCGGAGCTCAACCACTACCGTGCCGGGAACGCACGGACACCAATTGAGGGCCCAGCCGGGGAGCCAAACTACCGACGGGTCAATCATCGTGACCTGCTTTTGGAGGGCCAGAGCGATGAGTGAGCTTACGCCAAATCCCACACAGGCAGACCTCATCTCGAACACTGAGGGCCTCTATGTCGTCGATGCGGGGCCGGGCACCGGCAAGACATTCACCATTACCCGTCGCTACGTCAAGATCATCTCACAGCCAGCGGTTGAGCCAGAGGATGTGCTGTTGGTCACCTTTACGAATAGTGCTGCCACAGAGATGCGCGATCGCATTGTTGCTGAATCCAGTAGCTATGAGATGCAGGAACTCGCCGATGCGCCGATCCAAACGTTCCACTCGTACTGTTCGACGCTGCTTCAGGAACACGGCCATGCCGCGCCGACACACCTCGGCATTGACGATCGAATCACTAACTCGACGCGTGTCATAGAAGACGACCTCGTTGAGGTGGAGCTCTTCGATGAGTTCATCGAGCAGTTCCGCAACAACCACCCCGAGTACGCCGATTTCTTTCGAGCACTTTCAGAGCCACGGGAACTGCTGGATATCATCAATCAACTGGCCGCCAAAGGCGTCTTCCCGACAAGCGAGGGGTGGTACCGCGATGGGGAGTCGAAGCTAGAGGGCGAGTTCGAGCAATTCAAAGACAAATTCGATACGGTCAACGAACCACGAAACAACGGCCGCAAACAGTCACAGCTCCGGAGCAAGCTGAGCCGATATGGTAAGTACCGAACCTACCGTCCGGAGGCACCCAGCCGTAGTACGGTGCGTGGTTCAGGGACGAAACAGATTCCCGAAGAAATCGCCGACCGCGTGTTCAATGAGGAACGAACCGAGCTCAAACAGTTCCTGCGGGCCGTCTACCACGAGTATCTCCAGTTTGCCCTCCGTCGGAATTACCTGAATTTCGGGTTTCTCCAGTTGTTTGCGTTCGTGTTGCTGTGTGAAGATCACAGTCTCCGTGAGTCGATTGCCTTCGAGTACGTGATGATCGATGAGTTCCAGGACTCCAGTGAGATCCAGTTTAAACTGGCGTTACTGGTGGCTGGCACCGAGAATCTGTGTGTAGTCGGTGACTGGAAACAGAGCATCTACTCCTTCCAGTATGCGGCCGTCGAGAATATCCAGTATTTCGAAGACCGCATCGAAACGTTTGCCGCGGATCTCAACAGCAACGCCCGACGCGTCAACATCGACCTCGATACGATCAACCGTATCGAACTCACCGAGAACTATCGCTCGACAGACTCGATTATTACCCTTTCCGAGCAGGCACTGGTGACGCCAGCGACTGACAACGAGGATGTAGATGAGAGGGTGCTTGCTGATGTCGTCGAACTGCAGTCGAATGCGAGTGTGAAGAACACCGCTATCGAGGCGATGGCGCATGAAGAGGAGTATGCCGCTGTCCTCTCGAAGATCCAATCGATCGTCGACAACGACGCCTATGCCGTTACCGACGAGGCTGGCGAGCCACGACCGCCCGAATACCGGGATATTGCCGTGTTAACTCGCACACGGGATTTCGGCCGCGAGCTGCTAAATCTCGCCGAGGAGCATCATATCCCACTCTCGTATGAGGGTGGCGTTGAACTGTTCAGAACTGATGCCGCAAAGCTGCTGTTGGCGTGGCTTCGCATCCTCGAATATAATGCTGACCGTGGCTGGGCCGTCGTCTTAGAGGAGACTGGCTACACGCTAGATACCATTGAGCATATCCTGGACGCCGAGGCCTATCCGTCGAATATGACCCAGTTCCGGGCGGAGCTGGCAGCATGTGAGACTGTCGGCACCATCGCCCGCCGAGTGTTTGAGCAATACGGTTTCCACGGTGGGTACGCCGATGCACTGCTCGATACGATCCAGTCACTTCATGATGCGACGACCCTCGCCCGTGGTGATCTGATTCGGATGATCGAACGCGGGATTGAGAATGGCACTACGCATGAGGTCTCGACGCGTGCAGGCGACAACTCTGTGACCGTCCAGACGATTCATTCCGCCAAAGGCCTAGAGTATCCCATCGTGATTGTAGCGGATCTCAATGAGGGTCGGTTCCCACCACGAACAGGCGATTCGGGCGTGTTGCGCTACACCGAATCGCTTGGATTGCGACAACGGAAGGTTTACGCTGATATCGCCGAGTACCCGCACGTCTACGACAAATGGCAATACGACGTGTACCGACACTGCTTGGGAACTGACTACGATGAGGAACGCCGGTTACTGTATGTCGCCATCACGCGAGCCGAACAGCACGTCTGTCTGGTCGGTGGGGAGAACCCAAGTTCATTCCTGACAGAACTCGGGCCGACCGTGAGTGAGGCTTCGACGACGATCGAGACAGGGGTGGCCGATCGAACAGCCCAAAGTCAGTTGCCGTTTGTCGTTTCCCCACCTGAGGGGCCGACCGGCTACTCGCCGCACTCATTGATGGACGAGGAGGTGTACATGGACACCGATACCACCGGTGACTCGGCTGATCGAGGTATTGCGTTTGGGGCGACTGTCCACTCGTTTGCCGAGGAGTATGCCTCAGGGAATCCAGTGACACCCTCAAACGCTGATGAGAAAGCCGTCAAGCAGGTTATTGATGGGCTTGATGGAACAGTGAATGTCGAGGAGGATACCGTATTGCCACTGGAAGTGGCTGGCGATGAGATCACTCTCTCGGGGGTTGCTGATCTGGTGCATATTACTGAAACTGAAGTGGAGGTCATCGACTGGAAGACCGATCAGACCAGACGGGCCCATGAAGAGTATCGGAAACAACTCAGCGTCTATTATCACGTGTTTGATGAGGTATATCCAGATCGGGAGGTTCGTCCGATTGTGTTCTATACGGCTGAGGGTGCGTCGGTTGAGATTGAGCCACTCTCGCTGGCAGAGCTCAAAGCGGTGGTTGAGAAGTACAGGGCGGGTGAGTGAGCCTATGATTTGAATTATGAAGCTACACTAAATTAGATATGTAAATCTAATCCCAGTCAACGTGTTCCGGTAGGATTCTCACGAGCGTGTGTTTTTATTACGTGGGGGAGGAATTGATTGATAAATGACTAATTCGTCGGGTGATTACACTGTAGAGGACGCACAAGATAATCTTGATGTCCTCCGTGCTGTGCCAGATCAAGTGGTTGAGGCGATAGAAGAAGCAGGCGATGAAGATGTTCTGGAGTACCTAATAGGGGAACAGCGGTTGGATATTCACCACGAGGGTGATCAAGGAGTGGGTGTGATTCGACAAGCGGTTCTCAAATCACCACTGGCGTCACAGGATTTGAAACGAACGGTTATCACTAGAGGTGACGATACAGCCGGGAAAGTACTGGTTCCTGACGATGTCGAGAGAAATGCCATGACAGCCCTACGAACAGGAAAACCGGTTGTTCTCTACGGCCCTACAGGGACTGGAAAAACGACCTTCGCCAAGCAACTTGCTTTGCGCCACTGTGTCGGCTACTCATTACATACAGCTACGCCCTCATGGACAGCAAAAGACATCATCGGTGGTATTGGGCCTAATCTCTCTGGTTCCTCAGGGTACAGTCTGAATTATGAAACGAACCTCGGTGCGGTCTCTGAGGGTGTCAAACGTGCCCGTGATTTCAGTATCCCATATGCTGTCATCCTTGACGAGATTACGAGAGCAGATATCTCACAAATATTCGGCCCACTGTACACAGCAATCGAGAATCGTAATCAAACACTCATCGAGACCGATGATGGAGAAACCATCGAACTGGATGAAGATGTGAGTATCATCTGTACGATGAACATGTCCGACCGGACAGTCAACGAATTAGACAACGCGATCACGCGACGGTTTGCGATGGTCGAACTCGATGAATACGAGGATGATGATCGGAAGGAGCTGTTTGAGGGGTGGCTCAGCGACAAGCTCGGGGATATCCCACTCATCGGCAACGATGATCTGCTAAATCTCTTTGAGGCCGACTACGACGGTATTAATAATGGTTCGGAACAGGCGTCACGGGGCCCAATCATGCGATTCGGCCCGATGCACTACCGCGACGTAACGATATTCCTACGCGAAGCTCTCCAAGATGAGTCTCTCTACATGGACGCCCCGGAAGAAGCAGTTGGGCAGGCATTCCGTACCTTCATTGTACCACGGTTGCTGAACTCGGCGGCCTTCCCACAGATCGAACAGATTGAGGATCACTACCGAGCACTCGACAACGATTTCGATATGTTCGATCTCGCTCCAGCAGCTGATCTCGCCAGTCGGGAGCTTGAGGCTGAGCGTCGTCGGATGGGTTCCTACGAGCAATGAGCGTTTCCGAACCAGACGCATCGTACACCTACAAACCCGGGACATTTAGCGTGCCTGAGCGTGGTGAGATCCGTATTGAGGGTTGTCCACCCTCAATTGACGACCAACTCCGTCGTGCTTCCTTCGAGCAGGAGGGTGACAATGTCTTTGTGAAGACACAGGAGTCACTCGACGACCGTGACAAGGAGTATCGAGTCGTCAAAGTCCGGATCAATGGCCCGGTTATGCGTGTGACGGTACGGGACAATGTGGGTATCGTCAGCCTCACTCCACGTTCAAAACTTCGCATCGAGCCCAAGATTGACTGGGACTATATTTTCGACATGCTGTTGGCAGTACATGGTCGCAAACGATCAGTCGAGTACCACGGTATCCCGCTCGACGAGTTCCGCACCGAGAATGTCGATCTAGAGGACGTATTCCTGATTTTGGCGATCAATTACCTCAACGCCATAGAAACAATCCACCGAAATGGGTTCGTCCGACGATTGGAAACTCGTCGTGCTGATCTTGAACAGCCCCGTGGTGTCATCGATATCGAGCAGTCTCTGGTCAATCAAGCTGAAGGGCGTGCCCAGCAACATTGTCTTCTGAAAGAGGTTAATTACGATAACGCGGCTAACTCGTTGCTTCATTATGCGGGCAAGCACCTTCTTCGGCTCTTCCGACAGTACGAAGACGAATACGACCATCAGGCGTACTACCACATTTTCTCGCAGGTTCATCAGGAGGTGCGTCATCTAGAGGGGCTGGATGTGACGAGCGGGCGTCGGCGGATTCCTGAGTACCGACGCTTCTCTTTATATCACCTTCCAAAGCAACGCCACTACTACCAGCAAGCCATCGAGGTTGCGAAGGCGGTAGTGGCCTCCTCTCTCGGGACACCGGCGATGGAGGGTGACCAAGAATTGGTCGTGGACTACGTACTAAATATGGAATCTCTGTTCGAGCAGTACTCACAGGTCGCTATTGAGGACGAGTTAGAGGCAATCAAGAACCGCGATCAACTGGATCAGACTGCAAATGTTTCAGCTGTCCGGTCGCCGACTCTCAAACCCTTCGCGAAGGAAGGACAGGTATTCCATCAACCCGATCACGCTGTCGAAGAGGGTGAGGAAACGCTTGCTGTCCTCGATTCGAAGTACTACGCTGAAGGGAAAGATCCAGTAAAAAGCGGCGGTTCTCGGTCAAGATTATTCAGCTATGCATACCTTCTAAATACGCCGCGAATGGGATTTCTGACGCCACTCGGTGAGCCGAGGAAACGGACAGTCTCCCAGACAGGTGCAGAATTGCAAGTGGTCTCACCTGCAGACGATCACTTCACACTAAATGGATACCACGCTTGCGTCCAGAACTACCTCCATGAGGCACTCGCGGATTTGTATCCCGCTCTCAATGTCTACCGTGCTGTTGAGGAGCATGCTCTCTGTCTTGATCAGCAGGACGGAGCCGAATTAGAACAATTAACCGACCTAGGTGGCCCATTTGAGTTCAGCAACGTCCATGAATTCTCTCTGCGAGTCGTCAACGCGGCCGCAGATGCGTTGTCTACGCAGTTCCGGTCGCGTTCCGATCTCGAACAGGAGGGTAAATGGACACGACGGCAGATCGAAACCCAGTGCAGAGAGCATTCGGCAGAAACTGCGACGTGTGTCCCAGTCTTCCGTCGTGAAAATCACGAGGAACGAATCGACCTGTACTTCGTTACGCTAGACGAGGACGGTACGCCCACTGAGGTATCTGTTGTGGGTGACTTCAAACTCCTCTGAATGATTTATTTCAGAATGGGGCAGTGAGCCACCCGCCGCTTCGTCGGTTGATCTGCGGTCCAAAAATCCGACTCAACCGGTATAGATCGCCATCAGTTTGTAGCTCAAAGTCTCGTTGGCGTCGTTGGAATGATCCCTCAACAGCAAACTGGATGGTTGGAAGCGAACTACGATTCTCAAGTGTATTTGCACTGCGATCCATCAGTGCTGACAGTTTGTTCGTCGCATCGTCGTCTTCGAATACGGTGTCGAGGCCAACGACACACACTTCGTCTGGGACATCATTTTCTCGGAGCATCTCTTCGAACTCTTCGATAGGAACCTGATGGTCGAAGAGATCGTATTCCTCCTTGACAACGATGTTATACTCGCCGGGAAGTTTGCCATGCTCGACCATCGTTATTCGAAGTTGATTTCGACTGAGATGTTTGTCGCCTCGTCGGGCATTCGTTCGAACAGATCGCGTATCTTAGTGAAGTCCTCGCCGGACTCGATGGTCAGCTTTGTCATGGTCTCTTTGACCTTCGCGGAACCTTGGAGGGGTCCGGGAATACCCATCCTGTTGGTCAGCTTGAATCTGACCTCACCATACGTGACCTCACCTGAGTCCTCATCTTGCCGCCACTTCCGACGAAGTTCCGCCACATCGTCGCCGTTGAACACGAATCTCCAGCCTCCACTCGGCACTCGAAACTGGTACCCCGGCGACCATCGTGTCGGGTCGCCAGAACCGTCGGAGGCAATCACATACTCCGGCTCATTCTCTCGTCCGAGATGTTGGAGAAGGAACGTCTGAACGGCGTCCTCAGAGACTGACCCATCGAACCTATCGGCCACGCTGCCGACGGTGAATTCATCAGATCCGTCAAGGCCATCGATGTAGTCGATGATCTGCTCACCGACATCCTTCGAGACAACCGGGACGAGCGTGATGTCTGTGGGATCACGGTCTCCGAGCGAATCATCGTACTTGCGGTCAATATCTACGAGGTAGTCATCCACGAGATAGTCTGTCACTGCCTCTCGGAACGACTGCTCTGTTTCGCTGTCGGATAGGTAGACCGTATCGTCGCGGCGAATATCTTCAAGAATACGGTGAGTGTTCGCTTGACCGGCACTCTCCAAGGCCTCACTGATACGCTCACGGACTTCAGGTGTGCCAATGCGTTCGGCCTCAGAGATATCGCGGATCGTTGCATCAGATTGTGCTTTCGTGACGATCCGAGTCCCGCTGTAGAGGACATATTGGTCATCCTGTGCGAGGCGGCCAGCGGCCGTCATAACTGTGTCGTGGCCATCACCCTCCAGCCAAATCTCGGTATCTTCGAGGAGTTCAAGTTCGAAGTTCCCAATGTCGACGGCCTTGGTGCCACTTCCGAACCGTTGACGGAGTTCCTGTTCAACATCTTCGGCAGTCCACCGGTGGACATCGTTTTCGTGGAGAATCGTTGTGTCGAGAGAACTCCCCTCCAATGACTCCGAGAAGCCGTTTGAGCCGTGTGTGATCACCGGTTTGTCTTCGAGAGCAGCAACAGTAGCGTCCACTACAGCACCCGGACCTCCCGGAATCGGGTAGGTCGGCTGTCGAAGGAACTGCTCGTACACATCCTCAATGCTGGCCTCACCTCGTCTGTCAAGCAGATCTTCAACGATTTCCCAAACGTGCTGCTGGATATCGATCCCTTCAGCTGCGATACTGTCGGCGATGTCATCGGCGTTAAGCGGCTCACCCTCGGAGACAAACACGTCGAGATCCATCTCGGCGGCCAGATCGAACTCATTGAGTAGATTGTCGCCGTCAATGATCTCACCGTAAGCGAGTTCGACGCGATCACGTAGTTCGCGTTGCTCGTCTTCACGCTGGCGTCGCACAGATGAATGAATTTCATCGTCAAGTGATTCGTCTTCAAGAACGCGTTCGGCCCCCTCGATATAGCGGGCTTTCTCAATGAAACCAGTCCCAGACTCAATCGCCTTGTCGTCAGTCGTCTGGATAAACACCAGAGTGTTGCGCCACTCGCGGCCGGGACTCCCGTCAGCGTTTTTGATCACAGTCTCGACTTCTTCCTGTGTCCACTCGTCGGCCTTGACGACAACCTTGACCTCGCGGTTGTCAGTCACTTGCTTCAGGTCACCGTCAGTGAATCCGACAGGGTATGCATCATTACCGAAGACTTGTTCGACGGTATCACCGATCTGTCCGAGAGCGATTTTCTCATCAACATCCTCAGCCTTGTTCTGAATGAGTGCATTCGGATTCTGCCGATCACGGATGGCATACTTCCCGTTGAGTTTGTGAAGATACCACGCGACACCGTAGAGCTGTTCGAGATTAAGAACGATATCGGAGACGAGGTCACCCGTCTGGAAGGTACCCATCACGATTTCTGCCTTGCTTGCACCCTCTCCTTCGTCGGGTTTGAGACTGTAGAGCAGGATCGTGTTCAGAATGCGTCGACCGTAGGGAATAGTATCCGGGTCAACACGGTTCCGAATATCGTCGACGCAGACCCCCGGACGATCAATGTTGATCCGGGTCAACTCATCGTCAAACAGCACGGCATCTATATCGCCGTGTGTAACGAGGTCAGTTTCTTCGATGAGTAGAGAGGCACCTTCCTCGTCTGGGTCAGCCTCGGCATCGGCAGCTGTTGTGAGGATCTTCGAGAAGAGATAGATCATGCCCCGGGTGTTCTGGTTGCCCTCATCGGCGTAGTAGCGGGTTTCGAGGGCGTTGAGAAGAACAGGATGGAAGGGGTACGTATCGCGCATCGTCTGCGCCAGATCGCTCGGGATGTCTGAGTCAGGGACGTGATCGTTGTCAGCATACGCGTCCACATAGCCCGAAACGATTTCCCTGACCGCTGCTTCATCGATATCGTCGATGAGGCGATGGCGGATGACTTCCTGCTTGCTCACTTTGCTACTCATATTGACCTCGGAAGCGTTCTCGCGGTCGAGGATGTTGTGAACCTCCGAGCCCTTTCGAAGAACGGAAACAATAGCGAAGACATCGCTGTCGTCAAGGTCAGCAGTTTCGAGGAGAGCCTGAAGGAAGCCGCGATTCCGCTTCTTCCGGTCGCCACTAAGTGGCTCAAACCAATCTTCGAGTTCGTCCATGAGGTAGGCGACTGTTCGCCCGTCGACCGCATCCTGAATCGTTTCCATATCAGGATACGGATCAAGATCGGTCTCGGAGGGCTCGTAGCCAAGAATATCGAAGAAGGGTTCCCAGAGATAATCGGGCTGTCGTTGCTGGAGGGACACGGTGATCGCCTCGGAGTTCGATTCAGCTGGTAATGCTTCGCTGAAGCCGTCGACATGGCGGTCGCCGAATTCGCCAGCAGCTTCGGGGTCAGCGAAGCAGTGATACATCGCCACCATCTGGTGTGATTTCCCGCTCCCGTACGGCCCGTAGAGAATATGCGTGCCGTAGTTGCCATCGCCACGGAGGGTGTCACGGAGGTCTACGAAGCCTTCGCGCAGTCCCTGTGTCATCAACGTTCGGTCGAAGAAAGTAGACGCGTCTGCCTCGAATTCGTCGTCTTCATCGACGTTATATAGCTTGACTTGACCGTCGATTTCGCCCTCTTCTCGGAGTTCTTGGCTTATTGTGACCGTATCCGCGATTGATTGTGAGAGAGATTCCGTACTGGCCATTTGATATCATAGAAACTGTATGTCGTTCGGTTAAGTACTGTGGTCATTCAGGAGAGTGCAATCCTTCCAACGATATCTGGATCGATACGGATAGAGTAATTACCCAAAATGGCTGTGTGAAAGTTTAACAGAGTACGGGCCAATGACTCAGTGGCGGCAGAGTGATAGCCAGTTTTCTGTTTCGTAATCCGGCAGTTACGCAGCACAAACATATACAAGCCTGCCGGAGAAGGTAACTGACAATCAATGTCTCAAGAGATCGGAAAATCTGAAGAGAGCGAGCGCACGACCGCCCCTATCGAGAACGGATTTCCAATAAGACAACTCAACGACATCGCCGAAAAAGAGGGATACGGCGGAGCCAGACAGTGGTATCGGCCTATATACACGATGCACAAGTGGTGGGCCCGACGCCTTGGTAGCACGTTTAGAGCAATTTCTCTTTATTCTCTCCTTGACAACCCAGACTCCGTCAATGTTCACGAACCCGGTGTCGATCAACAGCTGTCGTCGTTCGAAGGAGGAAGGAACGGTCTTGAACAACTGATCTCGTCCGTATCAATCGAAGAACCGGACGCGTTGTGGGAGCTATATCCAAAAGACGTTCGGATTTCTGATAAGAAGATACTTGACCCGTTCATGGGGGGTGGTACTTCACTCGTTGAGGCGTCACGATTCGGAGCGGAATGTCACGGCCGGGATCTCAACCCAGTCGCGTGGTTCGTGACTAAAAAAGAGATAGACGCCGGTTCGACCGATCCGGAGAAGTTGGAAACGGCGTACGACAAAATCGAAGAAAGCGTCGGAGAGGAACTGAAGCAGTATTACAAGACTCCCTGTCCGAATCAACCAGAAGAACACGAGGCCGACGTGATGAACAGCTTCTGGGTGAAGCAACTGGGGTGTGTTTCATGTGGGGAAACAGTCTCGTTATTCGGTGACTATCGGGTAGGAAAAGGCCGATACGAGAATGATGACAAATACAGCGTCTTTTGTCCGGATTGTGAGTCAATAGTCTACGCTGATGACTGGCGGAGCGATACGACCTGTTCGGAGTGCGGTCACGAGTGGGTGCCAGAGGAAGGAACCGTGAGTGGCAGCAGCTACACCTGCCATGAGTGTGGGCAGAAGTACAGGATTACCGACGCCATTCAAGAGCAAGAAGGTTATGATCTGAAGTATTTTGCTATCGAGTATCACTGCCCAACGTGCGACGACCATCGGGATTACGATAAGAGCGATACAAAGGGTTATCGCGGGGTACGTGAGCAAGACATCAATTTGTTTGAAGAAGCGGAGTCTCGGTGGGAAAATAGTCCCGAACTCCACAACTATGTCCCCGATGAGCCAATCCCAGAGGGTCATATGACCTCAGATCGCAACCCGCTGTTCGATCACGGGTATAGTCAGTGGAAAGATATGTTTTCGGAGAGGCAATTGCTGTGTTTCGGACTATTCCTCAAAGAGATTGAGAAAATAACGGATCAAAACATACGAGAGTTCTTTTTACTCACATTCACCGACTCATTGTGCCGGAATTCAATGATGTGTGCGTATAGTGAAACCGCAAATCAAATCAATCACTTATTCAAAACAAACGCATTCGATCCGCCGACACAACCAACTGAGAGTAACTTTTGGGGTGCCGAGTATGGTACCGGGACATTCCAATCAACGTGGGATAAGGCAATTCGGGGTGTTGAATGGGCGAACGCTCCAACAGATCGCTATATCGAGTATCCGGATCGGGATGGTTTCCCAAATATTCCAGTAAATAGAGATATTGACGAACCAGACACAGTTGAGACTCCACCGTTTGCTCAGCCAATTGGTCAAAACACGACAGTTGAACAGGGAGATGTCCGGGATGTGAGTGTCGAAAACGAGTATGACGCCGTAATCACCGACCCTCCATACTACGACAATATCATGTATTCGGAAATATCTGACTTCTTTTATGTCTGGCAGAAGGTCTTACTCAAAGACGAATATGAGGGCTTCGAGGGAGAACGGACGCCACATGAGGATAGCATCGTTGCCAACCCGTTCCTCGATAAAGGCGAAGAGGAATTCGAGCACGAACTCGGTGAAGCATTCTCGTCCATTCAGCAGGCACTCAAGCAGGACGGTCTACTAGCATTTACCTACCACCACAGTGACTCAGAATCGTGGGGAGAGCTGCTCCAATCACTGTGTGAGGCCGAGTTCGAGGTGACGGCAACCTATCCGATTACTGCAGACGTCAGCAAGTTCATCGAAGGTGAAGCGGTCGAGTTCGACATTGTCATTATTGCTCGTCCGGCAACCAATCGTGAACTCATCTCGTGGAACAGTCTTCGACGCAACATCTACCGAACCGCACAAAAGACTAGACAGCGTCTTGAGGAGAACCGCAATCTTTCCCGTGGCGACATCGGTGTCGTCGAGATGGGACGGTGTTTCCACGAATATTCGAAGCACCACGGCAAGGTCGAACGCGCCGGCGCAACAATGACTGCCAAGGAGGTCGTCGATGAGATCTATGGCGTAATCCAACACGGCAGTGACATCGGCGAGATCGATGTCTTCCTTGACCTACTGGAGACCCGAGACGCGTCCTACAACGACCTCAACAAACTCTCTAGAGGAACTGACGCCACGCCAGAGCGCATGGAAGATATGCACCTTTACCGGATAGACGATGGTTTCACACTCGGAACGTGGGACGACGAGAAGCGTATTGCTTACATCCAGTCACGCGTCGACAGCGACGAGGAACTTACTGACCTCGACAAAGTCCAGTTCCTCCGCTACCGCTGGGAACATGGGAAGAACGTCTCCGAGTACCTCGGTGAGTGGGAGATTACCGACGACCTCCGCGAGCTATGTGAGGGGCTGGCCGACGCGACCGGTGACGACACCTACCGGAATATTCTCGAATCGCGGTTGAGCGACTTCTAACTTCCCTCACTTACTTTGAAACTGGGACTAATAATCAATTTCATTCTACACTTGCCAAAATAAAACATGTGCAGTGATCCAGAATTTTTTCCCGACCACATTCCATCCGCTCAAGATTCGAATGAGTATGTGTCATGGATTGATATAATGGGGATTGGGAGTACGATGGCGAAATATCCAGATGTAGCCGAGGTCAATATAGGGAAGCTTCACCTTGCCGTTGCCGAATATGAAGAAGACGATGACTTAAAGCTATACCCAATGATCGATGGGGTTTATATCATCTCGGAAGACCGAGATCGGATATTCGACTTTTCGGAGGAGGTTGTCGGTCGGTTTGGACAGAATTTGATTTCTCGTTCGGGGCCTGAACCGAATCGAGGGGAGCTAAAATTCGGCCCTCTCGTACGGTGTGGAATAGCTAAAGGCGAGATACACCACTGGGAAGATCTCTCAGAGACTGCGCTATCAGATCATCAAAATCGGACAGCCCTCGTCACAGGTAATGCGATCTCAAAAGCTCATAAGTGTGAGTCGGAAGCACCCCCGCTCGGTATTCGTGTACATGAGTCTGCTTCGGCGGATGGAAAACGAACCAATCACCAATGGTGGGAGACGCAACGATCTGCTGTGTTTACACGCCGAGCACTTCGGAAATATTGGGATATATACGAAAACGGTTGCGATATACCCTATGATGAAGACGCAATCGAAAAGCATGCAAAAAAAGCTGACGACTACTTTCCATTCGATATGCAGGGGAATCCAGACTATCGGCTAACCCGATTCTATGATAAGTTTACATTTCAGTAACGCTGTGGAAATATTTGGTGAAATAATAACCAAGTATATGTCAATAATGTCATCACAGAAAGGAAAGCCATGACGACAGATGACCTCGTGGATGTTGAATTTCGCCACGAGAAAACTGAGGAGTTGATTAATCAAGATACTGATATTTCAACGATAGCTAATCATCTCCTCACGGTTCAGGCCAATCGCCTCCAAGCTGGCCAGCCGGATTCGGAACTTCGCTCCCTCTCTCACCTCGATGAGGAGAACGTCAAACTCCTCGAACATCAGGTCGACGCCGCCCACCGCGCCCTCTTTGAGATGGACGGAAAGGCCCTTCTCGCCGACGAGGTCGGACTCGGCAAGACAATCGAGGTCGGGATGATCCTCAAAGAGATGCACTATCGTGGTACCGACAATGCGGTGCTGATCCTCACGCCAGCGCAACTCGCCCAGCAGTGGCAAGCCGAGATGTTGGAGAAGTTCGGACTCGACTTCACTTGCAACTACGACGACGTGTTCAACGGGTTCGATGCCCACGACCACATCATCGCCAGTATTGACACCGCCAAGAGCGACCGCCACCGCTCGACTGTTCTCGCCCGTGACTGGGATGTCCTCGTACTGGATGAGGCCCACTACGTCAAGAACGAAGACACCGACCGTTACGCGCTTCTCGACAACCTCTCGTACGACTATGGGTTCTTTCTCACAGCCACCCCAATCCAGAACGATGTTACCGATCTCTACAACGTCATCTCGTTGCTTCGTCCGGGCCTATTCGGGACACGTGAGGCATTTCACAACTACTTCGTCAACTCCTCACAGGAGACGCTCGTCAACCGCAACGAACTCCAGAACCGACTCCGCGAGGTGATGATTCGCAATCGCCGCGAGGAGACTGATATCGACTTCACGGCGCGCAATGTCACCACCCATACGTTCGAACCATCACCCGAAGAACGCGATCTCTACGAAGCTGTCACCGACTACGTTCGGACGGCCTACCGCGAAAGTCAGGGACAGAAACTCGTCCTGATGACTCTCCAGAAGGAGGTAGTCAGCAGTCCCGCAGCCCTCGAACAGACCGTCGAAAGGATGCTCGAAGATGATGATGTTGAGCCCGAGCACGTCGGCCCACTCAAGAAGATTCTGGATCGGATCGACGCCATCGAAACACCAACCAAACTCGACCGTGTCCAGCGCATCACCCGAGAGGCCCGCGACCGAGTCGACAAGGGCCGTGTAATCGTCTTCACGCAGTTCCGGGCGACCCAGCAAAAGTTGATAGAGACACTCGACAACGAGGGGTATACAACTCATCCGTTCCACGGTGGCCACTCCAGTGATGAGAAAGAGGCAATTGTGGAACAGTTCGAAGAGGAGGGCGGTGTTCTCGTCTCGACGGACGCGATGAACGAGGGCCGCAACCTACAGTTCTGCAATGTGATGGTCAACTATGACCTGCCATGGAACCCGATGAAAGTCGAACAACGCATCGGGCGAATCCACCGGATTGGACAGGATCGTGAGGTCTACGTGTTCAATACTGCTCTGGAGGATACTATTGAAGAGTATGTGTTAGAACGGCTCTATCACAAGATCGACCTATTCCAGCAGTCCGTCGGCGAATTGAGTGAGATACTAACCCGGCTAGAGGAAACAGGCAGTAACTTCGAAAACGAGGTGTTCGACCGGCTGGTTGAAGCTGACTCCGAGATGGAACTTGAGAACGATTTCGACGCGATGGCTGTCGATCTGCAGGAACAGCGTGACCTCGCCGACAAAGTTGAGGACTTCAATAGCGGCGTGTTCGAGGGATTCGACTTGGGAGCCAACGATGACTGATGCAGCCATGCCGGTTACAGAACGGGCGATTGAGCAGTTCACTGAGAACTATATTACCTCTCTTGGGGCCGAGATTACGAAGGATGGACACCGGTGGACGGTTACGCTCCCTGAGGAGGCACCCACTGATCTTGAACTGGACGGGGCAGTACTGGAATTTACTGACGATCCAAATGATGTCGATGAGGATGTTCTGGCTATCTCTCCAGAGAGTCCGTTTGTTGAGCGGATGCTGGATGAAGCAGCTGATAGAACGCCTACTGGCTCATTGGCGCTCACTACCGATCAAGTAGACATCAAGCTTCCTGCGTGGCTAACTGAGAGTTCAGCAGATGTTGTCCATAAGACGTTCACGCCGTACTACGACCGGCAGGCAGTCTGTGCGCTCTTCCATGTTGGAATCGAGACCGTCAGCGAATATCAGCGCGAAGAGCTTCATGCCGTGGCGATTGATCTTAACGACCACGAGAAGCGTCCCGGACTCGCAGACACGTATCTTGAGTTAACCAGCCATGGGCAACCAGAGGTCGACGAGGGACAGGCTATCGACGAAGAGGAGTTGACGGACGCGCTCGAAGTGGCGTATACTACGCTTGAAAACGAGCTCTCCCCAACAGTACGAGACACTCGTGAGCGGGCGACACGCGCCGCCGAGGTCGAACTTGACGAGTACCGTCAGTATGTCCGTCAGCGACGTGACGAACTATCCGACGAAATCGATGGCTTAACGACGAGAATCGAGGACGTGACTGAAACAATAGATACGGCTTCCGAACAGGAGAACCGAGTTGAGGCACTCCGCAAACGGAAGGAACTCCAAGCAAAGCTTGACGATCTTCGTTCCGAATTAGACGACCTGACGGACAAGATTGACGATGGGTTCCCTGAAAAGCGTCAAGAAATACGAGACCGTCACTCTCTCACCGTTCGATTACGGCCGGTGGCTACGACTGCGGTTTCCTACGAGCGCGGCGATCTTGATCTCACTTTGGAATCTGATGAGACGACGATTTCGATATCATACGGATACGCGCTTGGCTCAGGCGTCGTAGAGGAGGTCACCTGCGACAGATGTAATCAAGCGATATCAGCCGAGAACCCACTCGAAATAAATTCGAGGGAGACCGTGGGAGCAGACTGCTGTGACGACTGATCAGTTAGCTCCCTAGTCGATAGATGAGAGTGTCCGAAGGGTGTGCGAGAATGCTCCCTGCCAGCGCATCGGCGGTTGATTCAGCCTTCGAAACGCCGAAAGCACAGACAGGAGCTGGATCCTGATATCCGATGTCGGTCAATGTCTCACGCAACTCTGGTACCAACTCTGCTTTCCCGACATCGATTATCGTTACTCCTGCATCCCGGAATGCCTCGAATGCTCGGGATGTCCTCGCCAATACGAGTCCGCCGGAGTTCAAGAAAGAAAACTCCTCACTGAGGATTGCCTGCAATTGCTCTTGCCTGTTAGAATCATCAACGATGTTTGCCCACTGGAGAGCATCTGACGCTATCCCGGTAGAGTAAGTATCTACATCATTGTCGTCAAGGAGCTCAACAACGTCATCTGGAAAGGTCGCTTCTGCTTGCCCTCGGTAGAAATCCCAGATGTCTGTCTTTTGTACAGTTGCCTGCCCCTCGGTCGAAAGTAGTTCGTAAAAGGTCGCAGGCACGTATAGGTCTCCAAGACGAGGCTCCGTGGGGGTTCGACCGAGTGTAGCCTGCGTTTGGGAAGCAAAAACCGTCGAATCAGTCAATTGTTCGAAGGAGCGGTTAGCAACAAGTAATGAGGGATCGAGAAGTACGTCGATCGGTGGTTTGAATTTCCGGTCGAGCTCAGTTCGGAGTTGGGAATTACCAGAACTCATTGTGGCTCCATTCAGCCCAATTCCTGATAAATAACTCCCTGCAATAGTTTATCTCTTCTGTGGATCGCGGACAGACATCCAGTGGCGGTGCACTTGCCTTCGTGCTGCTCGGAACATTCATGAACACTGATGCGTTGCTTAACCAGCCGTTCAAGCTCACAATTATCATAACTATATCAACAATATGCATGCACAAACCATTCAGATGATATTATAGTCACCTCGCGTTTGATTCGGTATTAAGCGGTTTTTGTGCCTTAGTTATTGCAGTTGATATTCTGAGCCGAACGTATTTTTATACCCTCGCTGTATCCATAGCTGTCGCTACTCAGACTCGAAGGCGACACACCCCCTGAACAGGTGTTGAAGTCTCCCCCGACTTCCACTCTTCGAGAAAGAAACGGCGACATTGACCCCCCTAGAACCCTGCTACCCACTGCACATGGTGGTAGCACTGCAGCCCACTTTTCATTCCGTCACAGTATAATCGTTCGCCAGTAGTTATTGCGTTTGATACGTAGAGCAGCGTCAATAGCGAATAGAAGACGACTCTCGATTGCTGCTTTTGTAGGGTCTGCAAACGACACCCCGTGTGCGAAATGAAACAATCTGTATGGTGGACGACCCCCCACTATCGAAGTGTACTCAAAAGCCCGGTTCGGAACGGTGAACAGGAGAGGGCGAGAGGGAAGTGCCTCTCAAACCCGGTGGATCTTGTGTGGCCGCTGGCGGTATGGCGGCCAGTTGAGATCATGTAGACCAATAGGTAAGTTTATCGACCACGCCTCGTCCCGAGTGAAACACACCGCGGTTGCAAGTGAAATCTATCTCAGGCATGGTGGGGTGAGAGCCGAGACACGCAGTAGACACACCAGGTTTCTGGTGTAACTCACTGGTCAATTGCGTCCATTCGATCTAAAATGAGTTCAGCAACCTCAATCGCAGCCTCGTACTCTTCGATATCAATGTCTGCAGGCGGCTCCGACTCAGCACTGTTAACGAGTCGTTCAAGATAGTCGCGGTCAAGTTCATCAAAAAGGGCTGTGTCCGCCTCCTCATGGATGAAGGCCTCCGCAAGCTCGCTGAGATCGGTCAACTGTTCGGGGTCGAAATTGAACTCGCCACCATCTTCATCAGTCTCTGCCATCAGTATAACCGGTTATGCAGGCATTGAATAATAATCTACTCGACGTATTCGAATGCCGCGGCGCAGATAGGGCACTGGAGTTTGTCGTCTTGGCGTACACGTTCATCTGCTGTGCCAGTCCAGCCGCACTCTGAGCAAAGTACCGGGTTAGAATCAGTCATCAGTATTGCTTCTTGGATCGGAGATTAGCTCGTACACACCGGTATCAAATAGATTGTCGATGTGATCGTGTTCTGACAGCCGTTTCATTCTCTGATT
>P_A23_Liq_3_FmtDRAFT_1000027_pt1 | contig 28113 bp, 21 predicted proteins | sample PonA233FremontCA_FD_10237 | JGI IMG/M metagenome (IMG submission 10237)
AGCCGCGGCGGTCGTCCGTGTCGGGCCGGCGACGGACAACGCTCTCCCACCGGCGGTGTCGACGCGAGCCATCGCGTCCGCGAGCCGGCCGTCTCCGGCCAACAACCCCGCCCGCCCCTGCTCGGCGACGAGGTACGGGGGGAGCCCGGTCAGCGTCACCAGCCCCGCGGCCGGAACGACGCCGACTAGACCGAAGCCGTAGCCGGCGACCACGCTCAGGAGACTCGTCGGCCACGCTAGAAACGGGCGGACGGCCGCCAGTGCGGTGAGCGCGACGAGCAACCGCAGTGGTGACGCGGTGAGCGCGTCGAGTCGCGCGAGAGCCGCCGCCGGCGAGGCCGCCGCCCACGCGCCGACAGCCACTCCCACGACGACCCCGACCGCGAGGAGCCGACGGCGTGACACGTGGGTGGCTGTGGTGGCCGCTCGGATAACTCCCGTGTTCGTGTCACTACCGGGCGTGCCGGGTCGGCGTCGCCCATCTGGGTGTGTGTCACCGTCCCGTCTGGCGGTCGAATGAGAACGCTTAAGTCCGATTCGGCGGTTACGTTGTCGTGTCCGCCCTTAGCTCAGACTGGTAGAGCAGCCGACTGTAGATCGGCTTGCCCCCCGTTCAAATCGGGGAGGGCGGACCTTCTCGACTGTTCGACGGAAAGTGACAGACTTGCCTCTCGCCCCCGCGAGCGGAGTAAGCGGGAGACAGACGTTCTCTGCGAGACGGTGTGGCGTGGCGGTGTCTCGGGACCCCGACCGAGTACGACGGCCCGGGTTAGACCGGAGTGACAGCCGATCTAGCTCTGTTACACAAGACAGTTTCTTTAGCCGGCAAAGTACATATATACGCACGTCTCAGTTGTCCCTTTCGGATGGCGAACTCGGCGAGACTGAACGCGACACAGACGAGGAACTGGCGGTGGACCAAGCAGTACAACGTACAACTGTCCGAGGCGGGGCGTCGTGAACACTTCCCACGTGCCTCTCACGGCGAGTCTCTGTTGCTCGAAGCTGACTCCGGTGGTGTCTACTGCTCGGTGTTCGGCAGAGTCGATATCGACAACACAGACCACGTAGGGCGCGACGAGGTCGGCATCGGGTTGGATCTCCGACAGGCACTCGGGGTCTGTAGGGGTGACTCGATAAGAGTCGTCGACACTTCGCCACCGGACAGTAGACGACGGCAGTTCGGCGACGCCCTGGGGAAACGACCGATCATCTGTCGTGTCCGGAAGTCTGTTCACCCGGACATCGGATTCGATATCTGTCGGCTGAGCAGGGCAGCGATGGACGACCTCGGGGTCACGGCCGGCGATCACGTCGTCGTCGAGTCGACCGAAGCTATGTGTTCGCTGAAGGCACTCCCACTACGTCCAGAGATCACCGAGTCCAAACGACGACAGACCGAACAACACCCTTCTCGGTATCCAGACCCAGTGAGTGCGCTCCAGCTCGAACGAATCACTGGGACAGATGTCGACATTCCGAGCATCTACCTCGATGCCGAGCGTAGAGAGGCACTCGGACTCGGCCGACAGGCGACTGTCGAGGCCGAAGAACGGTCTGCCTCCGCCGACGGACAGACCACAGGCGAGAGCACACCGTTGGCCGCCGGGGCCTCCCAGCCGGTCAAAGTCTCTCGAAACTCCGTGAGTAGTTACCTGCGTTCGCTCAACGACAGCACTGTCCCCGTTGTCGGTGGACTCCTCGGGACTGTCGTCGTGTTCGAGCAGTCTCTCACGTTCGACCAACGACTCGCCGTGGTCGGTGCGGGGCTGTTTCTCGTCTTGTTGTCGATCACGTACCGTGTCAGGAAATCCACGATAGACTGAGACTCGACTCCGTTGGATGTCAGTCTGTTTCCCTCGTTTCAAGCCGGCCGATGCGTGTCCGTCCGTGTTTCTCTAACTCTGGTGTAATCACAAACTGAACTGAACGTGTCGGGCGATAGTTGAAAGTACTCCGACACACGCCCTCTTGATGTGGTATCACAGTTGTCCGAAGGGATCACCTACGAGACAGACCAGGGGATCGGGATCTGGATAATCAGCAACTTGGCGGAGACGCTGGAGTCGGGCGCGCTCGACGAGGCGGAGGCGCACTTCCGCGAGGAAGCCGGCGACTCCGCGATGAACGGCTGTGTCGTCGTGATCGAAGACGTCTCCGACGTCGGACCGGACGTGCTGGAACACGTCAACGACAAGTGGACGCGGCTGGGCGAGGAGACCGGGATCGATCGGACGGCGTACGTCTCCGACGGGATCGCGAAGATGGCGATCTCGAGCAAGAACGAGGCCACGGGGATGGAGTCGAAAGGGTTCACCGACCGCGACGAAGCCCTCGACTGGGCCGCGAGCGTCTGACCACCGGCGGTAGAGACACCGCACGACGGTGACCCCGGTAGTGTTTTTCAGTGTCGCCGGCCGAACCCGGAGCATGGACGGTGCAGATCGGTTCTTCGCGGCGGTGGCCGGTGTGACGTTCCTCCTGATCCTCCTCGGTGTCGTCGTCAGTCTGCTGTAGCCTACGCGGGCGTGTACGCGTCGCCGTCCCTGGTGACGAGCCCGCCGTCGCGGAGTGCCCCCAGCACGCTGTAGAGTGTGATCCGTTTCATCTCTAACCCCTCACACAGTTCGGTCTCCGTCGCTCCGTCGTGGGTCGCCAGATAGAGGTAGACGAGTTTCCCTCGCGGCGAGTCGATCGTGTCGGGAACTGTCACGCTCTCGGGGGTCACTGTCGGCCGATCGTTCGACGAGTCGCCCGCCTGGTTCGCGCGTGCTGTCTGCATACACACCCACTCGCGTTCGACACACGTAAAACTGCCCCACGACGCACGTCGAAACCGCGCGAGTGGCGGGTTCGGTGGCGCGAGCGGAACTGTCGGTCGGGAATCCGAGCTCCCAGCGACAGAAAACGAGTGGCCACTCGGGACGATGTTCGACTACCGACGGACACGACGACGACACGAGTCGACGGGCAGAGCGAACGAGGTGACGGACACACAGTCCGACTGGACGACGGCACGACCCGACCGCCGGATCGCGGGCGGTGTTCAGGTCTTGAGTCCGGAGCCAGTGAGCGGGACGACCACGTCCTCGTCCGCGTCGACGACACCACGCTCGCGGAAGAGGCGCAGCGCTGCCGGCGCGGTCGCACACGTCGGCTCCGTGTAGAACCCAGCCTCGTGGAGCCGCGCCACCTCTCGTTCGACTGTCTCGGCCGACAACGCGACTGCGTCCCCACCCGTCTCTCGGACGGCGTCCACGAGTGCCGTCTCCCGCACCGGGTCGGCAATCTGAATCCCGTCTGCGAGCGCGTTGTCGCCCGTCGCTGCCGACTCGCCGTGGAGTGCCGCGACGACGGGTGCCACGCCAGCCGCCTGCGCCGCGTACAGTCGCGGCACCGTCTCGATCCAGCCGGCGGCCGCGAGCCGCCGGAACCCGCGGTACGCGCCGAGGAACAACGTCCCGTGGCCGACGGGGAGAACGACTGCGTCCGGCGCGGTCCACCCGCGCTGGGCCGCGATCTCGTACGCGACTGTCGCCGTCCCCGCGAGGAACGACGGTCGCCACGCGTGGCTAGCGTACCAGGCGTCACCCGTCTCGACGGCCGCGACACAGGCGTCGGTCACGTCACCGCGCGACCCCTCCACGCGAACGGGCTCTGCGCCCGCTCGCCTGATCGCGGTCAGCTTGGACTGCTTGACGCCCGCGGGGACGTAGATCTCTGCGTCGATCCCCGCTCTCGCGGCGTACGTCGCCACCGCCGCGCCGGCGTTGCCCGAGGAGTCCTCGACCACGCGGTCGACTCCGAGTGCGACCGCCCGCGACAGTGTCGCCGTCGCGCCACGATCCTTGAAACTCCCCGTCGGGAACGTGTACTCCAACTTGAACTCTGCGTCCCACGCCGGCGCGTCGACGAGTGGTGTCCCACCTTCGCCCAGCGTGACGTGTGGTGACTCCGGGAGCAACGCCTCGTACTGCCACAACCCGGCGTGGGGCGTCTGGTCGGCCGGCGGCGTATCGACTGATTCGCCGAGCGGCAACGGGTCGTCGTACTCCAACGGCGCGCCACACTCACACCGCCACCGGTCACGGTACGTCGCCTCACACGCCGGGCACACCAACGACGCGACCGTGTCGGTCGGCTCACTCGTGTCGGTCACAGTGGTCGTCGGTCTCGGGACCGCCAGTAGCTGTCGGTGTCGTCGCGAGCGGTCACCGGTAGCCCAGCGCGTCGAGTCGGTCCTCCAGATCGTCCGCGAACTCCGTGTCGGAGGCGTCGGCGAACTCCGTCACCTCCGCGAGTGGCTCGCCGAACGAGGCCGACTCGTCCACCGTCTCGTCGCGAGCGGCGACGACGCTGTCGGCGTCTAGCCGCCCGCGGTCGGTCGCCTCCCGACGCCCACGGCGGAGTGTCTCGTAGCCGTCCGATCCCCAGCGGGCACGCTTCCGGACACGATCTCCCGGCCGGTCGTCGTACACCACGTCCGTCCGCTTCGCGTACGGAGCCGCGGAGCCGCAGATCCGCTCGGCCTCCGCGCGCATCGCGGCGGTGATCGGTCGCTGTGCCGCCAGCGCGCGCCCGTCGTCGGCGACGAACGCACCGCCGTCGACCGGCCGGTCGTCCAACGCCAACGCTCGAACGGCGTCGGGAAACGCCGTCAGTGTCGCGAGGTCGTGGACGCGGCGTCCGCTGCGCTGTCCCGGTGCACGCACCACCAGCGGAACGTGGAACAGGGTGTCGTGGGTGCCGAGTCGGTGACTAACCGCCGGTGGCTCCTCGTCCAACGCGGTCGGCTCGCCCAACCCTTCGCCGTGGTCGGCGGTGAACACGACGAGCGTGTCGTCCAACTGGCCGCGGGCGTCCAATCCGGCGACGAGCCGTTCGAAGATCGCGTCCGCCTGCCGGATCGCGCCGTCGTAGATCGCCTCCAGCAGCGACGCGAACCCCAGCGACACCTCGCCCGCGAAGAACTGCCAGTGCCACTTGTACCCCATCTCCTCCTGCAGCGCCCGCACTCGGTTGTCGCTCCACTCGTCGTACTCCGCCCGGGGCTCGTAGGGCCGGTGGGTGTCCATCAGATTGAGACAGGCGGCCCACCCGTCGCGGCCGTCCGTCCACTCCAACAGCTCGTCGGCGTAGTAGAACCCGTTGGGCCAGGTGCCCAACTCCCCGCCGGTGTCGTACTCCGTGTCCCACTCGTCGGGCGTCCCGCGGACGGTCTCGAACGGGCGGTCCAACCCGCTCTCGTGACCCGTCAGAAACGGGTTGTCCGAGAACAACCCCGTGTCGTACCCCGCTGCGGCCAACTCCTCCCAGATCGTGTGGCCCTCGGTGAGCCGTTCGGTGATCTCGAACTCGTGGGCCGCGGCGTCGGTGCCGGTGAACATCGAGACGTGGCTCGGCACTGTCCAGTTGCTCGGCGCACGAGCCTGTGTGTAGACGGTCGCCTCCGCGGCGAACTCCGAGAGGAACGGTGTCGTCTCGCGTCTGTACCCCAGCAGCGAGGTGTTGGCGGCCCGCAGACTGTCGGCGACGACGAAGAGAACGTTGGTGTCCGTCACGTCGACCGGGAGGGTCGGCGTGGGTTTATGCGGCTCGTTGTGTCACTCGACTGTAACCGTCGTGTCGAGGAGAAGGCTCCCACTGGGGTCGTGTGCGATCCGGATAGTTAGCTCCGTGTCCGCTACACTGTTATCTGTGGTGATCGGTTGGGTATCACCAACAGTGAACTCTCCGCTACCTCCGTTGACGGGAACATCTGTCCCGCTCTCTTCGACTGTAATACTGAGATCGTTGAACGATAGCTCGTCACCACCGTTGTGACTGACAACGAACAGTTCGTCACCGCTGCTGCCACTGGTCGAACTCACATCACTAACTTCCAACTGCACCTGCGGTGCCTGCTCGATGTCCCCACCGATCCCGAGCACGAAGCTCCCGATGACGGCCGCCAGAATCACGGTGATGGCGACCATCAGAATCACCCCGATCACGGGGCTGACTGCACGCTCCGACTCTGCCGACCACTCCTTGAGTTTCCGTATCATGATCTTGTCCGACCGACCCGTGGCGCAGTCGACTGCCGTGTCCCGGCCGATCGGAGTCCCCAGCAGCACGGGACCGGCCACGGGTCGTTGGTCGGTAGGTACTCCGTCGGCTCGATTTAAAACGTTTGCGTGGCACCGATATAGCACACCGGAGACCGGTCGATCTCGAGTCTCCGTGGTGAGACGTGACACACGACGAGTACCCTCTCGAGTCCGTGGGTGACAGCAGCCCCGTGACCCAACTGGAACTCGGCTGGGTGCGGGAGCGTCGTGCCGCCTGCGAGCGTGCGTACCCGGACGTGCTCTTGGAGACGCGCGAGGTCCCGGTGCCGGCTGCGGAGTTCGCCGCGTTCGAACGCTCGGGCCCGTACCGCGGCAGTGGCTACGCCTGGGTCGTTCGCGACCCTACCGGAGCGACTCGGGGAGTTCGCCGCCCGGCGCGGCCGGCGGTGGCCGCCAGCGTGACCGCCACTCGGCTCGACCGGCCTCGACAGTGGGTGCTCGCCTCTACGACGGCCGGATTCGCATCGCCGTCCCGCCGCTGGCACCCATCGACAGTTGGACGCTGTCACCGGCCGAGACGCCGTACTCCGAGATCTCGACTGCGGTCGGGTTCGTCTCTACGTCCGTCCCCGGGGCGTCGGCGTACTCCGTGACGGTGTAGCTCCCGCTCGACAGGAACCCCAACGACACCGTCAGACTCCGTGCGTCGCCGTTCGTCATCGCGCCCAGATACCACTCGTCGCCGGCTCGTCTGGCCGTGACGACGTACTCGCCGATGGCGGCGTCGACCACGCGCGTCTCGTCCCAGTCGGTCGGCACCTGCTCGACGAAGTCGAACGCCGGCACGGTGTCGTAGTTCTCCCGACTCGGGTCGACCGCACCGTAGTCGGCGGCGACCGGCGAGCCCGCGCCGGACTCGCTCACACCGACGGCGTCGAGGTTGAACCCACCCACGTCGCCAGACCGGAGCTCGACGGCGATCTGGTTGTCCCCCGACTGGAGGTCGACCGAGACGGTGTGGATCGCCCAGTCGTCCCAGTAGCTCGTGAACGGCGGCGTGATCTCTCGTTCGGTCCCGTCGACGACCAGTGTCGCCTGTCCGGAGCCGAACTGGATCACGTCCCTCCGGTTCTCGTTCCCGTCCGCGGCGTACCGGAGGTGGAGATCGTACGTTCCCGCACTCGGGACGTTCTTCACCGTGAACGTCACGGTCGCCCCCTCCGGCTCGCGGCTCGGGTCGATCGGGACGTAGTGGCCACCGTAGCTGTCGCGCCACTCGTCTGCGGTGATCATCCCGTCGAGGTCGCCCGAGGACGCCTGGACGAACTCCCCGACCTCCAGCGTCGAGTCGACGTACGCCTCGATCCGGTCGGCCGCCATCTGGAGGCCGCCGAGGTACGTCGGGTACATCGCCAACTGCTTGGCGACGGTGGTCTCGATCCGCCCGCCGGAGTCGTTGTCGAGGAACGTCGTGTCGAAGATCCCGGGCTGGTAGCTCGTCGGTCCCGCCAGCATCCGCGTGAACGGGAGTGTGACGTGGTGGTCGCGGCCCGTGCCGGCCCGTAGTTCGTCGAAGCCGTCGTACTCCTGGGCTTTCACGACCTCGCGGGCGGCCACGTTCGGGTATGTCCGGTGTTCACCCGTCGGGACGATCCCCTCGTGGACCTCCAACATCTGCCTGTTGGCGGCCGCCGCCTGCGCGACGAGTCGGTGGTGGTTGACCGCCCGCTGACAGTGCTGGGTGTGACTCGCCCACGCTCCGTCCCCGTCGAAGCCGAGTCCGGGATCCTTCACGTAGCCGTTCTTGATCGACCGAATCCCGGCGGCCTCGTACTCGCCGAAGATTCCGTTGTCGATCTCGTCTTCGTAGGTGACGACGTTGCCCGCGGTCTCGTTGTGCATCGTCATCTCGACGCTCGGCGAGAGACTCGCGCCGTAGTCGGTGACGGCGTTCACGTCGAAGTCCGGGTAGGAGTCGTCGACCCCCATCCCGAACCCGGTGCCGTCGCCGGGGTACGTCGACCAGCCCTGGTTCCACCCCTCGACGAGCACGCTGTCGATCCCGTGCTCGCTGGCGAACCGCATGTAGCGTCTCGTCCGCTCCGTGCGCGCACCGTGGACGTACCGCGCCGGGTTCTGGCCCGCGTTCGCCAGTTCGCCGTCGGACTTGTACTCCCAGTTGGCGCTGCCGGCGATCATCAGCCACCAGACGCCGACGTACGTCCGCGCGTCCACCCAACTGGTGTCGACTGCCCCGCCGTCCGTCGGGAACGCCGACTCGTCGAGCGGGTCCGCCAACAACGGGATCAGCTGTGACTCGACCAACGCTCCCGGCGAAGTGCCGATCTGGACCGTCCGCCACGGCGTCGCGTGTGGCGCGGTCGCCTTCACTGCCGACCCGTCCGGCAGCGGCGCGAGTTCGACGGCCATCCGAGGGCCCCCGTCGTCGGACACCGGTGCCAGTGACATCTTCGCGTAGTCGTCGAGGTTCGACTCGTGGACACTGAGGTACGTGCCGTCGTCGGCTCGCACCGTCAACGGGGTGTGTGCACCTCGCCGGACGGGGTTGTCGTTCGGCCGGGTCGTCCCGTTGCCGGCCGGCACCTCGCTGAGTGGCGACTCCGTGTACTCCCGTTCGAACCGTGGGTTCACCCACTCGTTCTCGATCCACCAGCTCGTGTAGTCGCCGGCGAAGTCGAACTCCGTCGTCTCCCCGTCCAAGCTGAACGAGCCGAAGCTCTCGCCGAACACCACGCGGAACCCGAACCCGTCGTCGAACACCCGCAACTCGAGGTTCGCCGTCCGGCCCGGCTCCGCCGTCTCCCCGAGCCCGACCGTGAGAGAACTGTACTCCTCGGAGACGGTGTCGAAGCCACCCCACTCCGGCTCCCACGTCTCCGTGGCCGTCTCCCGTTCCGTACCGGTGACGGTCACGTCTGGGCCGGTCCCGAACACGCCGGTCCCGAACGTCGGCTGGCCGTCGAACAGGAAGCCGATCGGCGACTGCTCGACGTACGTCGTTCCGGCGAACTCGACCCGGTATGTCGGCACCCCCGAGGTGACGTCGACAGTCACCACGATCGAGCCGTCCGGCGAAGTGACCCGTTGGACGTCGCCGTCGTCGCCCGACGTGACCTGTGCCGCGACCTCGTCCGGCACCGTCAGTGAGTACGCCGACGCCGCGAGCACCCCCGACAACCCCGTCAGGAACCCCCGTCTGCCGATCATCCCGTCGCCACTGCTGTCACTCTGTCGCATACCACTCCTGACTCTGATTCGACACCGAATAAATCTTAGGAACGATCGTGTGGGTTCCGGGCCCAGTCGAGTCGAAGTGCACCACATCGCCGGTCGTGGCGTGGCCTGCACTGTGAGACCGACCCCGCCGGGAGGGACGACGAACGGGCTCGACTGTGAGACGGAGCGGCACTGGAGTGAGACGGCGAGACGAGAGGGGGTCGTGTCGAAGACTTTTCGACCGCGGCAGTCGCAGACGCAGACGATGACCGACCGCGACTACGAGGAGGTTGGCCTCGTCGCCGGCCTCGAGATCCACCAACAACTGGACACGGAGACGAAGCTGTTCTGTGACTCGCCGACGGAGCTCCGGGAGCCGGAGGCGGCGGAGCGACGGTTCACCCGCTACCTCCACCCGACCGAGTCGGAGTTGGGCGAGGTCGACGAGGCGGCTCTCGAGGAGTCACAGGTGGCCCGCGAGTTCGAGTACCTCGCGTACGACACCACCTGTCTCGTCGAGGAGGACGACGAGCCGCCGGGCGAGGTCGACGGAGAGGCGTTGTCGGTGGCGATCCAGATCGCCGAACTACTGGACGCGGCCGTCGTCGACGAGATTCAGGTGATGCGGAAGATCGTCATCGACGGGTCGAACACCTCCGGGTTCCAGCGGTCGATGTTGGTCGCCCGCGGCGGGGAGATCCAGACGGACGCCGGTCCGGTCGGGATCGAGGATCTGATGCTCGAAGAGGAGTCCGCCCAGAAGGTGGCCGAGACGGACGACGGGGTGCGGTACTCGCTCGACCGGCTTGGAATCCCGTTGGTGGAGATCGGGACGGCCCCGGACATCCGGACACCCGAGCAGGCTCGCGAGGCGGCCGAGCGGATCGGGACACTGCTGCGGTCGACCGGTGCCGTCCGCCGTGGGCTTGGGACGATCAGACAGGACGTGAACGTCTCCGTCGAAGAGGGTGCCCGCGTCGAGATCAAGGGGGTGCAGGCGCTCGACCAGATCGACGAGATCGTCGCCAGCGAGGTCGACCGCCAGGTCGCGCTCGTCGAGATCGCCGAGGAACTCCGGGCCCGTGACGCCGCGGTCGGCGAACCGGTCGACGCGACGAGCGTGTTCGCCGACACGGAGTCGGGGGTGATCCGAGGCGCACTCGACGACGGTGGTGCAGTCCAAGCCGTCAGACTCGCCGGCTTCGACGGGTTGGTCGGCCGCGAACTCCAACCGGACCGGCGGCTCGGGACGGAGCTGTCGGACCACGCCAAGCGGGCCGGCGCGGGCGGCGTGTTCCACACGGACGAACTTCCGGCGTACGGCGTCACGAGTGAGGAAGTGGCAGCACTCCGGGAGACTGTCGACGCCACGGACGGCGATGCGGTCGTGTTGGTCGCGGACGACCCGGAGACGGCCGCGACGGCCACCGACAACGTCGTGGACCGCGCGACGACCGCTATCGAGGGCGTGCCCGAGGAGACCCGTGGCGCGAACGACGACGGCACGACCCGGTACCTCCGCCCGCTCCCCGGTGCCGCGCGGCTCTACCCGGAGACGGATGTCCCACCTGTCGAACCGGACGCCGACCAGGTTGAGGTACCGGAGGTGCTCGACGAGAAGGTCGACCGGTACGTCGCGGACCACGGTCTCGGCCCGGATCTGGCCGAGCAGGTCGCGTTCGGCCGGCAGTGGCCGTTGTTCGAGGCGACCGTCGCCGCGGGCGTCGACCCGACGCTGGCGGCGACGACACTCGCGTCGACACTGACGGAGCTCGATCGTGACGGCGTCCCGGTGGACGCACTCGGCGACGACGACATCCGCGGGACGTTGGAGCTCGTCGCGGCCGACGACCTCGCCCGCGAGGGAATCGAGGAGACGCTGACGACGCTCGCGGAACAGCCCGACCTCACCCCGCAGGAGGCGGTCGAGGAGGCGGGGCTGACCGGTGTCGACGAGGCGGCCGTGCGGGATGCCGTCGCCGAGGTGGTCGAACGCAACGCCGACCAAGTGGCCGCGGAGGGGATGGGCGCGTTCTCCGGGCTGATGGGTGAGGCGATGGGAGCGCTCCGCGGGAAGGCGGACGGCGACCTCGTGAGCGACGTGCTCCGCGAGGAGATCCAGAAGCGGGCCTAGCCCTCGTCGTCGGACCGTTCGGGGTCGGCCGGTGGCCGTTCCCCGGCCGGGACGACGGTGAACTGGTCGAGGTCGGTCGTACACCAGTGACAGAACTCCAACTCGGGGTCGACGTCGTTCCCACAGACCGGACACGTCAGGAGATCCCCCTCGTCGGTGATCGTGAGGTACTGTTGGCTCCGGTAGGCCACCGAGACCGCGTCGACCGTGGCGACGACGACGAGCAGGTACAACGGCGCGAGCGTGGCGAGGTCGGCAGTGCCGTTCAACAGGGCGTCGATCGCGGCGTCCTCGACCCACAACACGCCCGTCGCGATCGCGAGGAGCATCCACGCTCCGCCGCGGCGGTAGCGCCGGAGGTAGAGGTGTCCGAGCCCGACGACGAGTAGCCCGAGCACCCCGGCGGTCACCGGCCGGCGCAGCCGTGCGAGGTTCACGCCCCGGAAGTGCAGAGGTGTGGGTTTCAAGCTTGTGACCTAACTGTGTACTACACGCGAACACGGCAGACGGTACGTATAACAACGAAGCCGGCTAGAGACGTAGCTATGACACCCGCGTTTCCCGTCTCCAGTCTCCGAACTCTGAGGTGGTTCGACGGATGACAAAGATCACTGAGGGAACTATCAACAGTCGAATCGAGTCGTTCCTGTCGTCGTCGGGGCTATCCGTCACCTCCGAGGTGTCTGCGCAGACCGCCGACGGGCGGCGTCAGCCGGACTTTCGACTCGGAGAGTCCGGAGTCTACTACGGGGAGGGAGAGTGGCAGTCATCGTATCTCACGGGGTACAACCAAGCAATCGAGTACGGAGACATTCCCGGTGCAGCAGGGTACTTTGTACTCGGGTATCCCGATGCACTCCGTAACGACCTCACACAGGAGGCGTTGTCGTCGGATACACCAGTCGAAGAGCTGTTCGACGGTTACGAGTTCCGTGGAATGTTCAAGTGCCACGGACAACGCCCCGCGCTGTTCACCGGAACGATCGACGACGTTCCAGGGTGGATACAGGACGCGCTCTCCGAAGAGCGCCGAGCCGAAGAGACAGAGGAGTACATTCGCCTCATGCGCGAACTCGTCGAGGGACTCACCGAGTACATTCCCGACGCCGACGAGTACCCGTCGATGTTCGAACACATCGTGGCAGACATGCCACAAGACGAAACGGAGGCGACGGCTGCGCGTGACGCGGCGGCGTATCTCCTGTTGAATCAGGTCGTGTTCTACAGAATCCTCCAAGAACACGGCTTCCCGGAGTTGAATCCGGACGATATCAGCAACCCTCGTGACTTGCGGAACCAGTACTTCGAGGCGGTGCTGGAGGTGAACTACGAAGCCATCTTCGACTTCGATGTCGTCGCCCTCGTCCCGCCAAACGCCGTCGAGTACCTACGGGATATGATTCGAATCGTCGTCGAACTCCGCCCGGAGGAGTTCACTCGGGATCTCCTCGGGAGTGCGTTCCACGAGTTGATCCCGTTGGAAGTGCGCAAGCCGGTCGCCGCGTACTACACGAATCCGATGGTCGCACGACTTCTCGCGAGACTCACTGTCGAAGACGGCTCGGACCACGTCGGGGATTTGGCGTGTGGCTCGGGAACACTCCTGATGAGCGCTTACGAAGAGAAACAACGTCAGATCAGGGGGTCAGTCACCGAAGAAGTTCACCGCGAGTTCGTCGAATCGGAGCTCACCGGTGTCGACATCATGCCGTTCGCCGCACATCTCGCGGCGGTCCAACTCGGGCTGCGGAACCCTGGGTTCCTGACCGACAAGCCTCGGATCGCAGTCCGCGATTCCACATCAGTGACACCGGGCGACAGCATCGACGCGCTTCAGGAGGAGATGCCGGCGGGACAGTCGCGAATCGAGCAGTGGAATCAGACCGACGACGCGACTGTCGAACAGGGTGCCGTCTCGTCGTCTGGTGAGGGGACAGAGTTCGAACTCGAACCACTCGACGTCGTACTGATGAACCCACCGTTCACACGTAAACAACACATCGACACGGACTACCGGGAGACACTCCGTCGACGTTTCTCGGAGTACGAGGAGTACGTTCACCCAGAGATGGGGTTCTACGGCTTCTTCGTGTTGCTCGCAGACCAGTTCGTTGAACCGGGTGGCCGGGTCGGATTCGTCCTCCCTGCGGCTGTTCTCCAGCAACAGAGCCTGTCTGGCGTCCGAAAACTGCTCTCCCGGCGGTACGAACTGCAACATCTAGTCGTTTCGGACTACCGAGCAGCATTCAGCGAGGACAGTGACTACAGGGAAGTGTTGATCGTCGCTCGGCACCGCCCCGACGGCTCTGCGGAGCCGGTGACAGTCACGACGCTCCAGTCGCTCCCGAACCGGGAGACCGTCGACGAACTGGCTGTGGCGATGAACGACGGCGGAGGCTCTGACCACGCCGACGTGACGACAGTCGATCAGAGTGCGTTCGACGAGACACTCGACTGGATGTCAGTCGTCAGAGAACACGCCGGGTTCTACTACGACTTCCCAGAGTCGTCACAGCTGACGACGCTGGGAGAGGCGACGGCGTCGGTGATCGGCGGCATTCGGTACAACGAGTCAAGTGAGGTGGTCGATCCACGGGATACGATGCTCTCGGAGCCGAGAGACGTGAACGTGACTACAGACTGGCGGATCGACGAGGCGACAGACGAGGCGATTACCGCGACCAGCCAGTACACCGGCGCAACTGTCTCGGTCCCTACCGATGCGCTCGGGCGGGGGCTCCGGTCGTTGTCCGGTGTCAGGTCGATCGAGATCGACGACGCGCCGGACAAGATCGTTCTCTCCCGATTCGAGGGCGACGAGGCGTTCTGGGCAGCCGACGAGCCGGACCAGACGGTCTCCGACAGGCGGGACCACGTCGATTCGAGAGACTGTCGTCTGGTCGTCGGTGGCTACGGGAACCTCAATCTCGCGGCGGGCGGCACTTCGTTTCTCGCCGTCGCGGCGACGGAGCCGGTGGCCCCGACGTGGTCGATGTGGGCAGTCGAGACGGAGTCGGCGAGACAGGCGAAGCTCCTGGCGCTGTGGCTCAACTCGACGTACGCCGTCGCACGCCTGATCACGGAACGCAACGAGGTCGAAGGAACGACGATGAAGTGGCGGAAAGGAGATCTGACCTCGTTCCCAGTTCCGGACACAGACTGTCTCACGGAGGCAGACACGGAGGAACTGCTCGAACTGTACGAGGAGTTGTCGAACAGTCAGTTCCCGTCGTTGTCGGAACAGCTTCGAGAGAACGACCACCGCCGAACGCGGATCGACAGTGCGTGGGCAGACGCACTCGGCTGGACGGAGCACGACGAGACGGCGATCGAGCGACTCCAACAACAGGTCGCGGATGTACTCGGTCGTCTCGCGGCGGCCATGCAGAACTGAGTCGTCCCGAAGCGCTTACGACGCCGAAGAGTCGAATCCGTGACGATGAGCGGCACCGCAGCCGACGACGGCGAGGAGCCCCCGGCGTTCAGACGCGTGTGTGAGGAACTCGTCGAGCAGATTCTCGACGGCGAGGTGGGTCGCGACGGGCTGGAGTCGGCGAAACTCGACGCCTGTTCGAGACACTCTTCGCCGAAGGTGCCGAAGAACACGGACCTCCTCGGCTACGCCCCTGAGGGCCGCCGCGAGGAGCTCGCCGAGGTCGTCAGACGGAAGCCCGTCCGAACGGCCTCGGGGGTGTCACCGGTGGCGATCATGACCTCGCCACACAACTGCCCGCACGGGAAGTGTCTCTACTGTCCCGGCGGGCCGGCCTCGGAGTTCTCCAGCGCCCAGAGCTACACGGGCCACGAGCCCGCCGCCGCCCGCGGGAAACAGAACGACTACGACCCGTACGGCCAGGTGACACTCCGACTCGAACAGCTCAGACACATCGGCCACCCCGTCGACAAGGCCGAGTTGATCCTGATGGGCGGGACGATGACCGCCCGGAGTCACGACTACCAGGAGTGGTTCGTCAAGCGCGCGCTCCAGGCGATGAACGAGTACGACACCGACACGCTCCCGGACCCGTCGGAGGCGGAGTCGTTCGCACAGGCCCCCGACGAGTACGACTTCGAGTACCTGGAGGACGTGAAGGCCCGCAACGAGACGAACGACGTGCGGTGTATCGGGATCACCTTCGAGACGAAGCCAGACTGGTGTGATCCCGAACAGATCGACCGGATGTTGCGGCTCGGCGGGACGAAGGTGGAGGTCGGCGTCCAGACCACCTACGAACGGATCAACCGCGAGATGCACCGTGGCCACGGGGTCGGTGCCTCTCGGGACGCCAACCGGCGGCTGCGTGACGCGGCGTTCAAAGTCGGCTTCCACACGATGCCGGGGCAGCCGGGGATGACGGAGGCGATGATCCGCGAGGACTTCCGGCAGTTGTTCGACAACCCCGACTGGCGGCCGGACTACCTGAAGATCTACCCGACGTTGGTCGTGCGCGGGACGAAGGTGTACGACCAGTGGCGCGACGACGAGTTCGAGCCGTTGGACAACGACCAGGCGGCCGACGTGCTCGCGGACGTGATGAGCGAGATTCCGAAGTACTGCCGGCTCCAACGCGTCCAACGGGACATCCCGGCGGACTTCATCGACGCTGGCGTCTGGAAGTCGAACCTCCGCCAACTCGCGGAGCAGCGCGCCGACGAGAAGGGGTACACGCTGTCGGACATCCGCGCCCGCGAAGTGGGGCACAGCGACCAGACGCCCGACCCCGACGACGTGGAGTTGACCGTCACCGAGTACGAGGCCGGCGGCGGGGTCGAACAGTTCCTCGCGTTCGAAGACACCGAACGGGACCTGTTGGTCGGCTTCTGTCGACTCCGGTTCCCGTCGTACTCGCACGCCGCACCCGGCACGGATGGGACGGCGACGGACCCGGTCCGGCGGGAACTGCGGGACGCCGCACTCGTTCGAGAGCTCCACGTCTACGGCTCGCCGGCGACGTTCGACGGCGACGACGGCGACTGGCAACACCAGGGGTACGGGCGACGGCTGCTCGAAGCTGCCGAGAAGCGGGCCCGCGAGGCGGGCTTCGGAAAGCTCTCGGTCATCTCCGGGATCGGCGTCCGCGACTACTACCGCGAGAAGCTCGGCTACTACCAGGACGGCCCGTACGTCAGCCGGTCGTTGTAGCCGCTCGGACGCCGCCGTGACGACAGGCTGAATATGGTAAGACACGTGACACGAACGTGATCAGCGCTGGTGAGACCGCACCGGACTTCGGTGCGTCGCTGGTGACGGCCGACGGGGAGTTGACACAGACACAGTTGTCCGACTGGTTCGACGACGCGCCGCTGGTGGTCGCCTTCTTCCCGGCGGCGTTCTCCGGCACCTGCACCGACGAGGTCGGGACGATTCAGTCTGACCTGAGCCGGTACGCCGACGCCGGTGGGACGGTGTTGGGTGTGAGCACCGACCTGCCGTGGGCACTCCGCGAGTTCGCGACGGCCGAGAAGTTGGGGTTCCCGTTGGTGGCCGACCACGGTCGAGCGGGGATCGAGGCGTTCGACGTAGTCGACGCGTTCCCCGACCTGGGACTGTCGGCCGTCGCCCGCCGATCCGTCTTCGTGATCGACGGGAACCAGACGGTCGTGTACGCGTGGGCAGCAGACAGTCCAGACGAGGAACCCGTCTACGACGACGTCGTCGCCGCGACCCGCGGCGCTCGGCCGTGAGCCGCACACGCTCCGGTCGACCGTCCGAGACGGTCACCCGTTGTTCCCGTAGAACGACCACGCCGCACTCGCCAGAACGGCCACACCGCACTCGCTACCCCCTGTCTCGGCTAGTGGTCGGGTGACGACGACCCGAGCGGGAACGTCGTCAGCCGGTGTTCGTGGTGTTGGTCGTCGTGGTGTTGCCGGTCGTCGTGCCGTCCGTCGCGTTCCCGCGTTGGATCGTCACGCTCTCGTTGTCGAACACGAGCAGTCGTTCGACCACCTCCCCGTCGTCGTTGCGTTTCTCGATCACGATGTCGGGCTGGCGTTGCTCCTCGCCGTCCCCGTCCGTCTCGCGGACGACGTCCGTCTCTCCGCGGACGACGTTCGTGATCTCGTCGGTGGTCTCGGCCCGGAGCACGTCCGTCGACTCGGCGTTCACGAACGCGACGTAGCTGATCCCGCTGGCGTCGTTGGGCACCACTCGGAGCTGCCAGTACAACGAGCCGTCGACCACGGTCGGGATGGGCTCTGTCGGGTCGAAGCTGTCCCAGTTGGTTCTCGGAGCGGCCTGCCGAACGAAGTCGGCGGCCTTCCGTGGCCCGACGAGTGTACTCCCGTCACCCGTGCGGAACCGCTCGAACGCACCCGTCCGCGGGTCGACGGTCCACACCTCGCGCAGCCCCTGTGTGTCACCGAACGGCTCGGCCGCGACGAAGTAGGTCAGCCCCTCCTCCGTCCGAGTGAGGAACGGCTGCCGGTTCCCCTCGCCCGGCAACGGCGCGAGCTCGATCTCCTCGCGGTGGGCACCGACCACGGGGAGGGTGTTGACGATCCCGTTGCGGTACCGAGTCGCGGAGACCTGTTGGCGTGCCAACTCGAACGGGTAGAGCCGTTGGTTGCGCAACACCTCGTTGTTCTGTGCCTCCTCCGGCGAGAGGTGTTGGATCTCCCCGTCGGAGTCGATCAACGCCACTCCGCCCCAGGTCGGGCGAGTGAACGGCACCGGGAGCCGGAAGTCGAACACCGGCTGCGTGTACGGCACCGCGAGGTACTGTTCGCCGTCTTCGACGACCATGAACGGGTCGTGGTAGTCGACGAGGTAGGGGCCGGACTTGTGAAGCTGCCACCTGTAGTCGTCCGTCACGGACATCCCGATCCCGGTGTCCATCTCACCGTCGACGACTCGGACGGACTTCCCCTGTTGTTCCATGTTCACGAGGACTGTCCCGTTCTGTTTGTCCAGGTACCGGTTCCGGGTGCCGTCCGGCGAGAGCGCGTAGCTCCAGTAGGTCGTGTTGTCGACGACCGTCACGTCGCCGCCGGTGGCCTTGAACCGCGAGGTCTGCAGCGAGTTACTCGCGTACCGGTTCGCGACCGCCCGCGGGACGATCCGCGGGTGGTCGGCGTTCGCCGTCGGCAGGTCTGCCCGGTCGTTCGCGCCGCCGATGGTCGTCTGTCCCAACGCGGCCGCGCCGTACGTCGAGCCGATCACGACGGCACCGAACACCGCCACCGTGCCGGCCGAGAGTGCGAACGACCGTGCCGCCTGTGCGGGCACCTGTCTGCGCGCGATCGCGAAGACGACCCCCGCAACTGCCGCCGCGATCAGCAGTTCGGGTGTCGTGTACAGTCCCATCACGATGCCGTGGATCCACGGTCGGAAGAAGAACGCGAGCCCTAGCCCGACGACCAGGACCACCCCGAGCCGCAGCCACCCGCCGACGCTCCGGTCACCGCCGCCGTCACCGTCGTCGAGAGGTGTCCCGTCTGCCGAGAATCGGAACCCGTCGTCACTGTCGTCGCTCATCGTCGACTCTCTGCGGCCGACGGTCAAGTAGCTTCACATCGTGTCTCGTCCGTAGAGACATCTGGCCGGGCGAGTGGGTGCTCACGGGGACCACTCTGCCGGAGCGCCGAGCGTACGCGGCGGACGACCACTCGGCGGGTGCCCGTAGTGCACACGACCCGAACACGGAAACGTCCGAATCCCCGTCGTGTGTGCGTGCCGACAGTCAGCGAGACGTACATCGAGAACCGCGAACGAGTCCAGCCAGACGACGCGAACAACTACGGCTCCGCACACGGGGGAAACGTGGTGAAGTGGATGGACGAGGTGGGGGCGATGTCGGCGATGCGGCTCGCCGGCACGACCTGTGTCACCGCCCGGATCGACAGCCTGAGCTTCGAGCGACCGATCCCGCAGGGGGACATCTGTGTGGTCGAAGCGTACGCGTACGCGACCGGAGAGACGAGTGTCCGCGTCCGACTGCGCGCCTTCCGGGAGTCACCCCGCACCGGCGAACGCGAACAGACGACCGACTCCTACTTCGTCTTCGTCGCCGTCGACGACGAGATGACCCCGACGACGGTGCCCGAGCTGACAGTCGAGGGTGAGCGGTGCCGGGAGCTCAGAGACGCCGCTCTCGCCGGCGAACGCGGCGACGAGTAGACGGAACGACTGACGAACGACCGAGAGACTCAAGCCCCCGACCACCGTAACGGAGAACATGCCAGATACGAACGTCGGTGGGACGGATCGACTCCTGCGTACCGTGCTCGCGGCCGTCTCGACGGTCGTCGCGGTGCAGGCGCTGCGGGGTGGTCGTCGGAAGGTCGGACTGGTCGCCGGACTGGCGGCGTTGGGTGCCGGGTTCAACGCCGTCACCAGTTTCTGTGGGCTGAACGCGTTGCTCGGCGTCGACACGACAGACGACTGAACACGCCCGCCGTCCGTTCTCTCACTCAGAGTGACTCGACGAGCCGTGTGCCCGTCTCCAGTCCGCTCCGGAGTGCCGCGTGGAGACGCGCTTCGCCGGCGACCCAGTCACCGAGGTGGTAGACGCCCGCGTCCTCTGCGGCTGTCAGCGACTCCGTGTCGACACCGTTCTCGGGGAGTGCGTACCGCCAGCCCTGGTGGTCCGTCCACGTCGGATCGCGCAGACGGTCGTCGTCGACGATGTCGGCGGCGTGGTCGGCGAGTGCGGCGACGTTCGTCTCCGGGTCGCGGTCGTAGTTGTCGGTCGACCACTCCCCCCCTGCCTGGACGATCAGCACCGTCTCGCCGTCTGGGACGTGGCCGGCCTTACACTCCTCGCGGGAGATCCACCCGACGGGGTGTTGTTTGTCGACGTTGACGAGCGCGTAGTACGGCACGTCCAGCCGGAAGTCGTAGCGGAGTACGGCCGTCCACACCGTCCGGTAGGTGACACCTTCGACCGTCTGTGCCAACCTGGCCCGCCGGGGGTCGTCCCAGTCGGCCGCCTCCCACAGTGCGGCCGCCTGTGGAGCCGGCGGGCTGACGAGCAGACGGTCGAACGGGCCCCACTGTTCCCCGTCACCGTCGGTGAGTCGCCAGCTGTCGCCGTCACGGTGGATCGTCTCGACGCGCGTCCGCCGGTGGACCGTCGCGTCACTCTCCGCGAACAGTCGCTTGGCGATCTGTGTGAGTCCCGACTCGTAGGACCACCGGTGTCCCTCTGGCTCCCGACCGGGCGACACCTCGCCGTCGGCGTCGAAAGTGTACGTCGGCTCGTCGATACCGACCAGTCCGCCGTCGTCGAGTCGCTCGGTCAACAGCCGATTCACCCGTTCGTCGTCGGACGTGACGTAGTTTGCGCCGTAGTCGTACGTCAACTCCCCGTGGCGACGGGTCGCAGCCCGCCCACACAGTCCACCCGACTTCTCGAGAACAGTCACGTCTACGTCGGCGGCCGACAGTTCGAACGTCGCTGCTGCGGCCGCCGCACCCGCGCCGATCACTCCGATCCGTGTCACGGGACACACTACGACGGCCCCGGTGAAGACACCTTCACTCTCTCCCCTGCCACGGGAGCAGCTGACCCGACAGCTGTGTCGAAAATCCGACACGACCTGGTCTCCTCGACCGTGGCTTCCACTCTAAATCGACCAGAACTCGGGCCAGACGAGGAGAGAGGAAAGTAGAACGGGCCGCTCGGGACCGCGCGAGCCACCAGATACGGCTATCGATGGACAGATCCGAACATCCGTGCGTGAGTCACTCACTCGTGCCGTCCGCCCGGCGGGGGAGTGTCAGTGGTGTGTCAACGTTCCCCGACCGCTCCGGAGAAAAGCGGCAATTGTCTCTCGTTCCCCCCGGGTGGTCACCCTCGAACCGGTCCGGACCGGGGACAGATTCCACAGGGTATATGTACGTGAGAACTGACACAGTCTAACATGCCGCACGACAACAACGACGGCAGCGAAACGTCGGGCGACCGCCGGCGTTTCATGAAGTACCTCGGCGTGACCAGCGCCGGCGTGGGCCTCGCTGGCTGTAGCAGCAGCGGTGGGTCGACGGAGACCGCGTCGCCGACGGAGGCACAGACGACGAGTGACCCAGTCGACGTCACCGACACCGAGACCGACGAGGGAATCGAGGACATCCCGCAGGGTGGGACCTACGTCAATGCGACCGACAGCACCGCGAACGGGCTCAACGTCTTCCGGGTCGGTGACGGCGCGACCTCCGACCGTGTCGCGTTGGTGATGGACAACGGGTTCGCCCGCAACAGCCCGGAGTACGAGGACGTTCGGCCGCTGTGGTTCGAGAACTTCGAAGTCAGCGACGACCTGACGACGCTCACCTACACGCTCCGTGACAACCTGGAGTGGGGCAACGGCTACGGGCAGGTCACCGTCGACGACTACCTGTACAACATCGAGAACCTCTGGACGGCCGACTGGGCGAGTCACACGTACTCGTACCTCTTCACGGTCGGTGCGAACAACGATCCGATCGAGTTCAACAAGGTCGACGATCTGACGCTGGAGGCGTCGATCCCGGATTCGCGGCCGTTCTTCCCGTACAACGAGCCGTTGGGCGATCAGTGGCCGATCCCACAGGAGGTGTTGGAGCCGTACGTCGAAGACCAAGACCCCGAAGGACTCGAACAGGACGATGAGGTGCTGAGGGCGACGTTCAACGGGAACCTCGGTGCGTGGGACCTCAAGCGGTGGGAACAACAGTCAGTCTACGAGTTCGAACGGGCGGACGACTACTACCTCCGCGAGGTCGCCGCCGAAGACGACGACGTCCCGGACATCTTCGCCGAGGCACCGTTCTTCGACGAGTTCCACATCCAGTACTTCGACCAACTGTCGACGGCCCGGCAGTCGATCCAAGCCGCCGAGATCGACCAAGTGTACATCCCGTCGACGAAGGTCGGGAACTGGCAGGACCGCGACGAGATCTCGCTGTACGAGAACCCGTTCCGTTCGTACTCCGGGTACCTCGGGATCAACCACCGCGCCAACGGCTGGAGTCAGCTCCGCAACACCGAAGTCCGGCAGGCACTGGCACACATCTACAACAACGACTTCGTCGCCGAGAACATCCTGAACGGGCGTGCGGGTGTTCAGGACACGCTCCACCCGACGTGGGGGCCGTACTACCCGGACGATGTGAGCTCGTACGACGGTTCGTTGGAGACGGCCCGCCAGCTGTTGGAGGAGGGGACCTCCAGCGACTGGGGGTACAGCGGCGACACGTTCGTCGGTCCGGACGGCAACCAGCTCGAACTCTCGGTGGTGTACGTCGGCGGCGAACTGGACGACCTCCGGGCAGAGTACCTCGATCAACGGCTCGGTGAGGTCGGGATCAGCCTGGACGTCACCACTACCTCGTGGTCGAGTCTCCTGACGACCTACTTCCGGACCAACAACCCGGCAGAGGGTGTCAGCCAGGAGGAGATCGGCTACGGGAGCGACAACACCAGACCGTCGACCTACAACTTCGGTCCGTACGACCAGGCCGTCTCGTCGAGTTCGTGGGACCTGATGCTCTCGCTCGGGTTCGAGTACAGCCCGCTCACGCCCGCCGGGACGATCACGTCGTTGTTCGGCGAGCAGGAGAACTTCAACGCCTACGGGTTCACCCCGGATGTCGACCTGGTCGGGCTCCGCGAGGAGGCACGGACGGCCGACAGCCGAGACGCGGCCCGCCAGACCATCGCGGAGATGCTCCAGTACCTCTCCGAGGAGTGTCCGGTCGTGTTCGAGTACAATCCGGTGAACTACTACGCGTACCGTGACGAACTCCAGGGGATGGCCGACAATCCGGCACCGAACTACTTCACGAGTATCCTTCCGGCCGACCGGATGTACTTCTCGGACGGAACGGCCAACCGGTAACGCACGCCAACCGACCCCCTTTCCCACACTATCTATGAAGTGGTACATCACGAAACGACTGCTGTGGACGCTGGTAGCGGCGTGGATCGCACTGTCGCTCACGTTCGGTATGCTCGCCGCCTCGCCGAACCAGGGCCAGATGCAGGCGACGATGAGCTGTGCCGCGGTCGGTGAGGACCCGGAGGAGTGTCGTGAGGACTTCCGCGAACGGAACAACCTCGACGCACCGATCACCGAGCGGTACACGAACTACATGATCAACATGGTGACGCTCAACTGGGGGTGGTCCGAGTCACGGTCACAGGACGTCATCGGCGCGATCCTGTCGGCGTGGCCGTACACCGCCCAGTACGCGATCCCCGTGTTGTTGATATCGACAGTCATCGGCTACGGTCTCGGGCTGTACTCCGCGTACAAGCCGTACACGAAGACCGACTACGCCGCGTCGTTCGTGAGCTTCTTCGGGATCAGTATCCCCAACTTCTGGTTCGCGCTGATACTGATCTTACTGCTCGGTGTTCCCTTAGACATCATACCGACGTACTACAACAGTGGGGTCCCGGTCCAACAGGGCTGGTTCTCGCTCACGAACTTCCAGCAACTGCTCATACCGACGTTCGTGTTGTTGACGGCGTCGCTCGCGTTCCAGATGCGGTACTGTCGGGCCCAGGCGATCGAGCAGATGAACCAGGAGTTCGTGAAGGTCGCCAAGGCGAAGGGAGCCAGCGACTACCGGCTGATGATCTGGCACGTGCTCCGGATGGCGGCCGTCCCGTTGTCCACGAGCCTGGTCAGTCGACTGCTAGCGGTCTTCTGGGGTGGGTCGGTGATCATCGAGCAGATCTTCGCCATCCCCGGACTCGGACTGCTGTCGTTCACCGCACTGGTCGAACAGGACACCCCGTTGATCCTCGGCACCACCGTGATCGGTGTGTTGCTGGCGATTCTCGGGAACCTGGTCGAAGACCTCGCGTACGTGGTGCTCGACCCACGCATCGACTACGGTGATCGCTGATGGCGACGGACTCGTTCGAGAACATCGACTGGGACGACCAGGAGGTGTCGACGATCAACGTCTCGCGCACGACGTTCGTCGAGCTCGGACTGTTCGCGCTGCTCCTCGGCGCGTTCCTCTACGACTACCTGATCATACAGAACGAGGGGCCGCTCGTCGCGAACTGGGACGTGCTCAGCACGGACTGGTTGTTCATCGCGACGCTGATCACGATGTTCTTCCACATCGTGTTGCCGCTGTACCAGAACCCCCGGATGCGTCGGTTCTACTGGAACCGGTTCAAGAAGAACCAGATCGCGGTGTTGGCCGGCGTGTTCCTGGTGTTCATCTTCGTGGTGGGGGTCGTCGGTCCGATCGTCATGGACCCGCCAGAGGTGCGGTTCACGAACCGGATCGTCCCACCGGCCGGGATCACGGCGACGATCGGCGGTGCGACGAAGACCGGGACGATGGCGGCTCCGCTCGGAACCGACGCGAAGGGACGGTCGATCCTGAAACTGGTCGTCTACGGGATGCGCGTCAGTATGCAGGTCGGCCTGATCGCAACCACGTTCACCGTCGTCATCGGCGCGCTGGTCGGTGCCGTCGCCGCACTGGCGACCGCCATCGACGTCGGCTGGCTCGACGAAGTGTTGATGCGGTACGTCGACATCCAGGCGGTGTTCCCCAGCTTCCTGTTGCTGCTGTTGTTGGTGTACCTGTTCGGTGCCCAACTCTGGATCATCATCATGGTGTACTCACTCCTCTCGTGGGAAGGGGTCGCTCGGACCGTCCGTGGCGAGGCGCTACAACGGTCCTCGGAGGCGTACGTCACTGCGGCGTTGGCGTCCGGTGCCAACATGATGTACGTCGTCAGGCGACACCTGATCCCGAACTCGGCGAACAGTATCATCATCTCGGCAACCGTCTCGATTCCGGGGTTCATCCTGGGCGAGGCCGGGCTGGCGTTCCTCGGCTTCAGCGACCCGACTGTCTTCTCGTGGGGACGGACGATCTCCAACGGGCAGACGAACCTGTCGCAGGCGTGGTGGATCTCGACGATACCGGGGATCTTCCTGTTCCTGACGGTGTTGTCGTTCTACTACGTCGGCGAGGCGTTGCGTGACGCGATGGACCCACGCCAACAGGTCGACAGCGGGGGTGGTGGGCTGTGAGCACCGAACCACTGTTGACCGTCGAGGGACTCAAGACCCACTTCCACACGGAGGACGGCACGGTCAAGGCCGTCGACGGTGTGGACTTCGACGTGCGCCGCGGGGAGACGGTCGCCATCGTCGGCGAGTCCGGCTCCGGCAAGACCGTCACCAGCGAGTCCGTCACGAAGATCATCGACATCCCGCCGGGAGAGATCGTCGAAGGGTCGGTCACCTTCGACGGGATGGAGCTGTCCTCGATGTCCAGCCAGGAGCTCCAGAGCATCCGTGGCGAACGGATCAGCCACATCTTCCAGAACCCACAGAACGGGCTCAACCCCGTCTACACGGTGGGTCGGCAGATCGCCGAGGTGTTGAAGATCCACAAAGACGGGCTCTCGAAGCGGGAGCGCCGTCGGAAAGTTGTCGATCTCCTCGACCGCACGGGGATCCCGGAGGCGAGCGCCCGCGTCGACGACTACCCCCACGAGTTCTCGGGTGGGATGAAACAACGCGTGTTGATCGCGATGGCACTCGCGCGAGACCCGGACCTGTTGATCGCAGACGAGCCGACGACCGCACTGGACGTGACGATCCAGGCGCAGATTCTCCAACTGTTGGAGGAACTGCAGGACGACTTCGACATGAGCATCATCTTCGTCACCCACGACCTGGGTGTCGTCTCGGAGATCGCCGACCGCGTGGTCGTGATGTACTCCGGGAAGGTGATGGAACGTGGCGACATCGAGTCGGTGTTCCAGAACCCCTCGCACCCGTACACGCAGGCGCTGATCGAGTGTCTCCCCGGTCGTGGCGACTCGATGCGCCGGATCGAGGGGTCGTTGCCGGACCCGACAGACCCCCCCGAGGGGTGTCGGTTCAGCCCACGGTGTGAGTACGCGACGGACGGCTGCAAGGCCGGCGACCAGCCGCCGATGTACCCGACCGACGGCGACGAGACGCACACGGCCTCGTGTGTCTACTACGGTCCGGAACACGACGCCGGCGTGATCGAGGAGATCGGCGTCGGCGACCAACAGTCGACCCGCGCCGACGGAGGTGAGCGACAGTGAGCGAGACACTGTTGGAGGTGCGGAACCTGAAGAAACACTTCCCGATCACACAGGGGTTGTTCAACCGGGAGGTCGCCCGCGTCCGTGCCGTCGACGGGATCTCGTTCACCGTCGAACGCGGCGAGACGGTCGGACTCGTCGGCGAGTCCGGCTGCGGAAAGTCGACGGCCGCGGAGGCGATCCTCCGGTTAGAGGAGCCGACGGACGGCTCCGTCCTGTTCGACGACCAGGACATCACGACGTACGACGACCAGGAGCTGAAGGGGTTCCGGCGGGAGGCGCAGATGATCTTCCAGAACCCCGACTCTAGCTTCGACCCGCGGATGACGGTCGGGGAGTCGATCGCGGAGCCGTTGGAGATCCACGGCGTCGGTCCACGGAGCCGTCGCGAGGAGATCGCACGCGACCTGTTGGACCGTGTCGGGCTCAACGCGGACGACGCCGACCGGTACCCACACGAACTGTCTGGTGGCCAGAAGCAACGGGTCGCGCTCGCCCGCGCGCTGGTCGTCAACCCGCGGATGATCGTCGCCGACGAGCCGGTGTCGGCGTTGGACGTCTCCGTCCAGGCGGACGTAATCTCGTTGTTGAAGGATATCCAGGCGGAGTTCGACCTCTCGATCCTGTTCATCAGCCACGACATGTCCGTCGTCCGCGAGATGTGTGACCGGGTCGCCGTGATGTACCTCGGGGAGATCGTCGAGTTGGCGGACACGGAGACGATCTTCGAGAACCCACAACACCCGTACACCAAGGCGTTGCTGTCGGCGATCCCGACGCTGGACCCGACCCGACGTGGGATCGACTCCGGGCTCACCGGCGAGGTGCCGGAGCCGTCGAACCCGCCCGCGGGGTGTAACTTCTACACCCGGTGTCCGGAGGTGATCCAGCCAGACGCGATCGACGTCGACCAGGCCGCCTACCGCGGCGTGATGGACCTCCGGGTGACGCTGAAACGCCAGGGGATCGAGCTCGACGGGCTGCGAGAGTTCGTCGGTCTCGACGACGACCAGACGCCGTCGGAGACGGACATCGCCGACATGTGCTCGGAGTTGCGCCGGGAACACGACATCCCGGACCGACTCGACGACCGCGAGGCGGAGTCGACGTTGTCGGAGGCGCTCGACCAGATCGTCCGCGAGGAGATCACCGACGGGGTCGAACAGCTCGGCGAACTGTTCGAGTCCCCGTGTGAGCGCACCAACCCCGCGCCGCGGCCGACGTCGGCGGGGCACGCGGCCGCCTGTCTCCACTACGACGACGAACCCGTCGAAGCCGACACTGGCTGGGTACCCGAGGCCGCGCAGGGGGACTAGAACCGACCTTTTTCACTCCTCAGGGTGGACGCCTGCGGCGTCCACCCTAAGGAAAAAATGTCGATCAAAAAGGGCCGCTCCGTTCGGGCCTGCGGCCCTCACTCCGCGGTACGCGGTGCTGGTGCCGACCGCACAGCACCGTCTCCGCTCTGCACGGCACCGCACTGCCTCCGCTCTGCACCACACCGCAGCCTCGGTCCTCCCCAGCCTCCTCGCGTCCGCCACTCGCTCCGCTCGTGGCGTCCGCTCGTCCCTCGCGCGCCGCTCGCGGCGACACCCGCGGCGCTCCCGTCGGTCGCGCCGGCGGGCAGCCGCCGTTGCGCGCGCCCTCGTCG
>P_A23_Liq_3_FmtDRAFT_1000029_pt1 | contig 27914 bp, 28 predicted proteins | sample PonA233FremontCA_FD_10237 | JGI IMG/M metagenome (IMG submission 10237)
CCCACTCGCGCGGCTGACGGCCGCCTACGGGCGGATCGCGCCGGTGGCACGGACGGCCGACGGGTGGCGGCTCCGACTCCCCGGCGGTGGGGCGGCGGAGACGGCGTGGGTCGACGGGCCCGACCGGGTGGCGTTCGTCGTCGCGGTCGTCTACGCGACCACGTACGACGGGTTCGTCGGGACTGACCTGTGGCGGACGGTCGCCACGAGCGTGGTCGGCTGGGGGGTGCCACCGCTGGCGGCGTACCTCGCGCTCCTCGTGGGTGGGTTCGGGTTGTTCTACGCCGGACTGACGCTCTCGGGGTGGCTGGCGCGCCGGACGGCAGCGACGTTTCTCACGCCGACGGCGCTCGTCCGGCGGTTCACGCCGCCGTTGCTCGCGATCGCGGCCGGCTACCACCTCGCACACACGCTGGGGACGACACTGGCGCTGCTGCCGACGACACTCGCGGTGGTCGCGTCGCCGCTGGCACCGCCCGCGAGTGTGCCGACGTTGAGCGTCCCGGACTGGTTCGGTGGGGTGGGGATCGCGAGTGTGCTCGGCGGTCACCTGCTCGCCGTCTGGATCGCACACACCGTCGCGTACGACACGTTCCCGGACAGGCTCCAGGCCATCCGGTCGCAGTACGGCGTCACCGTCGTGATGGTCGCGTACACGATGGTCGCGCTGTGGATCGTCACCACGCCCGGAGGTGTACCCCCGTTCGTATGACCGACGACACAGACGACACGGACGACAGGAGTACCGCAGGCGAGACGGAGGCGAGGATCACGGCCGCAGAGCTGTCGGTGCCGGTAGACGCACCGCAGTACGAGTGCCGTCACTGCGACCGGGTGTTCGCCCGGGAGCGCCACCGCGACCTCCACCGGGGGCAGGCGCACCCGAACCGGGTCGGCGAGACGGCGGCGGCGGCGTACCGCAGCGCCGCCGAGTCGGAGTGGGAGTCGCTGGTGCGGTACCGGTACGTCGCGCTGGGGACACTCGTCGTTCTCTACTTCGGCTTCCTCGTCGCCTTCGCGGTGGTCGGTGTCTGATCGCGTTCCGAACTCCCCAGACGGGAGCGGCCACACGGCGGGGACGACGACAGTTCCAGCCGACTGCCGATGGCCCAAACTAATAGGTAGGAGTAGCCCGTGTCGTACGGTGCATGCCGCAATGCAGAAACTGTGGTTCGTTCGTCACGGAGCGGTACGTTCGAGTGTTCGCGCCGCCGGGGATGGACGACGTTCGGGTCTGCCCCTCCTGTGAGGACATGGTCCGCGAGGGGGCCAGTGTTCGGGAAGCCCGGTCGAAACGCGTCTGACTGAGGCCGGCGTCTGCCGACTCGCCGACTGCGACCGACGACTGCGACGTGAGCTCCGAGGCTCGGGGACCTCGGGCGGTAGTTCGCCGTGCGGCTTCCCCGTGTCGTCCGTACGTTCAAGACGGACGCGGCCGTCGATCGGGTGTGCCGACGGACACCAGTGTGTTGTGGCTCCGACGCGACCTGCGGCTCGCCGACAACCCCGCACTCGTCGCCGCCGCGACGGCCGACGAACTGCTCCCCGTGTACTGTTTCGACCCCCGGGACTACGGCGAGCGGCCGTTCGGCGGTCGGGACTCCTTCCGGTACCAGAAGACCGGTGCCCACCGGGTCCGGTTCCGCCGGGCGGCCGTCGCCGACCTCCGAGAGCGACTCAGAGATCGGGGCAGCGACCTCCTGGTGCGACACGGCCGCCCGGAGCGTGTCCTCCCGGCGGTCGTCGAGCGCGTCGACGCCGACACGGTGCAGTTCCACACGTTCCCGACGCCCGAGGAGATGGGGACCGAGGAGGCCGTCAGCGACGCGTTCCGCAACCGACCGGTCGAGACGAGCCGCCACTGGGGCCACACGTTGTACCACGTCGACGACCTCCCGACCCGGTACACGCAGATTCAGGACACGTACACCCCGTTCAGGCAGAGTGTCGAGGCGGGTGCGACCGTGCGTGATCCACTCGCCGAGCCGGACCTCCCCCCGACTCCGGCTGCGGTGTCGTCCGGCAGGCTGTCTACCGGGTCGACTCCAGATCCGGAGACGCTGGGGGTCGAACCCACGGAGCCGGACGACCGTGGCGTCCACCCGTTCCCCGGCGGGGAGACGGCCGCTCGCGACCGACTCGACGCCTGGGTGTGGGAGGGGGACAACCTCCGCGAGTACAAACAGACCCGCAACGGGCTGGTCGGCCCGGACTACTCCTCGAAGTTCTCCCCGTACCTCAACGAGGGGTGTCTCTCGCCGCGGACGGTCCACGCGGCGGTCGACCGCTACGAGGACGAACGGGTGGCCAACGACGACACCTACTGGCTGGTGTTCGAGTTGGTGTGGCGGGACTTCTTCCAGTTCCAGTTCGCCAAACACGGCGCACAGTTCTTCGAACGGCCGGGGATCAGAGGCCGCACGGAGATCGACTGGGGGGACCCCGAGACCGACCCGGCGGCCGAGCGTCAGTTCCGGCGGTGGGCGGACGCCGAGACTGGCATCCCGTTCGTCGACGCGACGATGCGGGAGCTGAACGAGACGGGCTACGTGAGCAACCGGGGGCGACAGAACGCCGCGAGCTTCCTCGCGAACGACCTTCGTGTCGACTGGCGACACGGAGCGGCCTACTTCGAGACGCAGTTAGTCGACTACGATCCGGCGTCGAACTACGGGAACTGGGCGTACGTCGCCGGCGTCGGCAACGACTCCCGGAACCGGTCGTTCGACGTGCTGAGCCAGGCGCGACGGTACGACCACGACGGGACGTTCGTGACACACTGGCTCCCGGAGCTGTCGGAGATTCCGGGTGCGGCCGTCCACGAGCCGTGGACGTTGACTCCCGCAGAACGACGGCGGTACGGTGTCGAACTGGGTATCGACTACCCAGAACCGGTGGTCGATCTCGACTGACCGGGACCGCGAACGGTGCGTGCCGACTACAGGAACGCTTCGACGTCGCCCTCGCTGGTCACGTCGACACCGTCGTCGGTGACGACGGCCATGTTGACCCCGTTGCCGGAGGCGGTGTCGCGTTCCATCGCGGACTGGACCGCGCTGGCGGCGACCGTCTCCGCCTCGTCGACGGAGAGACCCGTCTCGTACTGTTGTTCGAGCACACCGAGCGCGTACTGCGAGCCGGAGCCGGTGACGGTGTAGTTCTCGTAGGTCGTTCCGCCGGCCGCGTCGATCGAGTAGATGTGACTCCCGTCGTCGTCGACGCCGCCGAGGATCGGCTGGACGATGATGAACCCACCCGACCGGAGGAGGTTGGCGGTGAGCGTCGACAGTGCCTCCATGCTCATGTCCTCACCGCGGCGGGCCTCGTAGAGACGGACCTCCGCCTTCAGCGTCTCGATCAGGTTCTGGGCCGCGGAGACGCTGCCGGCGATCGTGAGCGCCGCGTTCGGGTGGATCTCCTCGACCTTCTGGACGTTCTTCGAGGAGACCATCCGGCCACCCAGCGAGGCTCGCATGTCCGTCGCCAACACGACGCCGTCCTCGGCCTCCAGCCCGACGGTGGTGGTTCCGGTCTTCATCTTGCTGTCGGAGTCTTCGACGGTGCGGTCGGTGTCGAACTCGCCGATCTCCGGGCCGAACACAGTCTGATCGTCGAGATTTGGCGCGAGACCGCCGCGGTCGTTTGTCGGTCGCATTGACCCTGAGTAGGTGGTCGTCGCGGATAAAACCGTCCCTTCGGGTGGTGACGCCCCCGGGAGGTCGGGGCCACGCCGGCGAGCAAATTCGGGTGACGCCGCGGCGACGGGGGTGGGGTCGCACCCGGGGGCACTCGGGAGTCGCTCGGTACACTCCGATAGTCGCCGCGCCGTAACGGACGAACACCGCGTGGAGAACACTCAGTTCGTGTGGCGGTCGTACACCTCGTTCGCCCGCTCGACGAGCCGACCGACCGGGAGAACGACCCCTGCACGGCGGGCGACGAGCGCGAGTGGGAGCGTGAGGATACCGAACAACACTGCCGTCTGGTGGAGCGCGTACGTCGTCGTTCGCTGGGCTGCGGTGGTGACCTTCGTCATCTGCCGTGGCAGTCCAGCCGCGACGCCGACTGATAAACCCGTCGGCGAGGAGAGCGGGCCGATCTCGGCGCAGTCGTGCGGTCTCGGTGAGCGGCGGGTGGTCGCGTATCGGGGGGTGTCGGGCTCGCCGGGTGATTGGGATAGCGTGGGTACGACGGGGAGGGGCACTCTGTAAGTTACACAGATAACAGAGACGGCGTACGCCGGGGTCACGGTCGCGCCGGGGGCGTCCTCGGGACGGTCGGTGACCCGCCGTGACGGCCGGACAGCGACGTTCTTCGGTGGTCGGGCGGCAGCTCACTCCGCGAGCCGAACCGCAAGAGTCGAAAGCCCCACACCCGAACGGTGGGGTATGAGCAACTACCTCGTCGCGTTGGAGGCCGCGTGGTTGGTGCGAGACGTGGAGGAAGTCGACGACGCGATCGGAGTCGCGGTCAGCGAGGCCGGTCGTCGCCTCAACGAGGCGGACAAGGAGTACGTCGAGGTGAACGTGGGGGCGACCCCGTGTCCGGCCTGCGGTGAGCAGTTCGACTCCGCGTTCATCGCCGCCGAGACGGCGTTGGTCGGCCTGTTCCTGGAGATCGAGATCTACAACGCCGACAGCGAGGAACACGCCACCCGGATCGCGAAGAGCGAGGTCGGTAGCGCCCTCCGCGACATTCCGCTGGACGTGATCGAGGTGATCGAGGACCCCAACCCGGACCAGGTTCCCGCCGACGAGGCCGCCTGAGTGGGGCTCCTCGCAGCCGAACTGCTTATAAATTACCACGGGTTATGCGGTCGACGTGAATCTCCCGACACCGCAGGACCTGAAGGAACGCCGAGACGAGTTGGGCCTCACCCAGAGCGAACTGGCGGAGCGGGCGGGGGTGTCACAGCCGCTGATCGCCCGCATCGAGGGTGACGACGTGGACCCCCGGTTGTCGACGCTCCGGGGGGTCGTCGAGGCACTCGACGAGGCCGAAGGTGGGGTCGTCCGCGCCAGTGACGTGATGCACGAGGGGATCGTCAGTGTCTCGCCGGACGACGCCGTCAGCGAGGCCGTCGACCTGATGAACTCCGCGGCGTACTCGCAGCTCCCCGTGTTGGACGGGGGGGTCCCGGTCGGCTCGGTCTCGTACGCCGACGTGAACCAGGCGGGTGGCGGGACAGACGACGTCGGACAGTTCCCGGTCAGCGCCGTCATGAGCGAGTCGTTCCCCGGTGTCGCCCCGGACGCGACCGTCGAGGAGATCCAGAGCCTCCTCGAACACTACAAGGCGATCGTCGTCACGGACGGGGGGGAGGCCGTCGGGATCGTCACCGAGGCGGACCTCGCTGGCGTGCTCTCGTAGCCGCGGTCGAACGCCGTCCCCGGGGAGTAGCCGCCACGGCTTGAGAAGAACTTAGTTCTCTCACACCGAGACGCAGACAGTAGTGTCGGACGCGGTCGCACTCAGAGCCGGGGCCGGAGTACTGTCGACAGTAGTGACGCTGGCGGCCGTGTGGCTCGGGCTCGCGTACGGTCGTGGCCGCGCGGGGCAGTTGTTCGCCGTCGCCGGCGGGGTCGTCTCTGCGTGGTCTGTCACGCTCGTCGGCGTCGTGGTGGCACCGGACGCGCTGCGGCCGACGTTGTTCCTGCTCGCGTGGGTGTTCCAGTGGGGAGGGTTGGTCGCGTGGCTCCTGTTCCTCTCGGAGTACGCCGGCGAGGCGCGGTGGCGGGACCGCCGCGTCCGACTGGGGTTGGGGGCGACGCTCTCTGTCGCCGTCGCGGCCATCGCGACGACACGGTCACACGGACTCGTCTTCACCGACCTCGGGGTGTCGCCAGCCGGGCACGTCGTCTTCGAGCGCGGTGTCGGCTACGTCCTGCTGGCCGTCCCGGCGACGTTGTTGTTGGCCGCGGTGCTCGTCTTACTCGTGCGGCTGACACTCCGGTCCCGGCGGGAGAGCCGTCGACAGTCGTCGTTGTTGGGTGTCGCAGTCGCGGTGCCGGTCGGTCTGTGGCTGTTGCGGCTCACGGCGGTGCTCGGCCCGGGGTGGCTCAGCTACCTCGCAGTCGGGAACGCCGTCCAGATGGGGTTGGTCGCCGTCGGACTGTACGGGGGGCGACTGCTCAGAGTGACCCCAGTGACGCGGTCGGCGGTGTTGTCGGCGCTCCCCGACCCGATTGTCGTCGTCGACGACGGCCGGGTGGTCGACTACAACGAGGCGGCACGCGAGGTGTTCCCGACCGTCGAGAGCGGGGAGCCACTCGCGACGGTCGCGCCGGCGTTGACCGCCGACGAGTCGGAGCCGCCCCCGGCGGGGTTGGTCGACCGAGTCGAGCCGACGGTCGACGGCAGACGCCGCTCGCTGGTCGTCTCGCACACGACGGTCGGCGAGGACGCTGCCGTCGTCGCGTTGCGTGACGTGACGGCTGCAGAGTCGTACGCCGCTGATCTCGAGCGCCAGACGGAACAGCTCGACCGGTTCACCTCCGTCGTGAGCCACGACCTCCGGAACCCGATCTCGGTCGTCCAGGGGTACGTAGAGGTGGCACGAGCGGAGACGGACGACGACGAGGTGGCGTCGTTCCTCGCGAAGGCCGAAGACGCCACCCGCCGGATGACGGAGATCGTCGACGACGCACTCACGCTCGCCAGCGAGGGAGAGGTGGTCGAGGAGACGGAGCCCGTCCCGGTCGCCGAGGTCGCTCGGGACGCCTGGCAGACGGTCGACACCCGGGGTGCGACCCTCCGGACGCCGACCGACCGGGTCGTCGCCGCCGACCCCGGACGGCTCCGCTCGGCGTTCGAGAATCTGTTCCGCAACGCCGTCGAACACGGCACCGAGGAGCCGACGACACTGACCGTCACCGTCGAGACGACTCCCGGGGGGTTCGCCGTCGCCGACGACGGGACGGGGGTCGACGCGGACGGCGACACCGTGTTCCGCGAGGGGTACAGCACCGGCGACGACGGCACCGGTCTCGGCCTGTCGATCGTCCGGTCAGTCGCGCGTGCACACGGCGGTGACGTACGACTCGGTGACGGTGACGGGGCGCGCTTCGAGTTCACCGGCTTCCGCGTCGTCGACGAGCCAGCGACCGGTGTCGCTGCGGAGTAGTCGGCGCGCTGCGACCGACGGAGTCGGCGAGTCGAACCACAGTGTGCTCGGTGGTCCGACTCGCGGCGCTCTGGCGCGGATTCGTCTGTTCCGACAGTTCCTTGCGGCTCGCGGCCGAGTCGGTGGTAGTGAAGAGACTGCGTCGCGTCGCCGCCGCGGTCGCGGGACTGCTGGCCGCGGCGAACGTCATCAGCGAGGAGCGACTGCGCGAGACGGTCGACCTCTCGTGGCCCCGGATCGTCACCGGGTTCGCGATCATGTCGAAACGGACGGTCGACCTGGCGGTCGTCGGTGTCGCCGTCGGCGCGGAGGCGGTCGCGGGGTTGACGCTCGCGAACGGGTTCTGGCAGGTCGGGAAGTTCGCGCTCATCGGGCTCGCGGGCGGCACCATCTCGTTGGTCTCGCAGAACTTCGGCGGCGACGACGAACGTCGTGCCACACAGGCCGTCGCCGCCAGTCTGGTCGGGGCGGTGGTGTTGTCCGTCCCGGTCGCGGTCGTCTACGTCGTCGCCGCAGAGCCGTTGGTCACGCTCGTCGGGGGTGGGGCCGACGCGACACGGCTGGGGACGGCGTACCTGGTGATCGTCGCTCCTGGGTTGGTGTTCGAGGGGATCAATCTCGTCGCCTCCCGCACGTACGCGGGTGTCGGGGACACAGTCACCCCGATGGCAGTGCGGGCGGCGGGCGCGGTGCTCAACGTCGCACTCAGTGTCGGGCTGGTGTTCGGTGCAGACATGGGTGTGCGTGGGGCCGCGATCGGGACGACGACCGCGACGGGAGTCGTCACGCTGGTGTTCGCGTGGGGGCTCACCGGCCGGTCGTACGCCGGCCGGGGTGCGAGTCCCCTTCCCGTCGGGCTCGGTGTCAAACCCTCTGCCGGACTGCTCGCCCAACTGTTCCGGGTGTCCGCGCCGTTGATCGCCAGGCGGATCGCACAGGGGCTCGTCGTGTTCCCGTTGCTCGCGGTGGCGGCGGTGTTCGGCGAGGCGACACTAGCTGCGATCGGCGTCGCCAGACAGGTACGACAACTGCTCAACAGCTTCACCTGGGGGTTCTCGGTCGCGGCGTCGACGCTCGTCGGACAGGCACTGGGTGCGGCCGCGGAGTCGGACGCCGTCGCGTACGGCCGCGAGATCCTCAACCTCTCGCTGGTCGTCTACGTGATCGCCGCGGCCGGGGTCGCAGTGGCCGCCGAACCGGTGGCGGCCGTCTTCGCCGACGGCCCGGCGACACGGACGACGGCCGTGTTCGTCGCCGTCGCCGCGGTGAGCACGGTTCCGCTGGGTGTCGACGGCTCCGTCACGGGGACGCTCCGGGGAGCCGGCGACACGCGCGTCCCGTTCGTCGCGACGTTGGCGGGACTGTACCTGGTGGCACTGCCGTTGGCGTACCTCGGGACGGTGACGACGCTGGGGGTCGCCGGGCTGCTCGCCGCGCTCGTCGCCGAGACGACGGTGCCGATGCTCGTCGACGTGGCGCGGTTCCGCACCCGGACCTGGCTCTCGGTCAGCCGCGAGTACCGGCCGGACGCGGCCGACTGACGACCGTCGGCGGCCGGCACACACACCGGCGGTCGACGCGCACGCCGCCGGGGTCGGCGGTTCACTCCTCGTCGACGATTCGGGGGGAGCCGGTGAGGATCCCCTGGAGCCCACCCATCGGTTCGCCGAGTTCGATCCCGTCGGGACCGATCTCGAACCGACGGAGTGCGCGCTCGAACCCACTGGTCCGTTTCTTCAGGACGCCGGCGGCCTTCCTGATCTCGCCACCGATCTCCACGTACCGGACGAACAGGATCGTGTCGACGATGTAGCTGACGCCGCTGTCGGTCGCGGAGAACTCCCCGGTGACCCCGTCCGTCTCGTCGGTGAGAATCGTCGTCACGCCGGCGTTGTTGAGGTAGCGACACAACGCGTGGAGCTCCTGGGTGAGCCGTTCTCGTTGGCCCTGGAGCGTGAGTCGGTAGCCGGTGATCCCGTCGATCCCGACGACCTGCGCGCCGCGATCCTCGACGGCCGACTGTACCTCGGCGGCGAACTCCTGTGGGGAGTAGCGCAGCGGCTCCACCTCCACCACCTCCAACAACCCCTCGGCTTGCATCTCGACGACCGGGATCCCGAGCGTCTCCGCCCGTCGCCGGAAGCTGGGCCACCGTTCCTCGAACAGGTAGAGAACGGTGCGTTCCCCGCGTGCGGCCGCGGCGCTGGCGAACTGTGTCGCGAGTGTCGTCTTCCCGACCCCCGTCGGGCCGGCGACGATACTCGTCGTGCCGCGTTCGAGGCCGCCACCGAGCAGGTCGTCCAACGCGTCGACGCCGGTGGTGACCGTCTCCATGTCCGGCTCGACCGTCCGCTCGCCCGGCCCGAGCGCGGGGAAGACGCTCACACCGCCGTCGCCGATCCGGTAGGCGTGGTCGCCCGAGAGCGTCCCAGAGCCACGGAGCTTCGGCACGCCGATCCGGTCGACCGGGCCAGTGGGGTCGAGCACGACGTGGCCGTCGGTGACGAACTGGAGGTCGTCGACGGGGACGTGATCGGAGTCCTGTGCGGTGAGAACGACCGTCGCGCCCCGGTCGGTGAGGAACCGCGAGAGCCCGAGCACCTGTTGGCGGAACTGGTAGGTGTCGGGTGTGAGGTAGTGAAGCTGTGTGATCGGGTCGACGACCACTCGGTCCGGGGCCATGTCCCCGACCGTCTCCCGGACGGTCTCGCGGAACGCGTCACTCTCCACCTCGTCGGGTTCGAACACGTCGTAGGTCCCCTCCTCGGTGAACGTACTCGCAGTCGGGGAGAGGTCACGGATCTCGACGTCCGACAGGTCGATCCCCAACTGAGCGGCGTTGCGCCGCATGTCGTCGACGTCCTCCTCGAGGTTGACGAGCAACGTCGTCTCGTCGTCGCCGGCGGCCGCGAGAAACGACAACGCGAGCAGCGTCTTGCCGGAGCCCGCCGGGCCGCTGACGACGTACGTCCGCTCGGCGACGAACCCACCGTCCGTCACCCGGTCGAGCCCGGCGGTGCCGGTCGACACACGGGGGAGTTCCGTGTCGGTCATGCCGGGACCACGCGTCGCCACCGGATAACTGTTCCCGCTGGTCCACCACCGTGGGTCGAGAGGCCAGTCGAGCAGTCGGCTATCGGTCGCGCGACGGTGGAACGATCGGTGGGTTTCTGACGGAGGGGTCCGTAGACCGGCTCATGTGTGCCGCACCGACGGAGCCGGCCAGTCTCCTCGTAGTGGCATCACCGGGACGCGACCGACGCCTGTTGGTCGAGTGGCTCGGCGGTGTGGAGGCCCACGACGTGACCACGCGTGATCCAGATCTGGAGTCACTACCGGAGTACGACGTAGCCATCGTCGACGAGGCCGGGTTGCGGCGGTGTGGCCAGTGCCTGCTGACACGACGGCGGGAGGTCGACCCCTTGTACCTCCCACACCTCCTCGTGGGGGCGGACACACCGCCACAGCAGTCTCCCGGCGAGGAACTGATCGACGACGTGGTGTCGCTCCCGGTCCGGCAGGCGGAACTGTCGCGACGACTGGGGAACCTCCTGCGAGCCAGACGAACGGCACTGCGGCTGTCGAACGTCCGCGACCAGTACGAGCGGCTCGTAGAGCTGACACCGGAGACGATCCTGCTCGTCAGGGACGACCGAATCGTCTACGTCAACGACGCCGGCGTCGAGCTACTCGGGGTGGCCGACGCCGACGAACTGGTCGGCGAGCCGGTCGACGCGTTCGTCGCACCCGGAGACTGGCCGACCGTGTCGGAGGCACTGGCGACGGTCGAACGCGACGGTCGGCTCCAGGAGTTTCTGGACGTGACGCTCACCACCGCGACGGACCTGGAGTTTCCGGCGGAGGTCGCCGGGGTGACGGTCACCTACGAGGGTGAGCCGGCCTCGCAGTTGGTCGTCCGCGACCTCTCGGAGAAACGCGAGCGCCGGCAACGGCTGACACTGATGAGTCGGGCGGTGGAGTCGGCCGCACAGGGGATCACCGTCGCGGACGCCAACCAGCCGGACGAGCCGCTGGTGTACGCCAACGAGGCGTTCGAACGGCTGACCGGGTACGACAGACAACGCGTACTCGGTCGCAACTGTCGGTTCCTCCAGGGGGAGGGGACAGACGAGGAGACGGTCGCGCGGATCAGACGGGCCATCGAGAACGAGCGCCCGGTGTCGGTCGAGCTGTTGAACTACCGTGCGGACGGCACACCGTTCTGGAACCAACTGGACGTCGTCCCGATCCGCGACGACGGGGAGACAGTCACCCACTACCTCGGGCTCCAACAGGACGTGACCGAACGACGCACCCGCGAGGAACGGCTGAACGTGCTCGACCGGGTGCTCCGCCACAACATCCGCAACCGGACGAACGTGATCGTCGGCACCGCACGGCTCCTGCTCGACGCCGAACGCGACGCCGAGCGCGCCGGTCTCGACGGCGAGCGAGCCGACACCGGGACGGCCGACTACGAGGCGTCGTTGGAACGGATCGTCACGGCCGGCGAGGAGCTCTACGAGATCGGCGAGCAGGCACGGGAGTTCCAGGCGGTCGTCGCCGACGAGGAGACGGAGTTGACCGAGATCGACCTGTCGGCCGTCTTCGAACGCATCCAGGCGGGCGTCGAGAGTGGGTCGTTCGAACTCGACGTGCCGGCAGAGCCGGTACGGGTGCTCGCACACCCCAAGCTCCCGGTCGCGTTGTCCGCGGGCGTCGGATTGTTGGAGGGAGGCGGGACCAGAGCCAGGGGTGACGTGATGGATGTCGGTGTCTGCGTCCGGCGGGACGGAGACACGGTGACAGTCACGGTTGCCGACCGTGGGGGGACGCTCCCGCGGGCCGACCTGGAGGCGATCGCGGCCGAACGAGAGACCGCAGTCGACCACTCGCGCGGGATGGAGCTGTGGATCGTCAGGTGGACCGTGTTGGCCTCCGGCGGCGAGACCGACGTCGAGTTCGACGGGCCACCGACCCTGACGATCACACTCCAGGCGACGGGTGGGGACGGCGGCGAGCCCGGAGACGAGCGTGGCGGGGGGAGCGCGCCGCCGCCGCCCGACCCGGATCGCCGGCGAGACGGGCACGCCGAACAGAACGACTAAGCCCGCGGCCGCCGTCGACTGCACCCGATGGAGCGCCGCACGAGAACGTACCTCGCCGGGCGGTTCGCCGACTACTACCGCGGGACGGCGATCCAGCCCCCGCCGGCCGCGACCGACCGCGAGTGGGGGCAGATCCCGTTCACCGGTGGGGACGGAACGACGATGGTTCGCCACCAGTCGTTGCTGGACGTGGCCGGTGGCCCGGCGGAACTCGGCTCGTTTCTCGCCCGGGAGTCCCCCCGACACGTCTACTTCTCGGCGGCGCGGTACGACGACCCGAGCGACCGGACGATGGCCGAGAAAGGGTGGAACGGTGCCGATCTCGTCTTCGACCTCGACGCCGACCACCTGCCGGGTGTCGACCCGGAGACAGACTCGTACACGGAGATGTTGGCGGCGTGCAAGGGTGCCTTGGAGGATCTGTTGGACGTGCTCGTGCGCGACTTCGGCGTCCGCGACGACGAGATGGAGATCGTCTTCTCGGGGGGACGCGGCTACCACGTCCACGTCCGGCGGGAGCGTCTCCGCGGGGTGGACTCCGAGGCGCGCCGCGAGATCGTCGACTACGTCCGTGGGATCGGGATCGACGAGGACGGACTGATCGCGAAACGACCGAACGAGCGCGGCACACTCCAGAAGCGGATCCGCGCAGAAGGGGGGTGGGGTCGACGGGTCCACGAGCGGCTCGTCGACTACACCGAGCGACTGCGCGAACTGCCGGAAGCGGCGGCGTTAGACGAGCTCCAGGCGCTCGACGGCGTCGGAGAGAAGACCGCGCGGACGATCTACGGCGTGTTGGAGCGCAACCCCGAGGGGGTGCGCGAGGGCAACGTCGAGTTGGGACCGGGCGCGGGGACGCTCGTGCGAGCACTGGCCGAGCGCGTGCTCGACGAGGAGACCGCGCCGATCGACGAGCCGGTGACGACGGACGTGCGCCGGCTGATCCGGCTGCCGGGGAGCCTCCACGGCGGGACGGGGTTCGTCGTCCGGCGGCTGGACCGCGAGTCGGTCGCCGACTTCGAGCCGACGACGGACGCCGTCGCCGACCGGTTCCGCGGCCAACGGGTGATGGTGAACGTGACCGAGCCCGGACCGGTTCCGGTCGGTGACGACAGCTTTAGGTTGTCGGAGGGAACACAGTCAGTTCGCGAGTTCGTCGGCGTGTTCCTGCTGGCGCGGGGTCGCGCCGAGAAGACGGCAGAGTGAGTCGAGGTGAACACGACACGTGGATCTGGAGGAGCTACGCAGCGTTCGAGAACAGGAGCGACGGACGGACAGTCTCCAGCACCTCCGCGACTCCTTCTACGACGACGCCGCGGAGTACATCGGGCAGCTGAAACACGAGCGGAGTCGGCGGGCAGAGCAGGCCGGCGACCCGTACGCGACGGCGGCGATGCGGCTCACCGACGAGATCGACACCGCAGAGGAGGTGATCGAGTCGTTGTACGAGCGTCGCCGCGGGAAGGTCGTGAAGCTCGCGTCCTTCGCCGCCGCGGGGATGCCCGCCGAGACGGACGGGATGACCGAACAGGAACGGTCGATGTTCGACGACGTGGTCGAACGGGCCGAGAAGAACGAGGAACGCGTACTGGGCGCACTCGACGGGGGGGCGGACGGCCCCGCGACGCACGTCGGCGGCGAACTGTCGGACGCCACGCCGGGAGTGCCCGGGACAACCGGCACGGCCGCCGCGTCAGACGCCGCGAGAACGTCCGTCGAGGCAGCCACCGGCGACACAGCCTCCGAGGCAGACACAGTCGGCGCGGCGGGGGAGACAGACGCGCTCGGCGTGGGAGACGGGACCGACGACCCGGGTCCGGCCGGAGCGGCAGCCACACCGGGGACGAGCGAGGAACCGGTCGCCGCCGAGACGGACGGACGTTCGCCGACCCCAGACGGTGCCGCAGCCGACGGAGCCGGCGGGACGGACGGACGTTCGCCGACCCCAGACGGTGCCGCAGCCGACGGAGCCGGCGGGACGAGCGACGGGAGCGTGTTGGCGGACGCGATGAGTGGGCCAGCGCCGTCGGGTGGGGAACCACCCGGTGGCGGGGCTCCGACCGGCGAGACACCACCGGCGACCGACCGAGCCGACGGGTCCACGGCCGAGTCGTCCGAGGAGGTAGACAGACCGGCCGCGGAGGCCGCCGTCGCGACCGGGGTCGCGGAGCCGTCGGGCGCGGGGAACGGGACGGACACCGTCGGCCGACCGGGGGCCACCCCGTCGACCGGCGGGACGACGGACCCGTCGGCCGCCGCAGACGAGGCGGCGACAGAGACCCCTACACCGACGACAGCCGATAGTACGCCGACGGCAGACACACCGGCACCGACCGAGGACGGCACGCCGACGGGAGACGAGTCGGCGGCAGACGACACGCCGGCGGTGGAGCGTTCGACGGTACGGGTGACCGACGACGTGGGCGAGGTGTTCGGCGTCGACGACCGGACGTACGAGCTCGCAGCGTCGGACGTGGTCCACCTCCCGCAGGTGGTCGCGGAGCCGCTCGTCGAACGCGGTGCCGCCGAACGACTGTAGTCGGGTGTGGGCAGTCGGCCGGCGAAGCGTCGCCCCTAAGTGGGCCGGCACAGTTCTTCAGGGTATGACAGACCAGAGCGGACGCAGGAAACGCAAGCGAACGGGTGGGCGACGCGTGCCGTCGAGCGACAAGCAGGCGAACCAGCGCGGCGGGGAGCCGACAGAGACGACGGTCGACGACCGGCGGCTGAAGACGGTCGACACGCGGGGCAACGGCCAGAAGGTCCGTGCGTTGTCGACGGACATCGCGCAGGTCGCCGTCGACGGCGAGACGGAGACCACCGAGATCGAAGATGTCGTCGACAACCCCGCGAACGTCAACTACGTCCGCCGGAACATCGTCACCCGTGGTGCCGTGATCGAGACGAGTGTCGGCCGCGCGCGTGTCACCTCTCGCCCCGGCCAGTCTGGCCAGGTCAACGCGGTGCTCGTCGAGGAGTAACGCAACTTTCTCCCGTCTCTCCGCCGGCGAGTGGCGACACCGCCGAGGAGAGGAGCAGTGGTCGGTCTGGCGGAGTCGACCACCGCAGCCTCGGACTCTCACCACGACGTTCAAACCCGTCGCCGTCCACCCTCGTGGCGTGAGTGACGACGACGCGCCGGCGCGGTACGACAGACTGGAGCGCCACGAGACGCCTGGAGGCCGGAACTCCCTGTGGCACTGGCGGGAGGCGAAGACGCTCGTCGAAGTGGCGCGCAACTACCTCGTCGTCTGGCTCGTCCGGGTGTCGCCGAGTCTGGCCTCGAAGACGACGTTGCTGTCGGCGATCGGTGTCGACGTCGGCGACGGCGTCGCGTGGGGGTTGGAGGCGACACCGGACGTGTTCTGGCCAGAACGGATCAGTCTGGGTGCGGACGTGATCGTCGGCTACGACGCGACGATCCTCTGTCACGAGTTCCTCCAAGACGAGTACCGGGTCGGTGACGTGGTGGTCGGCGACCGCGCGATGATCGGCGCGGGCGCGGTAATCCTCCCGGGCGTGGAGATTGGCGCGGACGCACAGATCGCCGCCAACTCGTTGGTGACCGACGACGTGCCCCCGGAGGCGACCGTCGCGGGCGTGCCGGCGGAGCCGGTCGCCCGCGAGACGGACGGAGACGTCGAGACGGGAGGGTGAGACGAGTGAGAGTCAGTCCAGCTTCCGGGCGACACCGTCGGTGAGCGCGCGGCGGTTCGGCACTAGGTACACTTCCTCGTCGCTCTCGACGTGGGTGGCGAACACGTCGACTTCTTGGACGACACCCTCCACGTCGCCGATCCGGACACGGTCGCCGATGGCGTACGGCTCCGTCAACAGGAGGTAGAGGCCGGCACTACCGGACGCGAGCAGATCGCGGAAGGCGACGGCCCCGAGAACGATCACCGACGCGAGGTACCCCGCCAGCAGGACGACCAACGCCGTCGTGGCGACGCCGACCTGGGCGAGTGCGATCAGCGCGGCGACGTAGACGGTGCTCCACTTCACCAGAGAGGGGACCAGTCCGGTCTCCGGGAGCTTCACGCCACGGAGGCGCTCGTCGACGAGCAGACCGAGTTTGTCGCCGACGATCAGTCCGACGACGAGCACGATCGCCGCGACCAACAGACGTGGGAGGAAGGCGGCCACGGCCGGCCACACCGCGGTGACGGAGTCGACACCGAGCGTGGTGAGACCGAGGACGACGAAGACCACGAACGCCAGATACCCACCGAGTCGGGCGAGGATCGTCACCGTCGAGACGCCGAACCGCCGGACCGACCGTTCGAACGCGGTCCCCTCGACGCTCTCCGGCACGCCCAGGCGTTCGAGCAGTCGCCGGTTGAACGAGATCAGCGCGTAGCTCACCGCGGCTCCGACGAGGAGGATCACCCCGAACAGAGCCAGCGGGACGAACGGGACGAGCGGCTCCAACGCGTCCAACTGGAGGGGTGTGAGAGTCGTCGCCAGAGCCGACGCTGTCTCCGTGGCGAGAACACCGGACATGGGTCAGTACGCCTCCGGGTCGAGCTTCAGTATCAGCTCCCCACTCTTGAACGCGCGGACGAGCCCGTCGGACTCCGAGAGGACGATCGCGACGGCGTTCGTGTCCCGGGTGATCGCCGCGGCGGCCATGTGGCGCGCGCCGAGTCCTTTCGGGATGTCGACGCCCTCGGCGCTCGGCTCCAGGTAGCGGTACGAGGAGACGATCTTCCCGGAGTCGGAGATGACGAACGCGCCGTCGAGCCGGGAGAACTCCTTGAGCATCACGTCGACGATGGGGTCGCCGACGTGGACGTGACTCTTCTCGAAGGGGTTGTAGCTCAGCGGGCGGGAGTTGTTCATCGTCTTCCCGGCGTCGCCGACGACGAACAACGCCCCGACGGGGTTCCCCTTCTGCCCCTTCTGGCCGAGTTCGATCGACACCTCGAACACGTCCCGGATCACGGACGGCTCCGCCCGCGAGTTGACGAACAGGTCGTAGATGCCGGACTGCATCGACTCCGCCACCGTCACCCGGACGGTCGCGTCGGGGCCGTCGTCGAACACACCCAGTACGGCCAGGATCGTCTCGCCGGTCCGGGTGATGCCGGCGTTCATCGCCCCCTCGACGCCGAACCGGATGCGGTCCCGCACGTCTCGAAACGACAGGGGGAGTTCGACGAACGACTCTGCACCCACATCGTTCGCCGGGGCGACGACGACGGGTCGTTCGTCCGCCGCCCGGAAGCTGTCGTACAACGACTGGCCGGGGGAGAAGAGGAACACCTCGTCGACGTCGGTCACGATGTCGGCGACGAGATCGGGAGAATCCATCATACGACACCCACCCGGGCGGGAGGCAAATTGTTTGCGGGAACGTCAGACGCTCGTGAGACGGTATCGAGTGACATCCGGCGGTGTGTCGTTCGGCAGTCGAGACACGGTCCGCGGCGGCTCGGCCGGCCGACGACCCGCCGACAGGCGGAGTCGGACCGGAAAGGTTCTTGCCGTGGAGTCACCTAACATCGACTCGTAATGAGCACGCCGATCCAACGCCGGGTGGAGTCGCTCGTCTCCAGTGACCCGGGAATGCGTGACGCCGTCCAGACCGTGCTGGACACCGCCGTCGACGGCGAAGTCCAGTGGGTGGAGGTGCGTGACGACATCTCCAGCGGCCAGTGGGGCCGGCTGATCGAACAGGGTGTCCTGGAAGACGGCGAGACCGGGTTCGAGCTCGCCGACCGCGACGCCGTCGAGGAGGCACTGTCGGACGACGACAGCGACGTCGCAGAAGTCGAAGGGGACGCTGCCTCCTGGACGATCTACGACAAGGGGGCCGCCCTCGCCACGGGTGGGTTCTTCATCGGGTACACGTACGCGCCGGTGCGAGATCTCGTCGGCGGGGCGGTCGACACCGTGTTGGGACCGTTGCAGGCGGCGGTTCCGTTCTACGCGGTGGTGATGGTGATCGCCGTGTTCACCGGGCTCTACTCCACGCTCCTCCGGGCGAACCTGATGGACATGGACCGGATGTCCGCCTACCAGGAACGGATGCAGGAGATCCAGGACCGCCGGAAGGCCGCCAAGGAACGCGGTGACGACGAGGCGCTCCAGCAGATCCAGGAGGAACAGATGGACGCGATGGGCGACCAACTGGGGATGTTCAAAGAACAGTTCCGTCCGATGGTGTGGATCATGTTCCTCACCATCCCCGCGTTCCTGTGGATGTACTGGAAGGTCGGCATCCGCGGGGCGGCCTCCCACGGGGAGTTCTCTCAGATCGTCCTCCCGCTGGTGGGTGAGGTGACGTGGACGGCCGCCGTCGTCGGGCCGATCCAGACGTGGATCGTCTGGTACTTCCTCTGTTCGATGGCGTTCACCCAACTCGTCCAGAAGGGGCTGAACGTGAAGATGTCGCCGACCTGATCGGTACGACTGTCGCCGCGGTCGTCGTCTTCTCGGGTGGCGCGTGGCGTCTCCACGGCGGCGGACGGCAACGTTCTTCCGTGGGCCACCCCCCCGGACGAGTATGACAGAGGAGGTGTCTGCGACGTTCGACCCCGACCAGTGGGAGTCGGTCGCGGACGGCGAGTTCGACGACGTGACCTACCACCGCGCGACGGAGACGGACGCCGTCCGGATCGCGTTCGACCGCCCCGAGGTGCGCAACGCCTTCCGCCCGGGGACGGTCGACGAACTGTACGCCGCGTTGGATCACGCCCGCAAACAGGCGGACGTTGGGTGTGTCCTGTTGACCGGCAACGGTCCCGCGCCCGACGACGGCGGGTGGGCGTTCTGTGCCGGCGGCGACCAGTCCGTCCGTGGGGAGTCCGGCTACGAGTACCAGGGCGAGGACGCGGCCGGCGAGACGGACGACGAACTCGTCCGGGAGGCGAAGGCCGGCCGACTCCACGTGTTGGAGGTGCAACGACTGATCCGGTTCATGCCCAAGCCGGTGATCGCGGTCGTCCCGGGGTGGGCCGTCGGCGGCGGCCACTCCCTGCACGTGATCTGTGATCTCACGCTCGCCAGCGAGGAACACGCGAAGTTTCTCCAGACGGACCCGGACGTGGCGAGCTTCGACGGCGGGTTCGGGTCGGCGTACCTCGCCCGGCAGGTCGGCCAGAAGAAGGCCCGCGAGATCTTCTTCCGCGGGAAAACCTACTCCGCCGCGGAGGCCGTCGAGATGGGGATGGCCAACGAGGCGATCCCCCACGAGGAACTGGAGTCGGTGGCGTTGGAGTGGGCCGACGAGATCGTCGGGAAGTCGCCGACCGCGATCCGGATGCTGAAGTACGCGTTCAACATGGCCGACGACGGGATGGTCGGCCAACAGCTGTTCGCGGGCGAGGCGACCCGGCTGGCGTACGACACTGCCGAGGCACAGGAGGGGCGTGACGCCTTCTTGGAGGGGCGACAGCCCGACTTCTCCGGCTACCCCTGGCACTACTGAGCGGCGTCCGTGCGAGTCGACACGCCGGTCGGCCCGACACCGTCCGAACTCAGTCGATCGGACCCAGTCGACAGTCTCACGCGACCACTAGAACTGTCTGGCTTTTCCAATACCGCGAGAAATTTTGGCTAGCCAAAACTCTCTTTTCTGTCTGCAGAACACCTATGGCTCGCGGCCCTGTACGGGAGCGCATGAGACGGTCGAGCGCCGGTCGGAGTCGACACCGACAGAGCGGTCGGAGAGGTGTCTCGTCGTGGTGACCTTCGGGCAGGTCCTATTCGTCTTCCTCGCAGGGCTCGCAACGGCGCTGGCGACCGGGTTGGGAGCGGTGCCGTTCTTCCTGTTCGACGAGATCGGCGACCGGTGGAACGTGGCCTTGTGGGGGCTGGCGTCGGGGATCATGCTCGCGGCGTCGGGGTTCGGGCTGGTGATCGAGGGGCTGGCCGCCTCCGAGGGGTTCCCGACGTTGTTGCTCGCCGGGCTCGGGGCGGGGGTGGTGCTCGTGATCGTTGCCGACTTCGTGCTCGACCGGGTCGAGATCGGCGGTGGTGAGTCAGAGACAGTCGCGACGGAGACAACCACCCCAGAGCGCACGGACGGCGGACAACCGGCCACGGATGCGCCGTTGGCGTCACGGGCCGTCGCCGGCGGCGACGCGCGCAAACTCCTGTTGATCCTCGGGATTCTGACCGTCCACTCCTTTCCGGAGGGTGTCGCGGTCGGGGTCTCCTTCGCCGACGTGGGGTTGGACGGCGGAGTGCCGATACTCGGTGTCACCGTGCCGGTGCTCGCGGTGTTCATGACCGTCGCGATCTCGATCCACAACGTGCCCGAGGGTGTGGCGGTGTCGATCCCGCTGCGGTCGCTGGGGGTCGGCGAGTGGCGGATGGTCGGGGCCGCGGTGTTCTCCTCGCTCCCACAGCCGATCGGCGCGGTGATCGCGTTCCTGTTCGTCTCGTGGGCGCGGGCGTTCCTCCCGTTCGGCTTCGGGTTCGCCGCCGGGGCGATGGTGTTTCTCGTCCTGACGGAGTTCGTCCCGGAGGCGTTGGAGATCGGCGAGCGACTCGACGGCAACGGTTATCGGGAACTGACTGCCGGCGTGGTCGTGGGTGTTGTCGGGATGCTCCCGCTGTTGCTGTACTGAGTGGTCCCGCGATGACAGTGCGTGGCGGGGGTCGACTCGTCACGGCCGCCGAACGACTCTGTTTATCCCGTCGCCGGACCAACCGGGTGGTATGAGCGCTCGCAACGACGTGGCACCGAAGACCGTCGGCGTCGAGCTCCGCGAGGAGGGGGTCGCCGTCGAGTACCTCGACGGTCGGGTGACGTTCTACCGTGGTGTCCCGGAGACGGTGACCGGTTCGCTGACGGCCACGCCCGGCAAGGAGGTCCACGTACTCGTGACGGACCCGACGGAGACGGAGGGGGTGTTGTTGTACGTCAACGACCTGAAGACCGCCGCCGAGATTCTGGAGGACACCGGCGTCGGCAGGGTCGTCCTCCAGAAGGGGAACTCGGAGAGTCTCTTTCCGGGTGTCACCGCCGAGCGGTTGTCGGGCGAGCGGACGCGGATCAGTGCCGACCCCGAGGTGGCACGCGGCCGGGTGTTCGCGTTCGTCGAAGACCAGTGGTCCGAGGACAGCTACGAGTTCGTCCCGGGAGCGGACGACGACGGAACGAGCGAGACGGAGCCGACTGCCGACGCGGACCCAGCCGCCGAGACGGACGACGGCTGGATCGACGATCCGATCGTCGACTGAGCGCGACGAGTACGCCCGTCGGTGCCGACCCCGTCTCGGGTCACTGGAGGTACGAGGGGTCGTTCTCGCTCGTGCAGTTCGACTCGTGGCGTTCGGCGTCGTCGGCGTCGCCGAACAGGAGCCCACACTCGTCACACTGGAACCACGTCATCTCCTCCCGTTCGGTCTCTGTCACCATACGAGACGGTGAGACAGCCGTGGCTGAAAGACGTTCCGGGCGACGAGAGGCGGCGACCGACGGCCGGCGTGGGCGTTCGGCGCTCGCCTCGCGTGGAAGCTCGGCGCTTATCTGGCTGGGCCGCCGACTCGGCGTATGGCAGTCTACCGGAAGGAGACACGGATCGCCGCGCCGTTGTCGGAGGTGTGGGAGTTCCACTCCCAGATTGCCGGGTTGGAGGCGCTCACCCCAGGGTTCCTGGGGCTGTCGGTCGACCGGATCTTCGGACCCGACGGGGAGCCCGACCCGGCGGTGTTGGAGACCAGTTCGCGGATCGAGATGGCGTTGCAGCCGGTTCCCGGCGGCCCACGACAGAACTGGATCGCGGAGATCACCGACCGGGCACACGACGACGAGACCGCGTACTTCGTCGACACGATGACCGAGGGACCGTTCCCGACCTGGCAACACACGCACAGCTTCCGGGCGGACGGCGACGGGACCGTGTTACTCGACGAGGTCGCGTACGAGCTACCGGGCGGGAGTCTCGGCGAACTGTTGGGGCCACTGGGTGTCGTCGGCTTCGAACCGATGTTCCAGTACCGTCACTGGAAGACCCGGCAGTTGCTGGAGTGACGGCACGCGCTCGCCGGCGGAGAGTCGGCGGTCCGGCAGTGCCGAGCCGCTACACGCCGGTCGAGAACGACGTGACGACCGGCAACACGAGATTGAGGACGACGTCGGCACCGAGGTGTGCGACGACGGCGGCCACGAGCCCGTGTCGCCAGTAGAGCCACCCGAACGCGACCCCGGCGACTCCGTTGAGCAGCAACGCTCGCCCGACGATCCCCGGCGTGAGCTCGAAGACGGCGGCGGTCGTCGGGAGGTGGCTCACCCCGAACGCGACACTCGTCACGAGGATCGCCGTCCAGACGACGACTGTGTCGTGTGGGTCGACGAGCCGGCCGGCGAGCCAGACGACCCCGGTCAACAACCCGTACCGGAGCAGGATCTCCTCGGTCACCCCGCCGTAGACGGTCTGTAACAGTCCGGCGAGGGGTGCGAACGTCTCGCCGGCGACGGCCGGCGACCCGTCTCGTAGCGCCGCGCGGGTGACTGGCGCGAACACGGTCAGATCCAACGCGGCGATCACTGTGCCGACGCCGAGACCGAGCACGACCGCCGGGGCCAGCCACCCGTCCGAGGTGACGGGGCTGTCGTCGGTCAGCCACGCTCGCAGTCGGGGCGCGCCGAGGCCGACGGAGTCGCCGAACCGCAGTCCGGCCAGTACGCTCCCACCGACGAGCGTCCCGTTCACGAGGAGTCCGCCCCCGACAGCCGTCGCCAACCCACCGAGATCCGACGAGAGTGATCCCGACGACGCCCGCGTCGCGAGCAGACAGACGACACCGAACAGACCTGCGGCGGCCAACGCGGTCCCGACAGTCCGGTCGGTGGTGTCGATCGTCGGCCGCTCGGGGTCGTCCGGGAACTCGTACAACCAGACGAACACCACACCGAACACACCCAACGCGAGGAGGCTCGCTCCGACCGAGACCGCCCGTCCCCCGGGAACGTCTACGACGAACCCGAGGAGGAGTCCGACGACGAGACTCCCGGCGACGATCTGCGGGCCGGTCTGTCGGTCGAGTCGGCCGACGACGACGCCACACAACGACCCCGTGACGGCGACGATCGCCAGCGACGCCACCGGGCCGGCGACGACCGAGAGCCAGTAGAGTAGCGCCGGCGACACCAACCCGACGTCGGTCGCTGCCGACGCCGCGAGCGCCTCCCTGACCCGGGTCTCGTACACCACCGTCGACACCGCGAGCACGACGGCGTGGACGGCACCCGCAGCGAGCCCCGCTCTGACGCCGACACTCCCGGGTCGTCGCCGCACCGGCGTGACGGATCGGTCTCGGCTCACTGTCACACCTCCCGTGAGACGAGTGACACCCCCTGGCGTGGCTGCCCGGGTCGGGTGTCCGACCCCCCTGTCGTCTCGCTCCAGAGTGTGGTTGTCGGTGACACGTCCCTCAGTTCGACTGGACCGACTTAACCGTCGAGCCGAGTCACGGAGTGTGAGACACGGTCAGGTCACGAACTCGAAGCGAGCGCCGCCGGTCGCCGACTCGGCGGCACCGATCTCCCAGCCGTGGGCCTCCGCGACCGTCGCGACGATCGCCAGCCCCAGCCCGGAGCCGTCGTCTTCGGTGGTCTTCCCCCACTCGAACAGCCCCTCGTGGTCCGAGGGGAGCCCGGGGCCGTCGTCGGCGACGTAGAACCCCTCGGCCGTGTCGCCGACCGTGACGGTCACCTCCGGCCCGCCGTGCTCGACGGCGTTGCGGAACAGGTTCTCGAAGACGGACGCGAGCCGTCCCTCGTCGGCACTCACTGCTCCGGGGTCGTCGACAGACAGTGTCGCGTCCCGGGTGTCGACCCGCGACCACGCGTCTCGCGCGAGTGACGCGAGCCCGACAGACTCCGTCTCGCCGATGTCGCTCCCGTCGCGTGCGAGCGTCAACACGTCCTCGATCAACTGTTCCATCCGGTCGAGCGCGTCCGCCACCCGGTCGAACCCCTCCTCGTTCCCCTGACGAGCCAGATCCAACCAGCCGTCCGCGACGTTCAACGGGTTCCGGAGGTCGTGGCTGACGACGGAGGCGAACTGTTCGAGTCGGTCGTTCTGTCGCCGGAGGGTCCGTTGTTGCCGGCGGCGCTCGACGGCGCGCGTGATCAGCTCCGTCACCGTCTCCAGCAGACTCACCTCCTCGTCGGACCACACCCGGCTGTCCGGGTCGTCGAAGACGGTGACGCCGATCAGCCGGAACTCCGAGGAGAGCATCGGCGCGACCACCCCCGACCGCCCCTCGGGACCGACCGACTCCTCGGCGCTCGGGTGGGTACCGGGGTCGCCGTACTGGACCGTCTCGAACCGCTGGGCACGCGAGAGCCACGGTTCGTGGTCGCCGGTGGCCTGGAGTCGGTCCGGGAGCGACGGGGCGTCGTCCGTCCAGTCGTGTGTCCGCTCGTAGTCGCCGTCCTCGGTCGCGAGGTACGTCGCCGCCCGCCCGACGCCGGTGAACTCCCCGACGGTCTGGAGTGTGAACGACACCTTCGTGTCGAGTTCGTCCGGGCGGGCAGACATCAGGTTCGTCGCCGCGTCCAACGCGATCTCTCTGAGTCCGGCCCGGTACTGGAGGTGATCGGCCGTCTCGCCCGCCGCGGACCGACGGGTCTGGACCGCGTTGCGGACGCGCTCGGCCAACAGTCCGATCGTCTCCTGGTCGCCGTCCTTCGTCATGTAGTCGGTGACGCCCGCCCGGAACGCGTCGCGGGCAGTCTCCTCGCCGCCACGCGCAGTGAACAACACGAACGGGAGCGCCGAGTGTCGCTCGCGGAGCTCGGCGAGGAGGTCCAACCCGTCTCGACCGGGCATGTTGTAGTCCGAGACGACACAGTCGACCGACTGTGACGCGAGCACGTCCAGGGCCGTTTCGACGTTCTCGGCCACGGTGACCGAGAGGCGTGGGTCGCCCCCGTCTGCCTCCAGCCAGTACTGCACGAGGTCGGCGAACTCCGGTTCGTCGTCGACGTAGAGAACGGTGACCTCCCCCGTGCTCACCATACACACCTCCGGTGACGTTCGGGCAAAAGCACACCGACTCGGGCGGTACCGAGAGGCCGTCGTGAGACGGCCTCTCGCCGGACGAGACGTGAGAGACGACTCTCGGGGTCGACGGCTACTCTGCCGCTCGCGACTGCGCCGTGAGGGCGATCCCGGCGAGCACCACCACCCCCCCGACGGCGGTCGTCGGCGTCGGAACCTCCGCGAGCAACACCGCCGCCAGGAGCGTACTGCCGACCGGCTCACCCACCAACGAGACGGAGACGACGCTCGACTCGACGTGTGCGAGTGCCCAGTTGACGACCGTGTGGCCCAACAACCCGGGACCCAGCGCCATCGCGGCGAACAACAGCCACTCGCGGTGACCGTAGCCGACCAGCGCGTGGCCCCGGGCGACGGTCGCGACCAACAGGACGACCGCACAGACGCCGTAGACGACGACCACGTACGGCAACACCGGGAACCGCTGCCGCAGCGACCGCCCGGCGAGAACGTAGACGGTGTAACAGACCGCGCCGAACAACGCCAACCCGTTACCGTACGCTGGACGCGCCCCGCGTGCGGCTCCACCCAACAACGCGTCGCCACCGGCCAACACGACCGTGCCGACGAGCGCGACGGCGATTCCGGCGGCGGTCCGGGTCGTCACTCGTTCGTCCAGTAACGCCCACGCGCCGACCGCGACGAACACCGGCTGCGACTGGACGAGCGTGACGCTGGCGGCGACACTCGTCCACCGGAGGCTCTCGAACCACGACGCGAAGTGGAGTGCCAGCGCCGCCCCGGAGGCGACCGCGACGAGCAGATCTCGCCCACGGAGCCGGCGGAACGCCGCCCGGTCGGCCGGGCGAGCCAGCGCGACCGGGGCCAACAGGAGCGTGGTGAACGACACCCGGTAGAACGCCTTCACCAGACTCGGCGCGCGACTCCACTCGACGAGGATCGCGCTCGTCGACACTGCCAACACCGCGACCGCCAACGCCGGCAACGGCGGCACGCGGTCTTCGAGTGCCGCGAGGTCGACACCCAGCGTCGTGGCCACAGCCGTCGTCGGCCGCCGGTCGGCAAAACCCCCGCGGAACCGGCGATGCCGGGCGACGGAGCCGCCTCGGTCAGTCGTCGACGCTGTCGTCCACGACGGCCGCCATCGCCGCCTCGGCGTCCGCGGGGACGTCGAAGTCGTGGAAGTGTTCGCCCTTCTCTTTCGTGAGGACGTTCAGCCCCGCCGCAGCGCCGTCGCCGGCGGAGATGACCGCCTGCCACTCCTCGGCGCGGACCATCGCTCCCGTCGCGTACGCGTCGTCGACGGAGGTCTCCATCGTCACGTCTACCTCGACGACGCCGTCGTCGTCGGTCGCACACCCCAACTCCTCGGCGAGACTGCGGTCGGCTCCAGTCGCGAGCACGAGGTAGTCGGCCGCGTGGGTCTCCCCGTCGGCGGTCACCGCGAACCCGTCGGCCGTCGACTCGACGGCCGTCACCTCGGCGTCGTGACGCTCCGCACCCACGTCGTCCACCTGGTCACGGGCGACCCCGAGGAACGCGCTGCCGTCCATCGAGTTCACCCCGAGGTAGTTGAACAAGTGTGCCTTGTGCATCCACGTCCCGTCCGTGTCGAAGACGGTCGTCTCGAGCCCGTTCTTCGCCGTGAACAACGCGGTCGACAACCCAGCCGGTCCACCGCCGACAACTGCGACGTGTACCATACTGCCAGATGGAACAACGAGATAAATAAACCTGCGGGCCGGTGTCGAGGATGTGTTCAGGTGACACCGACACCACCGGCAGACGAGAGAGACAGAGAGTGGCGCGTGCGTCCTCCCCGAACGCGGGCCCTCCCGTCTGCGTCCGCCGTGCCTCACTCCGGCCCGGCGTAGCCCTCGCTCCCGAAGCTGTGACTCTCGGTTGTGTCGTCCGTCTCGGTGTCGCCTGTCTCGGCGTCAGCGCCGTGGGTCTCGTCTCCGGGCGTCTCACCCTCGCGAGCTACGTGCTCGCCGTCACGATCGGCACGCTCGTCGCGCCGCCGATCCTCGTGGGTCGGTGTCTCGACGAGGGTGAACAGGAGGTTGACGAACACGTTCACGGCCTTCTGCTGTTCCGTCTCGGTCACCTCGTAGGCCGCGCCGGTGTCGTTCGCGCCCGGCACCGCCTGCGAGAGGTCGCGACTTTCGGGCGCGGGAACGACCTGCGCGGCGCGCACGTCCGCCAGCGCCTCGGTCACCGTCCGCAACAACTGCTGGAGTTGACCCGCGGACGCGACACCTTCCGCGGCGAGTGTAGCGCGCACTTCTTCGATCCGCACCTGCAACTCCTCGGTGCGGTAGCTCGGGAGCGGCTGCTCCGCGATGTCCAGTGAGAACTCCTCGTACTCTGCCGCGAGCGTCGCTGCCGCTGTCGTGCCGTCAGCTTTTACTGACGGTGAGTCGTTCGAACACATGTCGTGAACCACCACGACACTGCGGTGGGAGGGCGCTCCAACGCCCTGCCGTTTTCACGGCGCGCACCACAGCGTCGTGCTTCACGGTAATGTGACTACGGGTAGTAAAGCTTACGCTGGTGTTGAACTAGCGACGAGAGTTGCACAGCGAGTTGTCAGTTCGGCGAAACGAACCGGTGTCGGCTGGCGGTGTTCGGGCAGGCACCGTCGGCGCGCGCAGCGCTGGCCTCGTGCCAGCGCGAGCCCGCGCGAGGGGCTCGCGAACG
>P_A23_Liq_3_FmtDRAFT_1000031_pt1 | contig 27195 bp, 27 predicted proteins | sample PonA233FremontCA_FD_10237 | JGI IMG/M metagenome (IMG submission 10237)
CGCCGCGAGCAACGGCGGGAGCCGTGGCGGCACGCCCGCCTCCGACATCGCGACCAACACCCCAGAGCGTGGGGTGCCGAGAACGACGAACGCGAACAGTGCGAACACAGCTGTCGCCGTGTTCGCTCCACTCGTGGCGACGACGTACTCGCGGGCGGGGTCCTCGCCGGGCGTGAACGGCAACGCGAGTGTCGCCGCCACCCCTGCCGACACCCCGGGGAGGTAGCCGACGGCGGCTCCCGACCCCGTGCCGGCGGTCGCGGCCGCGCCGAGACTCCGTGGCGAGAGTGCGAGCCTCGCGTCGGCCTGTGGTGGCACCCCGCCGCCGTCCAACGCGTCGACGAGAACGGGCACCCCGAACAACCCCGCGAACAACGGTGTGAGTGTGCCGCCGGCTGCGACGGGTGCTGTCGGTGTCTGCTCGGGGGTGAGGAGTCCCAGCGCTGCCGCCAACAGGAACGAGACGGTCGCGACACCGCGCCGCCGCCAGGTGTGTTCGGTCGCGACGCCGAGCAACGCAACCCCACCGAGCAGGAGGGGAAGGTGCGGCCGCACCTGCGGGTAGAGGTCGGCCGCGACGGCGGTCAACGGCACGGCGACCGGGACGGCCGCCGCCAACGCGACCCCACTCCCGACCGCCGACAGCCGGAGCGCCTCCCGGCCGCGCCCACCCAAGACGAGTTCGTGTCCCGGGAGCGCGCTGGCGGCCATCGCCGCGTCCGGTACTCCCAACACGAGCGACGGCACCACGTCGAGGAACGTGTGAACCACCCCCGCCGACAGCATCGCACACCCCAGGGGGAGCGGCGCGACTCCCAACGTCGGTGCCGCCGCGAGTAACAACACCGCGAGGTTGTTGGCGTGGAGGCCCGGAACGAGCCCGCTACACAGCCCCAGTCCACACCCACCGACCGTCGCCGCCACGAGTACCACACCCTCGGTCACGGGGCGACTGGCCGCGGGTCCGTACTTCAACCCTGTGTCGCGGCCGGGGAGACCACACCGTCTCCGGCAGCGCGACCGAACGCCGTCGCTGGTCGGTCGGTGCCCGAAAGAAGTCGTGTCCGTCCGCGACCGGGAGTGTGGCCGTCAGCCGAACAGCTCGCCGAGGCCCTCGCCCGCGGCGTCGTCGTCGTCGTCGTCGTCCTCTTCGGCGGCCTCCTCGGCCTCCTCTTCGGCGTCGTCCTCCTCCTCGGCGTCGGCCTCCTCGGCCTCCTCCGCACCACCGGCGGCCGGCGCTGCGCCAGCGGCCGGGGCGGCGGCGGCCGTCTCGACGGCCTCCTCGATGTCGACATCCTCGAGGGCGGCGGTCAGCGCCTTGACGCGGGACTCCTCCACGTCGACGCCCGCGGCCTCCAGGACCTCGGTGACGTTGTCTTCTGCAATCTCTGCGTCGGCCTCGTTCAGGATGAGTGCTGCGTAGACGTACTCCATCGTTGTCCTCCGTTATCAGTCTCCGAACATGTCGCCGAGTCCGGCCGCGCCGTCGTCTCCGTCGTCTTCCTCGGCGTCGTCGGTCTCGGGTTCGGGGTCGTCGTCTGTCTGCTCCTGTTCCTCCTCGTCGGCGTCGTCGGTCTCGGGGTCGGCTGCGGGCTCGACGCCGCGCAGTTCCTCCGGGAGCGCCTCCTCGTCGTCGATCTCCGCGGCGAGCGCGCGCACCTGCGCGTCCGCCTCGGCGACGAGATCCGGCACCAGCTCCTCGTCGGCGATCGCCGCCGACAGGCCGACGCTCTTCGCCTCGCCGGCGGCCTTCCCGAGCAACGACCCGACGGTCTGTGCGGTCGGAATCGCCGCGTTCAGCGAGAGGTTGCGCGCACCGGCGGCCGCGGCCTCCACGTCCGCGCGGTACTCGTCGACGTCGATCGCCAGATCCTCCGGCTCGAACACGACGCCGTCGGCGACGACGGCACGGAGGTCGAGTCCGACCTCCTTCGGCTCGATCCCGAGCTCGCCGAGCACGCTCGCGAGGTCGGCGTCCACCTCGTCGCCCGGCTCGGCGACGACGGAGTCGGACAACACCTGGATCGACCCCTCCTGGATCCGGGCGTCCGCACCGGCCTGTTGGAGTTCGCCGACGAACGGACCGGGGTCGACCCCCGTGTCACCCTCCGGGATGATGATCTCGTTGGGGGCGACTTCGCCGGCACTGATCGGTGCCGAGGTCTTCGACGCCTCCAACTGCTGGTAGAGCCCGAACGGGTTGTCGTTCGTCCCGATCAGCCCGACGTGGCCGGTCATCTCCTCTGCGAGGTCGGCGACAGAGCCACCGGCCGCTTCGAGTGCGCGGACGGTGAGCGTGTTCCGGCTCATCCGCAGCGCCGCCTGCCCGTGCAGCTCCCGGCGCATGTCCTGGAGCTGTCGGGAGGGAATCCCGGTGAGGTCGACGACACCGACCGCGTCGTAGCTGTCGACGAAGTCGGCGAGTTCCTCGACCTCCTCGCGTTTCCACTGCGGGACGGTGGCGGTCTTGTTACCGGTCTCGGCGTCGCTCATGCGGGCACCTCCACGGCCGGCCCCATCGTCGTCTTCACGTAGACGGTGTCGATGTTCAACGGCCCCTTCTCGAGGTCTGCCTCCAGCCGACGCACGATCACGTCGATGTTCTCCGAGACGTCGTCTGCGGTCATGTCCTCGGCACCGACACGGGTGTGGAACGTCCGACGGTCACCGGACCGCAACTGCACAGTGTTGGTCATCCGGTTGACCGTCTCGACGACGTCCTCGTCGACACCCAACGGTGTCGGCATCTTCCCTCGTGGGCCGAGAATCCGACCGAGGTTCGACGCCACGTCCTGCATCAGCGCCTCTTCGGCGACGAAGAAGTCGGTCTCCTCTGCCAGGTTCTTCGCCTCGTCCTCGTCGCCGGCGAGGTCGCCGAGGTCGTCGCCCGACAACACCTCGTCGGCGACATCTTCTGCACGGAGGGCGGTCTCCCCCTCCGCGATGACGACGATGGAAGTCTCCTGTCCGGTTCCGGCCGGCAGGACGACCTCCTCGTCGACTCGGTTCGACGGGTCGTTCAAGTCCAGGTCACGCAAGTTGACTGCCAGGTCCACGGTCTCCGTGAACTCTCGACTGGGAGCCTCCTCGAGCGCCCGAGAGACTGCGTCTTCTATCGAATCTGCCATCTTTCACCTCCGTAGTACGCAGGAACGCTCCTACGGGTCAGTGAAACAGGCGTGTGCCTGTCTCGTCTCTGGAGTCGGTCACGAGCCTCTTAAGACCGTCGAACACGCTCGCTGGCGGGGTCGACGGCCCGTCGTCGGTCAGGCCAGAGACCCTCCGAACACGATCACGACGAGGTTGTTCGTGAACACGGCCAGTCCGGCGACGACGAGGAGACCCAGCCACGCTTCGACCACGACCGCGTAGTACGGCCGCAACCACGGCGGCGTCCGCCACAAGGTCGCCACGATCCCGCGGAACCCCAGTGCCCCGGCGGCGGCTGCGAGTAGATTCACCGCGACCACTCCCGGCACCGACCGCCGCAACAGCCACCGGACGAACGGATTCGCCTCCCGGCCGGCCCCGACGACTGCCGCCGCTCCCAGTGTGGTCAACACGTCGACCGTCGTCAACAGAAACAACGCGACCGCGACCCACTCCCAGTACTCCTCGATCCGGTCGTCCAGTTCGCCGTCGTCGATCCGTCGGCTCACGCCGCCCCGCCAACCGGTGTCGGCCGTTCGGCCGGCTCCCGGCCGGAAACTGTCTCCGACTGTGTCCTCTCGGAGGCGACCGAACTGGTCGCGTTCTCGACCGACACGCTGTCGTCGGGCGAGACTCCCCCCGTCCAGACGGACGCCGTCACGCCCCGCTGCCGACCACCGACCTCGTCCGCTCGAGCGATCGCCGCGTCCGGATCGATCTGTCGACCCCCGTCTGCGGTCTCACGGAGGATCGTCTCCACCTCGCCCGGCGAGAGTCGGTGGCCGTCGGCGAGCATGTGTGTCACTGTCCCGGCGACCACCGGTGTCGCCGCCGACGTGCCCCGAACCCGGCCGGCAGCGTCGGTCACGACCGTGTCTCCCGCACGTACGTCGCCGACGCCAGCCGCGTACCGGGCCGGTTCCCCGGTGCCGTCGACAGCTCCGACCGCGATCACGTCCGGTGCCGTGGCCGGTGGGAGAGAGCCGCCGTCCCGCGCTGGGTGTGACAGTCGGTGTCGTGCCGCGAACAGGTCGACGGTCGGCCCGTTGCCCGTCGCTCCGTCGGCGTGGAGTTGGACGTAGTACTCCCCCTCCGGTACGGTCGTGTCGATTGCCTCGGCGGCCCCGCTCGTCCGGGTCGAACTGGCGACGAGACGGTCTCGTCCGTCGGCGACCGCACGGTAGAGGTAGAGGTCGTAGTCTGTGGGACCGCCGTCTCTGGCCGTCTCGTCTCCACGGTAGAGCCGGAGTGTCACCTGCCCGTCGACCGTCCGACTCCCGTCGGTACCGCGCAGCGCGTTCCGACGGGTGTCGCTGCCGAACGCGACCCAACCGGTGTCCGTCGCGCGACCCCGCCAGTGCCGCTGTGCGTAGTTGCCGGCAGACGTGACGAACACCACACCGGCCGCGGCGGCCCGTTCGGCGGCGGCCTCGAACCGGTCGCGGCTCCCAGCCGTCCGGGGGAAGTAGCTGCCCGCGTCGACGATCACGTCCACGTCGCGCTCGAGCAGCCACCCGACGGCGGTCGCGTACCGGTCTGCGGTCGGTCGAGAGCCGACTCCGGCGAGGTACAACCCCGCCGACGGGGAGCGCTCGGCGACGACCTCCGCGACTGCAGTGTCGTGACCGGCCGGTTCTCGACCGAACGAGAACGGCGACCCACCGACCCGACGGCTGTCGACGACGCGGTTCTCGACGGGCCCCCGATCCGGATCGAACGCCGTGCCGATCACTCCCACACTGACCGAATCGTCGTTCCCGGTGGCCACCCCGTCGACAGCCGTCGCCTGTCGACCACCGAGCACGTCGCTCGCCGGGAGGCGACTGTCGTCTACGGTAGACTCCGCCCCGACGCCGACGGTGCTGGTCGTGAGGAGTACGACCGCGACGACGGCCGCGTACGCGCGGACTCGTCTCACTGCACCCCGACCGTGGCCGTCGCCGGCGGTCGTTCACCCCCCTCCACGCTCGTCGTCTCCCGCTCCTGGGTCACACGGATCACCTACCGGAGCCGACGGACGACGAGAACAGTCGCTGCCAGCGCGACACCACCGAGGAAGACGAGTACCCCGGGTGGGACCGGTGTCGCAGGTGCGGTGCCGACCGCGTCCGGCACCCGGGGTGCGCCGGACGGTGTCGCAGTGAGTTGGACGAGGAGGCTCACACCACCGAGCACTGCGACAGTACCCAGAACCGACCGCAACGAGTCCAGCAACGACTCCTCGTCGTCTGTTTGGCTACTCCCGACGGCGACGACAGTTCGTCGATCCGGCGGGCCGTAGATGTCCATCTCGCGCCCCTTGACCGAGTACCGGGTCGCCGTCACCTCGGTCAACCCCGCCTCCGAGAGGTTGTCGAGGTGGTGGCGCACGTTCTGGACGGACGTGTCGACCGTCTCGGCCAACTCCGAGGCCGTCCGTTCGCGCTCGTGGAGGGCAGTGAGGATCGACCGGGCTGTCTCCGAAGAGAGCGACTCGATCACCCCGTCGGCCGCCGCGTCGTCGAGCCAACAGACGCGCGGCTCCGGTTGTTCCGAGTTCGTCTCACCTCCCGTGTCGGTGTCCACCTGTCCCTGCAGGCCACCCCCCTCTCGGACGACACCACCGTCCGTCTCTGCAGGATCGTCGACATCCGACGAGACCGGCTCGGACATGCGGTACAGTACCGCACACGGCGGCAAAACAGTTCGGGAGTGTTTCTCGCGTTCCTCGTCAGATGTATGTTCTCTCGCCCGTGGAGAATTCACTCTCATCGCGACCGCACACAGCCCCGACGGTCACCGCCCGCCGGTGTGGCCGTCGGTCACAGTTCGGCCGCGAGTCGGTCGAGCACGTCGCTGCCGTCGGTCGACAACGGTGTCCCGTGGCCCATCCCCGCGACGGCGAACGGCGGAGCCTGGTCTGCGAGTCTGCGGACGCTGTCCCGGACTGTGGTCGTGTCGTAGCTGACCAACCACGGAGACGGGGTGAGCCGGCCGTCGTCTTCCTGCACCAGGTCGCCGAGAAACGCCGTCTCTAACGACTCGCTGATCCACGCGAGGTGCCCCGGCCCGTGACCGGGCGTGTGGTAGGCGGTGAAGCTCCCGACCGTCTCCCCGTCTCGAGCCCGCTCGACGGACACCCCCGGCACCGAGAGGAACCGTCCGGTGAGCCGTTGGAGCAACGCCTTGTGTGGCCACGCGTCCGGTGTCGCCGTCCCGTCGAGGAACGAGGCGTCCGGTTCGTGAGCGTAGACCGTCGCGTCGAGTTCGCCGAGTTCGGCGAGCGCGCCGACGTGGTCGTAGTCGTAGTGAGTGAGCAACACTCGCGCCACGTCCCCGACGGCGAACCCCGCTGCCTCGATTCCCTCTCGGATCGTCGCCGCGTCGCCGGGCGTGCCGGCGTCCAACAACGTCAACACACCCGTCTCCCCGTCGACACTCACCGTGTCCACGTCGTCGACCGGCGCGGCGTGATCGACTGTCAAGTAGACGTTCGACGCCGACCCCTCGATACACCAGACGCCCGCCCGGAGTTCTCGTGACACGGTGTCGTTACGACCGCCGACACAAAGAGTGACGCGACACCCGACGGGGACCCACCGGTCCCCCCGGCTCGACTGGGGGTGTCGCCGCTCCGACCGGATCAGTCGTGGCGGTCGTCGATCCGGTCGGCACACTCGTAGCCGGCCAGAATCGCGCCGTTGGTGGACCGCTCGGGGTACTGTGCCTCGCTGGCCATCCCGGCGTAGTACACCCCGTCGGCCACGTCGTCCGCGAGGTCGTACGGGACGACCAGATCCAGGTAGCCACACTCGTAGATGGGGGCCGCACGCGGTGCCCGGGCCAACTCGAACGACTCGACGGTCTCGCGGTCGAACGCGGGGAACAACGACTCGACACTCGACAGCCACCGTTCTCGCACCTCGTCGTCGCTCGCCTGCCAGAGCCACTCCGACTCGTCTTGGACGTAGCTCGCCAGGTACAGCAGGTGGTCGCCGCCGTACCGCTCGGGCGGGACGAAGTTGGTGTGTTCGATCAGTGCGCCGAACGGTGCGTCGTCGGCGACGTTGAGCCAGTAGGTGTCGGTCAGCGACTCCGAGAGCGTGACCACCCCACAGACCGACGCCTGGAACTGCACGTCACAGGGGTAGCCCGTCAACTCTTCTAACACGTTCGGCATCGCCGCGACGACGACATCGTCGACCGGCTCCGTGACTGTCTCCGTCTCCGGTTTGCCGGTCGTCTGTGGTCCCCCGCTCGCATCTGCCCCCGACGCCGCGGTCCCCCCGTCGGCGGCGACCGGCTCGACCGCACGCTCGACGGTGAGTTCGTCGACCGCGCCGTCGGTGGTGGCCAAGTCGGTCACCCGGGCACGGCTCTCGATGTTCTCGCGACCGACCGCGTCGATCAACGCGTCGAGGAACGTCCGGAACCCACCCTCGAAGTACCCGAGAATCTCCCCGCGGAGCAGGTCACGTTCCCCACGGAACTTGATCCGGCCCAACAGCCACGCGGCGCTCACCTCCGACTTGAGCGAGCCGAACTTCGCCTCCAACAGGGGGTCGAAGAACGTCTCGTAGACGTTGTCTGTCGTGTGCTCGCGGGCGAACTCGACGGCAGTCTGGTCCTCGAAGTCCGCGAGCCGCTCGTAGGTGTCGAACGAGGGGACTCCCCCGCGAACGTCCACGTCCAGTGTCAACATCCCGAGTCGGAACGTGTCGTAGAGACTCCAGTACGGGAACGCCAACAACTGCCAGGGGGTGTCCATCGGGTACACCGTCCCGTCGACGTAGTAGGCGTTCTCGCCGACCAGCCACTCCACGCTGTCGCCGACCCCCACCTCTTCGGCCAACTCGACGATCGTCTGTTCGTCCTTCGAGAGGTGGTGGTAGAACGTCTCGATGTCGTCGCCGTTCGTCTCGTAGGTGCGCGCCAGCCCACCGACCGCCTCCGGTCCGCCGGCCTCGTAGACGGTCACCTCGTGGCCGCGTTGTTGGAGCCGGTAGGCCGCCGCCAGCCCCGCCAGCCCGCCGCCGACGATTCCGATCATACACGACGGTCACGCGGCCGGAGTAAGTCGCTTGTGGAGTGTCTCTCCCGCCGACGCTGGTGTGGTCAGGACGCCTCCCGCACCGCCTCCAACGCCGCGGGGTTCTCCATCGAGGAGAGATCACCGGGGTCCTCGCCGGCGTAGACGGACGCGATCGCCCGCCGGATGATCTTCCCGGACTGTGTCTTCGGGAACGCGTCGACGAACAACACCTCCCGCGGACGGAACGGTTTCCCGTGTTCCTCGCCGACGAGCGCCGTCAGTTCGTCGCGGAGGTCGTCGTCGCCGGTCACCCCCTCCTCGGTGACGACGTAGGTGACGACGGCCGTCCCGGTGGTGTCGTCGGGGACGCCGACCGCCGCCGCGCGGTTCACGTCCGGGTGGTCGATCAACACGGACTCGATCTCGGCGGGGCCGACCTTCCGACCGGCGACGTTCAGTGCGTCGTCCGCCCGGCCGTGGAGGAACCAGAACCCGTCGTCGTCCCGTTGTGCCCAGTCGCCGTGGTCCCACAGGCCCTCCCAAGTAGACCAGTACTCGTCGAGGTAGCGTTCGTCACCGGACCACAGCGACTGTGTCGTCGCCGGACAAGAGTCGCGGGCGACGAGGAATCCACGCTCCCCCGTGTCGGCGATGGACTCGCCGGCATCGTCGACGATGTCGATATCCATCCCCAGTCCGGGCGAGCCGAGCGTACACGGCTTGAGCGGCTGGTCCGGCATCGGCATCAGGAAACACCCGCAGATCTCCGTCCCGCCGGAGATGTTGACGATCGGTGCCTCACCGCCGCCGACCGTCTCGTAGAACCACTCCCACGACTCCGGGTCCCACGGCTCGCCGGTCGAGCCCAGAATCCGCAGCGAGGAGAGATCGTGACCCGTGACCCAGCCGTCGCCGTGTTCTCGCAGCGCGCGGATCGCCGTCGGGGAGATTCCGAACTGTGTCAGTTCGTGGCGGTCGATCATCTCCCAGAACCGATCCGGCTGTGGGTGATCCGGCGCACCCTCGTACACGAAGATCGTCCCACCGAAAGTGTGGTTGCCGATCAGCGTCCACGGCCCCATCATCCACCCCACGTCCGACACCCAGAAGAACCGGTCGCCGGGCTTCTGATCGAAGCCGAAGTGGAGCTCCTTGGCACACTGCGTCTGGACACCCGCGTGGGTGTGGACGATCCCCTTCGGCTCGCCGGTGGTGCCCGACGAGTAGAGGAGGAGACACGGCTGGTCCGAGGGCAACGACTTCGGGTCGTACGCGCTCGACTGTTCGCCGACGGACGCCGCCCACCGAACGTCGCGGGGACCCCACGGAACCGTCGTGTCGGTCTCGTCCGCCTCGCCGCCGTCGTCCGTTGCCGGCGTCCGTCCGAGTCGGTCGTAGACGACGGTGTGTTCGACGTGGCCGGCGTCGGCGATCGCCTCGTCGGCGGTGCTCTTCAGTGTCACCTCACTTCCACGGCGGTAGAACCCGTCTGCGGTGAACAACACTGAACACTCGGAGTCGGCGATGCGGGTGGCCGTCGCCTCCCGCCCGAACCCGGAGAAGATCGGCACCGCGATCGCGCCCACGGCGAAACAACCGTAGAGGATCGAGATCACCTCCGGCACCATCGGCATGTACAACCCGACGGTGTCGCCGGTGCCGACACCGACCGACTCCAGGTAGTTGGCGACCCGTGCGGTCTGGTTCGACAGCTCGCGGAACGTCACCTTCCGTTCGTCGCCGGGCTCACCCTCCCAGAGACAGGCGATCTGGTTCGCACTGTCCCCCTCGGCGTGTCGCTCGACGACGTTGTGTGCGACGTTCAGCCGCCCGCCGGGGTACCACTCCGAGAACTGTGGACCGTTCGTGTCGTCCCGCACTCGGTCGTACGGCTCGTCGAACTCGATCCCGAGGTAGTCGACGATCTCGTCCCAGAACCACTCGACGCCCGACGCCGGCTCCCCCGGCAGGTCGGTGGTCGTCCGTTCGATCAGCGCCTCGTGGTCGTCGATCCCGTACTCCCGCATGAACTGCCGGACGTTGGTCGACTCGGCGAACGCCTCGGTTGGCTCGTGGACCACCCTGTCCGTGCCGGTGTCTGTCGAGGCCATCTCTGCCGTCCGTTCTGCCCGCCGCTCCAAGTAACTTTCCGGATCGGCCGCTCTGCGGCCGACTCTGTCGAGAGAACTACTCGGTGTCGAGTACCCGTTCTCTCTCGCCCGTCTACCCCATCCCCGGCGGCCGTGCGAGCCGCCGCCCCGCTACACGCCCCAAACGATATTCACCTCCCTCCCGTACCGGGTGTCGTGTACGTCCGCGACGCGCGCAACCGAGACGAGGTGTGGTTGCTCGACCGGATGGAGGAACTCGGGCTGGCGGACAGCTCCTTCCGGTCGCGCGACTACGTGATCGCGGTCGATCAGGAGACGGACGAACGCGCCGGCTTCGGGCGGGTGCGAGTCCACAAGACCGAAGAAGAGACGACCACCGAGGAACTGTGCGAGCTGACGAGCGTCGGCGTCCTCCCGGCGTGGCGCGGCCAGGGGGTCGGTGCACACGTCGTCGAACGGCTGGTCCAGACGGCCGGCGACGACGAGTTCGACGACGTGTACGCGCTGACCGACCGGACGGAGTACCTCGCGCAGTTCGGCTTCGAGCCCATCGCCGAGACGGAGCTCCCGCCGACGCTCGCCGACCGGCTGACGACCGTCCGGGAGCGTGCGGCCGACCCCGAATCGACGCCCGTCGTCGACGATCCGGAGGCGATCGCGGCACTCGCCGTCGCGACGGAGGGTTTCGAGATGCCCGGGCGGTTCCGTGACCGGTTCAAGACCGCGACACCGGACACTACGGGCGACGCCGGTCGGGAAGACCCCGACGAGATTGCCGAAGAACTGGGGATCGACCCCGACGAGGCGACCTACAAGTACGACACCGGCTGACGGCTCACATGTCCGTCCACGCGCCGGCCGCACGCCCCACCGAGGAGACCTGTGCGATCCACCGCGCGGCGACGAACTTCTTCAGGAACACTGCCGGCAGCCCGCCGAACGTCGAGATCGGCATCCCGACCACGTCGTGTGCGACGGCCCGCTCCCCGACGGAGACGAGCGTCCCCTTGTCGTCGTGCGTCCACGACTTCAGCGGGGCACCACGCACCTGCCGCGCGAGGTTCTCGCCAGCGACCTCTGCGGCCTGCCACGCGGCCTGTGCGGTCGGGGGTGCCACGTCGTCACCCTGCTCGACGAGCGCCGTATCGCCGATGGCGAACACGCGGTCGTCGCTGGTCCTGAACGTCTGGTCGGCGTGGACCCGGTTCGATCGGTCGTCCTTCTCGACGCCGGTGTCGGCGAACTCGTCGCGACCGGTGATCCCTCCCGTCCAGATCAACACGTCGTACCCCATCTCGGTCGGCGGCTCGTCTTCCCCGCCGCCGACGTACACTGTCTCGTCGTCCACTTCGGAGATGAACTCCCCCGTCTCGATCCCCACGTCCTCGTCTTCCAGGTAGCCACGGAGCTTCCCCTGCACTTCCGGGTCGTTGCCGGGGAAGATCTCGTCTAACCCCTCGACGAGTGTCACCTCGACCGGTGCGCCGTGGTCGTCGCGGTAGCCCGCGATCTCGCCGGCCGTCTGGATCCCAGACAGTCCGGCACCACCGACAATCACGTGCGCTGGGTCGTCGGCCGTCGCCGCCTCGGCGGCCGTCTCCACCCGCCGGTTGATCTCGCGGGTGTCCTCGAGGCTCTTCAGCGTGAGCGAGTGCTCCTCCAACCCGTCGATCCCGTAGAAGGCCGTCCGCGTCCCCACCGCGAGCAGGCAGTAGTCGTACGCGACGGTGTCACCGTCCCCGAGCGTCAACTCCCGCTCGTCCGCGTCGAGTCCGGTGACCCGCGCCTCGCGGAACTCCGTCGTCGGCGACTTGATCTCCTCGACTGGGATCGTCACCTTCGACTCCACCGTCGGGTCGCGGATACACCGGTGCGCCTCGTGTAACACGAGGTGGTAGTCCGTGTCCGAGATCCACGTCAGCTCTGCCTCGCCGGGCTGGACGGCGTCTTCGAAGGCCTTCACCGCACCGGCACCGGCGTACCCCGACCCGACGACGACGACCTTGTCTGTCATGTGTGTGCCTATCGGTAGCCCCCGTAAATCTGTGTTGGAATGCCGCGCGGCGAGAACTGCCGGAGTAACTCAAGCGAGAAGCTTCGATACGTCGGTGTACTGGTACTGTTGCTTTTCTGACGACTCGATCCCGAGTAGCTTGAGCGAACGATCTGCGAGTGTCGTCCCGTTCTCGTCGGCGAATGGCCCTTCCACGGGCTCGTCTCGACTCCGCTCGATCACCTTCCTTCGGCGGCCGTTGACAATTGAATGCGTCGAGTCACACAAGCACGAAAGCCTCAAACTGCCTTGATGTGGTCAGCGTCTGGTAGGTAGATGTCTCCTCGTATCTTTAGCTGGTCGATTTCTCCTTCGATTGCTTCGATGCTAAGTCCTAACAAAAGCATTGATGCCATGATTACTTCCTCGCGAGGAGCCCCCGGATCATTGGGGTAGCACTCGTCAACAGTATTAATGACATCTTTGATTCCATCTGTGCAAACCTCCACGTTATCAACTTCGCCATAGTACTCTTCCTCAAGGCCGTATGTCGTGACGGATGCGTTAATACTGACATACTCGGGAGGATGGAACTCTGCGCACGATCTACTCAACTGCTGTTCAAGCCACTCGTCGAACTGGTCCTCGGTGATGTCGAGAAGTTCACACGCAAGATTTCGAGCCTCGTCCTGCGGAGCACCGGGAGCGTCGGGATTGGACTGATCAACTGATTTGATCACCCTCTTCACACACTCGATTAGTCGTCCCTCATCTTCTTGGGATGTCTTTATCGCCCGATACGAGACCTCTCCGGTGACAACTTGACGTCGCTGTGTACGGGTCAGTCCACACTCGAAACACTTCGGTTCGCCGTCGTCGCTCGTTTCCAAGACGAGGATTTCGTCCTCACAGTACTCGCAGAACTCTGTCGGGACATTGAGGTCAGTCCACGGGGTGAGTTGCGGAACCTTTCGGCCAGTAGCATAGAAGTACTCGTCATCGCTGTCTCCGTTGACACTAACCTCACCCGCTGTGACGATTACCCCGTCGTCCTGTGCGTTGGTGATGTGGTACCGAAGCTGATCGTCTCGAGCACCGTTGATCTGTAACCCCGTCTCAATCTCCTCGCGAGTCGGATACACTTGCTCTTCGACATCCTGGATGTGTGTCGTAATAACCCCCACCAGCTGAGTCCCAACGTCACGGTCAAGGGAGTGGTCGTCACTAGCGTCTGCCTCGACTAATCCCCAGGTCTCGTCGTCGTAGAGCCGTTCAAGACGCTCGTGACAAGTCGGACACAGGTCAACGAGGTTCGATTCCTCATCCGGCCCGTCGTATCGACGAGGAACGATATGGTGCCGTTCGATCGGCCCCTCTGAACCACAGAAGTAACACGTATCACGACCGATCTGTCGGACACCAACCCTATCTGAACCGTCCATGTGCCCAGTGTATACAGTTGAGACAACAAGTAGATATCGAACTGAAAAGTCTAACAAAAGCTCGCTGTGGTCACGATATCAGCGAGCACTCGTTACACGTAGCGAGTGATAGCTCACCACTTCACGAATGTGTGCAGGTGACGAGACGGTTTGGCAATATACCCGACAGATTCGAACAAATAATACAGTTCGGCGTCCCAGACAGCCCTACTTGTGGCTGTCGAGGAACAGGTCCGCCGACCGTTCCCACTCGTAGTCCTCGTCGAAGTACCGTTCCGCCAACGGCTCCTCGGGGATCTCGCCGATCGCCTGCTTCTCCTGCTGGTAGGAGGGACGGTCGTCTTCGCGGTAGTAGACGCCCGTCAACACCTCACCGTCGTAGAGCTTCTCCTCCGTCTCCTGCATCATCTCCTGGGCCTCGGCCCGGTCGGTCGGGTCGAAGTCGAACTCGTCGTCCTCGTTGACGTCCTTGTACGGGACGTACTGCTTGGCGTCCTTGTTCCAGGTCGGACACTGGGTGAGGAAGTCGATGTGGGCGAACCCGTCGTGTTCCATCGCCTCCACGAGGATGTCGCGCGCCTGGTTCGGGTTGACCGCCGCCGTCCGAGCGACGAAGGAGGCACCCGAGGTGAGCGCCAACGAGAGCGGCCGGATCGGGTCTTTCGCCGAGCCGGACGGCTGGGTCTTCGACTTGTGACCCTTCGGACTCGTCGGGGAGGTCTGTCCCTTCGTCAGCCCGAAGATCTCGTTGTTGAACACGATGTAGGTCATGTCGTGGTTCTCCCGGGCGGTGTGCATGAAGTGGTTCCCGCCGATCCCGTAGCCGTCGCCGTCGCCGCCGGCGGCGACCACTTGGAGTTCGGGGTTGGTGACGGCCGCCGCCCGAGCGACGGGCAACGACCGGCCGTGGATGGTGTGGAACCCGTAGCTGTCGAAGTAGCTGTTGAGCTTCCCGGAACACCCGATCCCGGTCACCAACAACACCTCCTCGGGCGTGCGGCCGACTTCCGGCATCGCCCCCTTCAGCGCCTTCAGGACGCCGAAGTCGCCACAACCCGGACACCACGTCGGCTGGGGCTCCATCCCCGGTGTGTACTCGTCACGCTCGATCTCGCGGTCGTCGTCGATTGCACTGAACGCGCTCATTTGTATCGATCAGTCCCCCGCCGCGGGGACGAACTTGGTCTCGTGGCCGGGGAGCTCCCCGCCCTCGACGATGCTGGTCTCGAAGCCTTCGACGATCTCCGCCGGCTCGAAGGGGTTCCCGTTGTACTTCAGCAACGAGTGGAGCTTCTCGCCGAACCGACCCAACTCCTTCTGGGTCAGCCCCCGGAACTGCGCGGAGGCGTTCATCTCGACGACCATCGCGTCCTCGACGGACGCGAGGAACTCCGTCACCTGCTCGACCGGGTACGGCGCGAGTTCGTTCACTGCCAACGCCTTCACGCTGTGTCCCTGGTCGTTCAGCCGGTCGACCGCCTCCTCGACGGTCCCCTGTTGGCTGCCGAAGGTGAGGATACCGTAGTCGGCCTCCTCGGGGCCGTGTGGCGCGAGCAACGAGTCCTCGTCGAGGTCGGCACGGATCGCCGCCTCCTTCTCCAACCGCCGGTCCACCTGCGCGACCCGGTTGTCCGGGTCCTCGCTGATGTGACCTTCGGGGTTGTGTTCGTTGCCGGTGACGAGGTACCGCCCGTTCTCCTGACCCGGGATCGACCGCGGGCTCACGCCGTCGTCCACGTCGTGTTGGAACCGGTGGAACTTCCCGTCACCCGTGTGCGGCTGTTCGGCCAACTCCGACTCGGTGAGCGTCTTCCCGGTCGAGGGGTTCGGCTCCCGGTCGAAGTGGCTCGCCGGGACGTTCGTCGACTCGCCCGACAGCTTCTGGTCGTACACCAGGATCGACGGGATCTGGTACTCGTAGGCGAGTTCGAACGCCTTGCGGGCGTGGTCGTACGACTCCTCGACGGTGCCGGGCGCGAGCACGACACGGTGGGAGTCACCCTGACTCGTGTAGAGAACGTGCTCCAGATCGCCCTGTTCGGGCTTCGTCGGCATCCCCGTCGAGGGGCCTGCACGCATCGCCTCGACGAGCACGATGGGTGTCTCGGACATCTCCGCGAGTCCGAGCGGCTCCGACATCAGTGCGAACCCGCCACCCGAGGAGCCGGACATCGCCTTCGCGCCGGCGTGGCTCGCACCGATCGCGAGCGCGGCCGCGGCGATCTCGTCTTCCACCTGCTCGGAGATCCCGCCCAACTGCGGGAGGTTCTGGCTCATGATGGTGAACACCTCCGTCCACGGCGTCATCGGGTAGCCGGCGATGAACCGACACCCCTCGTCGATGGCACCGTAGGAGATGGCGTCCGAACCGGACATGAGAACCTGTTCTTCCTCGTGTTCCCCTTCCGGAACGGCGATGTCCGGCGCGTCCGCGTCGTACTCCTCGCGGACGTGCTCGGCACCCAGATCCAACAGCTCCAGGTTGGGTTCGAGGATCTTCTCGGGCATCGCGTCCCGCATCAGATCCTTGATGTAGCTGGTGTCGATCCCGGCGATGGCCGCGGTGACACCGACACCGGCGGTGTTCCGCATCACCTCGCGACCGTGTTCGCGAGCCATCGTCCGTAGATCGATGTCGTAGACGTGCCAGTCGTTCTCCTCGACGCGCTCCTCGAAGTTCGGCACGTCGTCGGGGTCGACCAGCCCGGAGTCGTAGATGATCACGCCGCCCTCGCGGAGATCGTCGAGGTTCTCCGAGAGCGGTTTCACCTCCTCGTTGCCGTAGTAGGCCTCCTCCTGTGGGTTCCGCGCGAACGAGTCACCCAGTGCGAGCAGGAAGTTGTAGCCGTCGCCCCGCGACTTGACGGGGTCGGCCGACGCTCGTACCTCCACGTACGTGTGGCCACCACGGATCCGCGACGGGTAGTGACGGTGCGTGAACACGTGCAGCCCCGCGCGCATCAACGCCTTGGCGAAGTTCTGGCTGGTCGAGGCGATCCCGTCGCCAGACCCACCGGCGATCCGCCAGATGAGTTCGTCGTCAGTCATGTGTAGCTCTGGCCTCTGTGAGGCCGTCGGCAGAACTTACGACCCACCGGTGAAATGACTTGCTATGGATTCACATGGAACGTTCGTGAGGGTTTCGGGGTAGCGGTCTCGAAACGGCTGGCAACAGTGTTTTGTGGCGACGGCTCGCACTGGCTCGTAGTCAATATCGCCGTCGAATACGCTGCGAGCTAGAAAAGGTTAAGTCAGATACGGCTAGCCTTCGGTGTATGAACGACGACCAGAACGCCGGTGTCAGTCGACGTGACGTGCTCGAGCAGACAGGTGTGGCCGCGACCGCGATCGCTGGTGTCGGAACCGCACCGGCAGTCGCCGCGCTGGGGGAACGGAAGACGACGATCACGACGCTGGCACAACGGGACGAGGCGCGCGGCACCGAGCGGGTGAGCAAACGGTGGCTCCAACAGACGAAGCGCGCGACGCGAGTGAAAGAACAGCTGACGAACGCTCACGGGAACAGTGAGGGTATCCGGAGTATCGGGATCGTGTCGGCCGACCGGACGATCGGTGATCTGCGTGCGGAGGCTGTGAGTGTCGGTGTCACTGACTCGGCTCACGCGCAGTCGATTCCGAGTTCGGTGGACGGGGTGCCTGTCGTGACCGAGGTCGTTGACAACTCACAACTGACCGGAGAGTGTAGTGACGATCTCTGTGTCGAGAACGTCGACAATCTGAAAGGTGGGATGGGGTTTGAAACTGATTATCTCAATGGAACTATCGGATGCCGCGTCCAGTACAATGGAAGTGAGTACATGCTGAGCGCGCGACATATGTTTGTGGGAACTGACGACAATGCATATTGTAAATCAAGTACAAACACGAGTATTTGGGATATGAATAATGAAACTATAGGTATAGCACCTGAAGACTTCCAAGAAAAGGATGCTGCACTACTTCAGCCCGACAGTCACCACGATTACATTGGATACTCAGATCAAATTGTTTACGAATCTGGTCGAGTCGTCGGGCGAGTCACAAAAGATGGTCTAAAGTACTTGAATGGAAAAAAGAGTGAGACAGTCCACAAGCAGGGGAACTCAACTGGCTACAGTTCTGGTTATGTGAAAGAAATACAAACTACAGAAGAGTGTCTAAATGCCATTCAAAACATAAAAAATACAGTACGATCCACACCAAGACAGGAGAAAGGAGACTCTGGCAGCGTAGTGTACTACAAAGAGTCGCAGTCCTCCTCAGATGATCATTTGTACGTTGTCAATCTCGCTTCCTTTGGTATTGACGACGGTACAAACGATACTAAAGGGAGTTCTGCAAGCATTCTGTACAAGGACCACGGAATCTGGTACTCAGGAGAGCCGTACGAAGGCAACTAAGATCTACAACCCCCCAGATGAAGAACAAACTCGGTTGGAGGTCACTTCCGGCAGTCCTTGTGGCAACAGTCCCGATCTACTACTCCGTCTACACGCTGTCAAAGCCTGTGAGAACAGTCACAAAGTTCTGGTATTTCTTTGCACCTGAGTCTCTACCAGAACACTTCTGGTCCCCTCTATTCTTACTTTTTTTAGGAACTGCAATTATATTCACTCAGAATACTAACCATAGTCTCTCTCGACGTACGTTGGCTGTAGCTGGTGGTATAGTTATTTCCGCTGAACTACGGTATGCCCTCAGTACAGATAGCCAACATACATTCTTTGCTTTATTTATTTTATTTGCCCCAATATTATTGTCCACTACACTCTACGAAGCCTCTGACGGTAGAGCCACAGGGACCGACAGACATCCGCTTCAGTCTCGTTTCAATACGATGTTCGGTCGGGTTGCGGGAGCTGCGTATGTGCTCCTCCTCGGTGGAACTGCAGTTATTATTACAGTAGTACTTATTGTTGAAACGACCACTTTTTCTCCAGGGACAAGCACATCCACCCCAGGGATTGCGTTTCTCATTGGTGGACAGGAGGCGCAGGCTGAAACACGAATACAGTTCTGGGCCGTCGCTGTAGCCGTTGTATTCGTTGCCGTCGTCTCTGACGCCACGCAGTACCGTGAGACCTGGTGGCTCACGGCACTCACGCTCGTGGTGAACACGGGCGCCGTGACCTTCCTCTGGCATCCGAGCCTCTGGACCGTGACCGTCGCAGCAGTGGGCGCACTGCTCGCTGTGATCACGCTCGCGCTCGTGCTCGACGAGCGAACCGAGGCGACTCTGGACTGAGTTTACTCTGTCCGGTTGTTAATATGCAACAAATCTAAATTGGGCGGCACAGACGGATCTGGACAAGTGAAGGACATCCAACGCACGAACACCGACTGCACGTTCGGTTCGTACATCAGGGGCGTGGTAAGATCGTCCACGAAACAGAAGAAGGGCGACTCCGGAAGTGTAGTGTACTACAAACAGCCGCAATCGTCGTCGTCGGACCACCTGTACGTGGTCCACCTCGCCATGCTACGACCAGATGGCACTGACTATGCAGCAGGGTCGTCGGCAGAGAAACTGTACGACAGCGAGGGGGTATGGTACGGGGGGGAACCGTACAGCGGATAATGCGTAGTGTCCAGGAGTTAGCCGACTGGAAATCAGCACCTGGGTTAGCTACCGCTGGGTCACTGTTCATTCTCGCCTTTCAATCTATCTCTGGTGCCTCACTCTTTGGACTGGATGGCCTGAGTTATTTAATCGGGAATTACCAATCTGGTGGTCGGTTTTGGACGGTGTTCTCGTTGATACTGGTGGGTCTCTGTGCTGCATACTCTGTGAACGTCGAGCGTGGGTTCTCGAGATACGCGCTGTCGGCCAGTGGTGGTGTACTTGTCGCTGCGGAACTGCGCCACCATGTGTCCCTATTTGCTAAGATAACTGGAGTCCTACTCGCTGTCTTCCTCATTTCTGTTCTGTCTTTCGAGATTCTCGACGGGACTTCGCCGGGCGAGAGGAGAGAGATGCTCCAGTTTCCACCAGACAGTCTGTTCGAACTAGTTGTCTTCGTCAGTAGTGGACTACTCACTGTGATGGTCGTGGGATTAGTCTTGTCGGCGGTGTTGTTCGGAGCGAGTCCGCTTCTAGGGGATCTAGCCGGGTCACGAGTTGGGGTGATCTACCTTACCGGTCCCCGGAGGGCTTACGCCGACGTGCAGACACTGTTCCGCGCTGCGATTGTAGCAGTAATGTTCACAGCAGTTGTCCCCGACGTAGTTAGACACCGTGCGGTGCGGTGGCTCACGGCTATCACCCTCGCCACCTGTATCGCTGGGACGAGCTTCTTCTGGTACTACACTTTTTGGACCGCGACGGTCGCAGCAGTGGGCGCACTGCTGACCGTGATCACGCTCGCGCTCGTGCTCGACGAGCGAACCGAGGCAACTCTGAGTTGAGTTTATGATGTACGAACATCTACTCACAACAAAATATAAGCTCATCAGATTACCAGATAGTGTGGGAGAATGGCCGACGAGTTGACCCACTCAGCAACCATGATGAACTACAACGTCAACTGGCCGTCGGTGCCAGGAATTGCAGTCTCTGGAGTGTTGGCCTTCTACGCTACGTACGTACTTTCGTCTCCTGTACGACGGAGCAGTGGGAGCTTCCAGTACTTCTTCAGACAGGAGTCACTCGGCGCTCACCTCTGGTCTCCGTTGTTTCTACTGTTATCGGCAGTCTGTATCGTGTACGGGGTAACGGCCGATCACTCGTTTTCTCGCCGCACGGTAGGTGCTGTTGTTGGTGTCGTCACACTCTCACAGCTTCGGTACGCCCCCGATCAATCCGGTGAACTAGTCTTCCTGACTCTCGGTGGTTTAGTTTTCTCGTCCGTGCTGATCTCCGAGGTCACAGACAGTAGTGGGGAGAGCATATTCAACCACTCGTACCAATTCGACTCAATAGGGGTGTTCGGCACCGCAGCACTGACTGCCTACACTCTTCTTCTAGTTGGTCTCGTCGTAACCGTACTTTCGGTGTTGTTTGTCGAGACGAATCCGCTCGTCGTCCGGGTGTCAGACTCAACGCCCGGAATCGCGTTTCTCACTGGAGGCGAACGGGCGTACGACGAAGCACGAATCCCGTTCTGGGGAGTTGCCATTACAGTGGTATTCGTCGCTGTCGTCACGGACGCAGTTCGACACCGCGCAGTTCGGTCGCTCACGGTGATTGCGCTCGTCGTCAACACTGGTGCTCTAGCGGTCCTCTGGTACCCAACCATCTGGACCGCGACAGTCACGGCGGTGGGCGCACTGCTCGCTGTGATCACGCTCGCGCTCGTGCTCGACGAGCGAACCGAGACGACTCTGGACTGGCGCTGATCCACACTGGCACCCTCACGAGACCACCAGATCCACACCCCGATCTTCAAGTAGGATACCGGGACCAGACCCCCCGGATGCAGCCACGGACGACACTGACCTGTGTGGTCGCCGCGCTCCTGCTCGCGGTGCCGGCGGCCACGGCACAGTTCGCCGGCACGGACACGACCACGAACGGCCCGCCGCGCGCGGAGGCGGGGCTCGACCAGACCGGCGTCGTCGGCGCGCCCGTCTACCTCGATGGCGGCGGTTCACTCGACCGCGACGGCGAGATCGTCGCTCACGAGTGGGCGATCACGGCACCCGACGGGACCCGCCACAGCCGGACGGGAGTCCGAGCACAGTTCACCCCGACAGCGACCGGCGAGTACGCCGTCCGACTCACCGTCGAAGACGACGATGGAGCCGAACGGACCGACACCGCGTACGTCACCGTACGGAGACCGACGACCGCCGTGCCGACAGCCACCCCCACGCCACCGGCCGACCCTCCCGACGATCAGACGGAGACACCACGACAGACCGCGACACCGACAGCGACCCCACTGCCGTCGTTGTTACCCGGCGGCGACGACGGTCGGACAGTCCCCGTCGGACCGTTGCTCCCGACCGACCCCTTCCCCGGGCCCGGTAACACCTCGACCGCCGGAGGCACAAGAGATTACCACGGTCACACCGACTGGCGGGGCGTGGACACCCAGTTCGAGACCACGACGGCGTTCGAGTCACTCACCTGCGTCGACTGCGAGGCGACTCACGACCCGGCGACCGTGACACACCGTTGTCCGGAGTGTGACGGGATACTGGACCCGACCTACGACCTCTCGGTGGTCGACCTCTCACCCGCGACGCTGCGCGAGCGACGGTTCGACTCGATGTGGCGCTACGAGGAACTGTTGCCGTTCCCCCGTTCGGCCGCCGTCTCGCTGGGTGAAGGGACGACACCGTTGGTCGACTGCCCCGGACTGGCCGCCGAGATGGGCGTCGACGAGGTGTACATCAAAGACGAGGGGCGGAACCCCACGGGAACGTTCAAAGATCGCGGTCAGGCGGCCGCAGTGACCGCCGCGGCGCTCCACGGAGCCGACGAGATCGCGCTCAACACTGCCGGCAACGCCGGACAGGCGGCTGCGGCGTACGCCGCCCGTGCCGACTTGGACGCACACGTCTTCCTCCCAGAGCGGGCGGGGTTCACACAGAAGGCGATGACGGAGCTCCACGACGGCGACCTCCGGGTCGCCGAGGGTGAGATCACCGACGCGGGCAGCGCGTACTGGGACGCCGTCGACGGGGAGGGAGGAGAGTGGTACTCGACGAAGACGTTCGTCACCCCGTACCGCCACGACGGCAAGAAGACGATGGGCCACGAGATTCTCGAACAACTCGAGTTCGAGAGCCCGGACGCGGTCGTCTACCCGACCGGGGGTGGCGTCGGCTTGCTGGGCGTCCACAAGGGTGCCGGCGAGTTTCGCGAGCTGGGCCTCGTCGACGACCAGCCGTCGTTGTACGCCGCACAGGCCGAGGGGTGTGCGCCGGTCGTCGACGCGTGGCACGCCGGTGCAGACGAACACGACCCCGTTCCGTCGTCGGAACTCGACACTGCCTGCAACGGGATCGCCGTCCCGGACCCCGGGGCGTCGCCGCTCCTCCTCGACGCGATGGCGGAGAGTGACGGCGGTGCGGTCGCGACCTCGGACCGCGCGATTCTGGACGCGGCCGTGACAGTCGCCCGCACCGAGGGGATCGAGGTCGGAGCGACGTGTGCCGCAGCGGTGTCTGGCGCGTTCGCGCTGGCGGAGCGTGGCGAGTTCGGTCCCGAGGACACGGTCGTGTTGCTCAACACCGGTGCCGGAAACAAAGACGTGGACACGCTCCGAGCACACGTCGGCGAGCGGGAGGGTAGGTGAGACCTGCAGCCTCTCTCGCCCGTCAGCCGGTGTTCGTCAGTCCGCCGTCGACGAGTAACGACTCCCCGGAGACGAAACTCGCCATGTCACTGGCCAGGAAGACGGCTCCGTCGGCAATCTCTCTCGGCCGAGCGGTTCGCCCGAGTGGTGTGTTCTGCCAGAACTCCGCTTCGACGGGCGTGTCGATCATCCCGGCGTCTTCACCCGACATCGCCGTCTCGGTGAGTCCCGGAAGAACCGCGTTCACACGAACCTGGGGACCGAGATCGGCGGCCATGCTGTAGGTGAACAATCGAACCCCACCTTTCATGCCAGAGTACGCCACCTGGTTCTCGTACCCCTCGACACCCAGCGCACTCGACACGTTGAGGATGACGCCCTCCGTCTCGTCGGTCAGCATCTTCGTCGCCGCGACCTTCGAGCCGTAGAACACACCGTCGAGAAGCGTCGCCCGTGCTCTCTCGTACGCCTCGACACTCGCCTCGTGGAACGGCTCGATCGGCCCGGTGACACCCGCGTTGTTCACCATCGTGTCGACGCCGCCGAACTCGTCTGCCGCCTCGACTGCCACACGCAGATCGTCGATCTCGCGCACGTCACACTCGCAGTAGGTCGCGTCGGCGTCCGTCTCCGTCCGGATCGACTCGTGGGTCGGCAGCCCACCCGAGCGAGGCTCCTCCCGAATATCTGCCACCACCACGTCGGCACCTTCCTCTGCGTACCGGTGAGCGATTGCTCTCCCGATACCGCTCGCCGCACCGGTTACGACCGCCGTTCTGTCCTCTAGTAGAGGCGACATACCGTCAAAAAGACCTCCTCGCAAAATAACTATTCGGCCGTAGTTACTGGATGTGATACTGGCGGCGTCTGTGCGCCCCGGTCGGAAGTAGTTGGACGGTGGCTCGGGTGAACGCCTCGTCAGAAGGGGCTCGGCGGGGGTAACTGCTCGTCATCGCCACCGTACCACTCGTGGACGACTCCAACTGATAAAAGCTCCCGTCGCCCTCGACAGACCCTCGTTACTCGTCTGTCGCGAGCTCGAACTGTTCGTTCTCGACGACGCTGTCGAGCACGACCGAGGTGTTCGTCTCTCTGATCTCCGCGTCACCCAGGATGTCCTTGATCCGGTCGTTCATCTCGTCGGTGTCGTGGAACTTCCCGATCGCGATCACGTCGTAGTCGCCAGTGACCTCGTAGACGGACACCATCCCGTCTACGTCGTGGAGTCGTTCCGTGATCTCCGGCAGTGCCTGCCCTTCGACTTTCAGTTGGATCACGGCAGTCACGTCGTACCCCAGTTTGTCGTAGTCGACACGGGGACTGTACCCGCGTATGACCCCGTCCTCTTCGAGATCTTGGAGGTGGTTCGAGACCGTCGTCACCGACACGTCCAGATCCTCTCCGAGGCTCCGTAGACTCGCTCGTCCGTCGCCGAGGAGGGCGTTTATCAACTTGGCGTCGAGGTTTTCGTACGTCATCGGAGCCCACTACGTGCTCGAGGGACACAAAGTTAACGAACGTCCAATCTTCTCCCCGCTGGCAAGACAGTGTGACGACCGAAAAGGGTATCTGATACCCCGTCTTGCCGTTACGTGTCTGCGAAACATGACGGACGAACACACGGCTACCGACGGTGGGCTCGACGCGGCAGAACAGGACGTGATCGACGAGATCGAGTCGGAGGGGGTCGACTTCCTCAGTCTCCAGTTCACGGACATTCTCGGGACGGTGAAGAACGTCTCCGTCCCGGCGACGCAAGCGGAGAAGGCGTTCACCGAGGGGATCTACTTCGACGGCTCCTCGATCGAGGGGTTCGTCCGCATTCAGGAGTCCGACATGCGCTTGGACCCCGACCCGGAGACGTTCGCGTTACTCCCGTCACAGGACGAGGAGGGTAGTCGCGCCGCGCGGCTCGTCTGTGACGTGATCAGCACGTCCACCGGGGAGCCGTTCTCGGGCGACCCGCGCACCGTCCTGAAGCGGGCGATCGACCGCGCCGACGAACTCGGCTACGAGATCAACGCCGGTCCCGAACCGGAGTTCTTCGTCTTCGAGACGGACGAGAACGGTGCCCCGACGACGACGACTCACGACGCCGGGGGGTACTTCGATCTGGCCCCGAAGGACCTCGCGACCGATCTCCGGCGAGAGATCATCCACAACTTAGAGTCGATGGGGTTCGAGGTGGAGGCGAGCCACCACGAGGTCGCAGAGGGGCAACACGAGATCGACTTCAAGTACGAGGACGCGCTGGCGACGGCCGACAACATCGCCACCTTCCGGTCGGTCGTGCGCGAGACGACCGCACAGTCGGACGCGCACGCGACGTTCATGCCCAAGCCGATCGCCGGGATCAACGGCTCGGGGATGCACACCCACCTCTCTCTGTTCGAGGACGGCGAGAACGCGTTCCACGACGACGACGACGAGTTCAACCTCTCGGACACCGCGAAGTCGTTCCTCGCCGGCATCCTGGAGCACGCACCCGCGCTGACGGCCGTCTGTAACCCGACGGTCAACTCCTACAAGCGGTTGGTGCCGGGCTACGAGGCCCCGGTGTACGTCGCCTGGTCGGACGTGAACCGCTCGGCGCTGATCCGCAAGCCCGCGGCACGCGTCCCCGCGGCCTCGCGGATCGAACTCCGCTCGCCAGACCCGTCGTGTAACCCGTACCTCGCGTTGGCCGCGATGATCCACGCCGGGTTGGACGGCGTCGAGAACGACCTCGAAGCGCCGGACCCGGTCCGGGAGAACATCTACGAGTTCGACGAGGCGACCCGCGAGGAGTACGGGATCGACACGCTCCCGCCGAACCTCGGTGCGGCCGTCGACGCGTTGGAGAACGACGAGGTCGTCATGTCGGCGCTGGGTGACCACATCGGCGAGAAGTTCGTCGAGGCGAAGACCGCGGAGTACGACGACTACCGCGCCAGCGTCTCCGAGTGGGAGATCGACCGCTACCTCGCGAAGTTCTGAGTCGGCCCGAAAGCCGTTTTTCTGCCGACCGCTACGTCCCCCCGTGAGCGACGCGACCGTCACTGTCCACCACGACGGGGAGACGACCGAGATCGACGCCGAGTCGGGGGAACCGTTGCGGGACGCGTTACTGCGTGCGGGGCTGTCGCCGTACACCCGCCTGACCGAACGGGCCAACTGCGGTGGTCGTGGGCTCTGTGCCACCTGCGGGGTGCGGCTCCGCAGCGAGTGCGCGCCGGACCACTGGCACGACCGGCTGGCCGACCGGTTCGGCTACCCCCGACTCTCCTGTCAGGTCGCCGTCGAGGACGGACTGCGGGTGGCGTTGGTCGAGGACAAGGTCGTCTGGGGGAGTCGGGAGTGAGTGCTCACTCCCGGGTGTCGAAGCTGGCTGCAACGTCCTCCGTGGTGTAGTGAGAGACGAGTGACTGTTCTCCGAAGTCGCTGTCGTCGCTCCAGACGGCGGCGTCGAACGCCACTGCGCAGGCGAGATACGGCACGTCGTCCGGGTCCGTTTTACCGAGCGCTTCGGCCGCCGTGTCCATCTCCGAGACGCACACCTCGACCGGCTGGACGGATACGTGTCGAAACAGAATCTCGGTGAGTCGTTCGACTCGGGTCGTGGACAACCCCGACTTGTCGGCAATCAACCCGCGGTAGTTGTCGACTTCGGTACGGACCGTGTCTGGTGTGAGCAACTCCGGGTCTAGCGTGACGACCAGCTCTCTGGTCGCCGAGTCCGCAATCAGTGCGGAGACGAACACGTTGGCGTCGACGACGAGACTCACTCGTCCTCCCGGAGCCGGTCGAACTCCGCACGAACGTTCTCGTCGACCCGTTCGGAGATCTCTGTCGCCTCTTCGACAGAGAGTGTGCTGTCGGCAGTCAGTTCGTCGAGTAGTTCCAACTCCGAGATCTTCTCCTCGATCGCCTGTCTCGTCACCTCACTCCAGTTGATCTCCGGGTGTTCCTCCATTCGTTGTTTGAGCTGTTCGTCGACACTGACAGTGACTGTCGGCACACAGAAAACTGTGTCCGCACAGAATATACTACTTTTGTCGGCACAGGTGTCACGTCGCTCCCGACGCTCCACTCGACACGTGACACTCACCGCCGCCGCTAGACGAGAGATCGAGGCGTTACACGACTTCTTCGAGGCGTGGTTCCGTGGCGATCTCGACCGCGAGGCGTTCGGTCGGCCGACCGAGACGCTCGCGCCGTCGTTTCGGCTGGTCCGCCCCGACGGGACGGAACTGCCTCGGGCGGCGGT
>P_A23_Liq_3_FmtDRAFT_1000032_pt1 | contig 27183 bp, 25 predicted proteins | sample PonA233FremontCA_FD_10237 | JGI IMG/M metagenome (IMG submission 10237)
GAGCGAGTCGACCGCCGTGTCGGCAGTGAGCGGCTCGACGGCCGTCTCGGCGTCCGGCGGCGCTACGTCGCGGTCGTCGCGGAACAACTCCGGCTGTTCGAACGCCTCCGACTCGCCGGTCACCGCGAGCACGTCTAGCGCGGTGACGGTCGCACCGACCCCCAACGCGCCGGCCAGGCTCGGCTCCGTCCGCCCGTCGTCGCCGGAGATCAACTCCTTGACGTACAGCCCGCCCTCGCCGTGGATCTCGACGACCGCGCGGGTCGGCTCCGAACCCGGTGTCGCCGTCACCTCGTAGGCCGTCCGTTCCCGGGTCATCGACGCCCGACGGTGATCCACACGGTTCGGGGTGTACTGTTCGACCGTCGCGCCCGACAGTGTCTCGGCGGCGTCTGCCAGCGCCTCGGGGGCGACCGGTTCGTCGAACGTGACCGCCGCTCGGTAACGTTTGCTCCCGTCCAACTCCTTGACACGTTCGACCGTCTGGTAGTCGCACACTCGGAGCCCGTCGACCGCGACGGTCCCCTCGGCGAAGGCGTCGATGTCCGACTCCAGGCGCGCGGCGTCGACGTTCCGTCGACGTGGCTCCACAACCTCGATCACGAACGGCCGACCGGTGCCGAGCATCCGCGCGTCGACGTCCTCCCGACCGGCTCCGTGGAACGCGGCGTCGACCCCGTCCATCACGTCCTCGACGACCGGCGCGGTCAACTGCTCGACACTCTCTGGGTAGCGGTAGCCCGTTCCGTCACAGACCGTGCAGGCGGTGCCGCCGTCGCGGCCGCTGCCGTCACAGTCACTACACGGCCACTCCGTCTGCGGGACGCCCCGCTCCAGTTTCCGGTAGCGGCCGTAGACGAACGCGGAGTTGACCGTCGCCTCGACCCGTGGTTCGCCGTCGGTCAACTCTAACAGGAACTGCACGTCCGGGCGGTCGAAGTCCACCTCGGTGTCGGTGGCGACTCCGACCCGTTTGCCGAGTTCGCGGTTCAGTTCCTTCCGGAGTGGCTCTCCCGCCTCCGGGTCGAGACCGGCGTCCTCGCGGAGCAGTCGGTCGTTCTCCGCCAGCAACCCCGGGACACGGGTGCCGACCTGGTACGTGTCGAAGGAGAACTCCGCGACGGCCGCGACCGCCCGCTCGGTGAACCCGTCGAGTCGGGTGAACACACCCTCACACACCCAGCAGTCGTCCGGGTCGGCCGGTTCGAAGTCCTCGTCGTCGTCGAGCGCGACCGCCGTCCGGAGTCCGCGTCCGCGCTCGTCGTTGCCGAGTCCGAACGACCGCTCGGCGAACGGCCGACCGAGACAGTGGTCACACAGCGGTCCGGTCGCGAGCAACGCCCGCGCCCGCCCCACCACGCTGGTCGTGTCGTCTGTCACGTCACTCTCTCCGCCGGGCGGGGTCAACCCTCTTTCGTCTCTCCGTGCGTGTCGCCGGGGCGGCCCGGTGACCTGTAGCGTCAGGCTGCGTCGGCCACCTCGTCGGGAGGTTCGCGACCGTCGTCACGCAGTGCCGTCACCGTTGCCTCCGACACTGCGTACGGCTCGCGCAGTGCCGCCGCCACCGTCGCGCGGTCGGTCGCGGCGTCGGGGTCGACACGCAGGGTGGTCGTCACCTCGACGGTCAGGTCGTTCAGCCCGGGCTGGACACCCTCCAACGCCAACGACTCCACCGACTCGACGACCGCGACACGACGGAGCCGTGCCTCGACACCGTCCGCGAGCTGTTGGCTCCCGTCACGCGACACTGCGACTGTCACGCTGGCGTCCGCCAGCGTCGGTAGGTGGACCGACATACGCTCCCGGCGCGGCTCGAACGCGCCCGCGGGCCGTCACCCTGGGAGTGGTGGCGACGACCGGGCCGGTGGCCGAACGGATTCGGAGAAGGAGTCCGCCTCCGTCCGGGCCGAGGCCCGGTCGCGCTGTGGGGGTCAGTTCACGCGGCGTCGGAGACGGACGGTGCGAGGTCGAGACGACCCACCCGAGTCCACCACGCCGCACGCAGAGTCCCGAGATATCCGCCGCTGGTGGCGGCGCACATCTCCGGAGTCTCGGTGGTGGTGAACACGGTTGGTCGTCCGACTCTCGTCGTACCACTCTCTGAGAGTGGACTCCACTTAACCGTTCCCCACGGGTGTCGAGTGTTGTCACACGGCGAGAACGGGCTAGATCGACGCCCGCCTCGCCCGGCGTCAGCCGTCCGCGTCCCCGCCAGTCTCGTCGCGGTCGAACCGCTCGGCGGCCGTCGAGAACCCCGCCTCCTCTAGTTCCGTGCTCCGCCGGGCCTCGCGGGCGGCGATCGCCTCCGCCGTCGGCTCCGCGTCGTCGTCGACACGCGCCCACCCGTCGTGGACTCTCGCGTGACACCACCGACACAACGCGACCGTGATCTCGTGGGTGGTGTCGGCGTCTGCCGACTCCGTGCTGCCGTCCGCGCCGGCGTCCCCGTACGAGAGGTGGTGTTCCTCGACGAGCGGCCGGCTGTCGTCGTGTGCGACGCGGCGCTCGGAGAGCCCACACCGCCGACAGGCGCGCCCGTCTGTCGTCGACCGGTAGTGTGGACAGTCGGCCCACTCGGTGTCCGGGTCGGCGGCGACACAGACGTAGTCGGCGGCGCGACGCTCGGTGGCGAACGCGGGGTCGTCACCGGCCCGTTCCAACGCGTACCGACACCGGCCGTCGTCGGTCAGGTGGTCACACCGCCCGGCGTGGGCGTACGGGTCGTCGACACCGACCGAGGTCCCCTCCGGGGTCTCCTCCACGCCTCACCCCACTCGGTCGACGACCGTCTCCGCGTCACACACCAGATTGTACGCCGCCTCGTCGTCGTTCCACAACACCAGCACGTTCTCCACCGACAACACCGCCCCGTACGGGGCGTCCGCGAGCGCCGTGTTGAGCACGGACTCCCGCGTCGAGACGGCGTAGTGGTCGACCGTCTGGGAGCCGTCGCCGACGCGGTACACCGGGTTGCCGCCGTCGGCGAGGTTCCGAGAGAGCTTCACCACCAGACAGTTCACCCGGTTGGTGACGTGGGTCTCGGACTCCGCCAGCCGGGCGTGGCGGTCCGGACTCGCTCGCACGGGCAGGCGGCGCTCGCCGTCCTGTCGGAGCAACGTGTAGGCGAACCGGACGCTCGTGTTGCGGAACTGTGCCGGGTCGAGGTCCGTCCGGTCGGGGAACTCGTCGGGGTCGGCGGCCGCCGCCAGTCGGTCCTGTGTCGCGGGTGACTCCAACGACTCGCGTTCGTCGAACGACCAGCCACCGTCCGCGGGCTGCTCGCCGTCCCACAGGCGGAGCGTCGGCGCGTACACGCCCAGTTCGCTGCCGTCGGTGACCGTCCGTTCGACCTCGCGCAGCCCCGTCGCCGTCTCCAGGTCGGCGGGCGCGAGCAACAGACACGTCCCGTCGGTCGCGAGCGTCTCACAGTACCGCCGGACGGTCGCCGCGGGTGTCGCCAACTCCGACAACACGTTGCCGAACACCAGCAGGTCGACCGTTCCGACCGTCCCGGGGTCGAACGCCTCCGCGGTGGTGCGGTGGATCGTCGTCCGGAAGTTGCGGTCCGTCTCCGCCAGCAGTTCCCCGAGCACGTCGGCGTTCGCCGACGGCTCGACGGCGTGGTAGTCGACAACCGCGTCGTCGGGGAGGTAGTCGTGGAGCGCCACCGCTGGCCCGCCGGTGCCGGCACCCACGTCGAGCACGCGCAGTCGTCGCGGGAGCAACCCCCGTTCGGCCAGCGGATCGAGTGCGTACCCCGTCGCGGCGTAGAAGTCTGCGCCGTGGTAGACCGCGTACGCCAGCGCCGCCACTTCGTCGTAGTCGGCCGTCTGCCCGCGGTAGTAGTTCTCCTTCAGCTCCCGAATCCGTTCACGGAGCGTGTAGCCACTGTCGCCGGTCGCCCACTCGCGGCCGAACTGGTCGAACAACGCTCCCTCCAGCGCGCGGTCGTACTGGTCTGGGAGCGTCGTCGGCTCCCAGCCCGGCGTCGGGGCCGGCTCCGTCTCGACGGGGACGAACGTGCCGTCGGACTGCTCGCGGAGCCCCAACGCGAACGACTCCTCGCGCAACGCCTCCCGAACGACCGCCGGGTGCGGCTGTCCGGGGAGGTACTCGTAGATCTCCTCGGGGTCGACCGGCCGGACGTTCTGGAGGTACTTCGCGTTCTCCCGCAGCGACTCGCGGTCGACGCTCACGCGTCACCTCCGTCACCGTGTACGCCGGCGTCTCGTTCGTCGCTCCCGGCGACCGCACGCGGCTCCAGTCCGTCCACCTGGTCGCGCGCACTCTCGAACAGTTCCCGGAACGTCGCCTCGTCGCCGACGGCGTCCGCGACCGACTCGGCGGCGTCTGCGACCGCTCCACTCCCGGCGAACGTCTCCTGTACGTCGGCGTACACCCCCGCGTCGCCCTCCGTGACCGTCGCCACGAGTTCCGCCAGCGACCCCGAGACGGGGGTGTGGAACCGCTCGTCGACCGGCTCGGCGGCGAGCGCGTACGCCAGCACCGCGGCGTGTGCCTTCGCCTGGACGGACTCCATCGCCGAGTCGTGTTCCTCGGCGGTCGTCTCGAACAGTTCGTTGCCGGCGTCGGCCACCGCCGACCGCACCCGTCCGACCGTCCCGCCGGGGTCGCCGGGGACGTACGCCACCCGGCCGGGTGCGCGCGGCGGTGCGAACAACGGGTGGAAGCTGGCGTACTCGGAGACGGCGTGTCGGTCCATCGCCTCCAACGCCGGCTCCATCGCACCCGTCACGTCGACGAGCGCGCCGGTCGCGTTCGGGGCGTGACTCCGCACTGCCGCCCCGACGGCCGGAATCGGCACCGCGAGCCCCACCACGTCGAACGACGCCCCCGTCTCCAGTGCGACCGCGCGGCTCTCGACACCCGTCTGCTCGCGTGCGGCTGTCTCTGCCGCCGCCGCGTCCCGGTCCGCGAACGCGACCTCGTCGACCCGCGACGCGAGCGTGTCGGCGAGCCAGCGCCCCATCTCGCCGGCCCCGACCACCAAGAGTTGCATCACCAGTGGCTGGGTCGGCCGTGGGAAAGTAGCTGACGAACGACCGGCCCCGGGCCGTCGGCTCTACTCACCCCGTCGTCCCCGACCGTCTCGCCGTCCGTGGTCACTCCTCGGCGCGGAGACAGTCTTCGACGTACCGCTCCAGTGCAGTGCGCGTCTCGTGGATCGGTGTCCGGTCTTCCAGCGTCACTGCTCGTTCGATGGCACCGTAGGCGGTCGAACAGACGAACTCCGCGGTCGGCTCCGGCTCGATCGGTCTGAACGCGCCGGTCTCGATCCCGCGGTCGACGGCCGTCGTCAGCCGCTCGACGATCACCTCGTCGGACCGCTCGAACCGGTCGTGGTACGCCGCCGAGTGCGGGGCGTTCGCGCGTGCCTCGACGAGCGCCCGGCGGAGACGCATCGCCTCGGCGTCCGGCTCTGGGGGTAACAGTTGGTCGACCACGGCCCACAACTGTGCCTCCGGACCGTCCCCGTCGGCGGTCGCCAGTTCCGACTCCAGCCGGCCGAGAATGAACCGGAGGAACTCCTCGAGCAGGTCGTCTTTGCCGTCGTAGTGGTAGTACAACAACGACTTGCTCTTCTCGAACTCTGCGGCGATGGCGGAGATCGTCGTGTCGGCGTAGCCGTTCGCACACAGCGCACGGTACGTCGCGCGGACGATCGCCTCCCGTGTGTCGCTCGATACCTCCGTCTCGGTCATTCGTCTCGCGGTTACTGCTCGCGTGATATAACTGCCACGCCACTCCCGCCGGCCGTCTGCGACACCGACCGCTCGCGGCGACTACGGCAGGTAGCGCACGGAGACGACACCGGGCTCCGAGCGCACTTCCACCAACGACGCACCGGCACGGGCCGCCTGGAGTAGCCGGGTCTCGCGGTCGTTCGTCACGTCGTCGACGGCGGTCTCCGTCTGTCCCTCCGGGACGGTGACGACGTGGAACTCTCCGTCGCCGGCGCGTTCGTGTCGCGTCACTTCCCCCGTCGGCTGGTCGCGTGCGATCCGGCGGGCCTGTGTGGTCGGTGCCTCGCCGACGGCCTCGATCCGGACGGACCGTTCGTCGGTCACCTCGCGGAGTTCGTACGTGACACCCATCGGGGGCTCAGGCGCGATCGTCCCATGGAGCACCGTCTCGGTCTCCAACTCCGGGTTCTCCGAGAGCGTGTGAACCTGTCCGGTGTCTGCGTCTCGCAACATCGCCGAGTCCGCGTCGGCGTGAGTCACGACGAACGTCCCCTCCATCGGACCGTCGGCGTCTCCGGAGCCGTCCGCGCCACTCGTCGTGTCGTCGACCTCGGCGGCCAGTGCCGTCGGATCGACCGCCCCCTCGCCCGGTGTGTCGTCTGTCACGGCACGCTGTAGGCGACGCGAGGCTTTCGGCGTTTCGTCACGGGCGCGTCGCGACTCTGTCCCGTCAACAGCACTCCCGAGGTCGAGCGCGACTACCGCCGAGCGTAGTGTGCGACGGCGATCACTGCAGCACCGGCGGCGGGGATCACGACCGCGTACGTCGACGGCAGCGCGTACAACGCGGTCACGAGCGGGGCGAGAGGGCCCGCCGGCGACTGTTGGAACTGCTCGGGAGCCGTGGCGACGACCAACCCGTACAGAGAGACGAGGAACAGGTAGCCCGCCAGCGCCAGTCCAGTCTCGTACCCCGGACGGCGGTCGACCGCACGCCGGTGGCTGCGTGCGACCAACAACACCGGTGTGACGGTCGGCGCGGCGGCCGCCAGTCCGACGAGGATGACGAACGCCCGGGCGATGGAGAACCGCTCGCCCGCGGTCGCGCCGAGCTGTTGGACCAACGCGAGTGAGAACACGACTGTGAGGAAGGCGGCGACGACGGCGGCACAGACGGCGTACGACCGGAACAACCACGACTCCGACCGTCGGACGGCGTACGGGAACGCACCGAGTAGCCCGCCGTAGCCGTTCTCCGAACGTTCTCCCGGCGACTCCGTCTCTGTCATCGCCCGTCGTACGCCGTCGCCCGGCAAAAACGCCGCGTCTCTCGACCGGCGGACGCGTCTCACGACACCCGCGCCCGCCCGGTCAGTGCGACGGTTTTTCTTCTCCGGTGTCGTCCCCCCGGGTGTGAAGGTGGACATCGGGAGTGCTCTCGACGGGGCACTCGGGTTGACACGCACCGAGTTGGAGACGCTCGACGACCGTGTTGCGACGGCACACGAACGGATCGCGCGTGGCCGCCGGGAACGAGAGCACGGCTACGCCGCGCTCGCACTCCCCGAGACGGTCGACACGGACGCGATCCGCGAGACTGCCGACGAGGCACGCGAGCGAGCGGTCGGCGACGGCTCGCTCGACGCCGTCGTGACGGTCGGGATCGGTGGGAGCGCGCTGGGTGCCGCGACGATCGCGGAGGCGCTGAGCGACGAGCCGGGGGCGAGTCCAGAGGTCGTCACGCTCGACAACGTCGATCCCGCGTGGATCGACCGCCGACTCGCGGAGGTCGACCTCTCGCGGAGTGTCGTCGACATCGTCTCCCGGTCGGGGACGACCGCAGAGACGCTGGCGAACTTCCTCGTCGTCCGCGAGGCGTTGACGGACGCCGGCGTCGACTGGACGGACCACACAGTCGTCACGACCGGCGACGAGGGGAACCTCGCGGACCTCGCCGAGACACACGACCTCCCACGGCTGCGTGTCCCCGACGGTGTCCCCGGGCGGTTCTCGGCGTTGTCGACTGTCGGGCTGCTCGTCCCGGCGCTGACCGGGGTCGACATCGAGGCGGTCGTCGACGGGGGCGCTCGCGGGGCCGACCGACTCGCGCCGTCACTGTTCGACGCACCGGCGTACGCCTACGGTGCGACGGCGTACGCGCTCGCAGAACGCGGCGCGAGTGTGAACGGCCTGCTCCCGTACGCCGAGTCGTTAGAACGGTACGCGGAGTGGTTCGCGCAACTGTGGGCAGAGTCGCTCGGGAAGAACGGCCGGGGCCAGACCCCCGCTCGCGCGCTGGGGGTCACCGACCAACACTCACAGCTCCAACTGTACCGTGCCGGCCCGGCGGACAAACTCGTCACCGTCGTCCGGGTCGACGAAGGGCCGGACCGGACGATCCCCGAGGCGGATCTAGACGGACTGTCGTACCTGAGTGACGCCTCGCTCGGGGGGCTCCTCGACGCCGAGTTGCGCGCGACCGAGGCGAGTCTGGCGGCCGCCGACCGCGAGACCGTCCGGATCGAGATCGACGCCGTCTCGCCGGGCGCGCTGGGGGAGCTACTCTACGCCAGCGAGGCCGCCTGTGTCCTGTTCGGCGAGCTCGCGGGGGTGTCGACGTTCACACAGCCGGCCGTCGAGTGGGGGAAGTCCGCCGCCCGCGGACTGTTGGGGGAGTCGACGACCGAGTCCGAACAGGTGCGCGACCGCGACTCGTTGGTCGTCGACTGACGGACGACGGGAGCGTGACGCCCACACCGACGCGGCTCCGACACGCTTTGGTGTGGTCCGCTCCTCGGTGACAGTGTGAGTACAGACGACAGTGTCGACGCGGACGTGACCGACCTGTGGGAGTCGTACGGTGACGACCGACTCCCGCCGGGCCAACGGGAGACGGACCGGTTCCCCGTGCTCTCGAAGTCCGGGACGCCCGACTGGACCCGCGAGGAGTGGACGTTCGAAGTGTGGGGGGTCGTCGAGAACGAACTCACCCTCGACTACGAGTCGTTCCGAGAACTGCCGACGGAGACCCAACGACAGGACTTCCACTGTGTCACCGGCTGGTCGAAGCTCGACTGCGAGTTCACGGGGGTCCCGTTCACCGAGATCGCCGAACGGGCCGGCGTCCACCACGACGCCGTCCACGTCGTGTTCCACGCACTGGACGGCTACACGACGGACCTCCCGCTCTCGGAGTGTGACCGCCGGGAGGTGTTGTTCGTCTCCGAGTACGACGGCGAGCCGTTGCCGGAGGACCACGGCGGCCCGCTCCGGGTGGTCACCCCGCACAAGTACGCCTACAAGGGCGCGAAGTGGGTGACCGGCGTGGAGTTCCTCACGGAACCCGAGCGGGGGTACTGGGAGAAGCGTGGCTACTCCGACACCGCCGACCCGTGGGCGGAGGATCGCTACAGCTGATCGAGCGTCGACCGACCGAGAGCCGGTCGGTTTTTGACGACGGGGTCGGTTTGCTCCGTCGTGTCACTGGATCTGTCGGTGACGACACCGTCGGTCGTCGCGCAGTTGTTACCGGAGGGGTTCGCGCTCCCCCCGACGCCGTACCTCCTCGCACTCCTCGTCGGGGTCGGCGTGGTCGCCGCTGGGATTCGGGCGCGCGACCCACCGTTCGACGAGCGACACGTGCTCGCGACGGTGCCGTGGATGGTCGTCGGCGCGGCGGCACACGTCCTGTACGTGTTGGACACCGCTCCGGCCGTGGTCACGCCGTTGCTCGGGACCCCCGCGGTGTACGTCACCGCGGCAGTCGGCGGCGGCGCGACGTGGCTCGCCGCAGAGACGGCTGGGGTCTCGGTTCCGCGAACACTCGGAGGGGTCGGGACGGTCGTGGCCGTGGTGGTGATCGCCGCCCTGACGACCAGCGTCGGCGACGCACGACCGTTGCTCCCCGCCGCCGGGCTCCTCGGCGGGGCGGGGCTCGGGTGGCTCACCGCACGTCTCGTCGCCCGGCGGGTCGACGGGGTCGCTGTCGCCGGTCGGGCCGCGACGCTCGCGGTCGTCGCGCACGGTGTCGACGGCGTGACGACCGCCGTCGGCGTCGACCTCCTCGGGTTCGGCGAACGCACGCCGTTGTCGGCGGTGATACTCGACTTCGCAGCGGAACTCCCGACCGCGGCGACGCTCGGCAGTGGCTGGCTGTTCGTGCTGGTGAAGTTGGCCGTCGCCGGTGTCGCCGTCGTCGCCATCGCGCCGACAGTCGCCGAGACCGACCGCGAAGGGTACGCCCTCTTGGCCGTCGTCGCGGCCGTCGGACTCGGTCCGGGCGTCCACAACGCGTTGTTGTTCGCGGTCGCCGCTTGACCCCGACCGTCGGTTCGGCGGCGGACACCGCTCCCGATGTGACAAGGCTGATACTCCCACGGACCAACTGAAAGTGTGACCGACAGACGACAGTTCCTGACGGCGGCTGGCACCGGCCTCGCGGCGTTGTTGGCAGGCTGTTCGGGCCGGCGTGGCGGTGTCGCAGACGAGTCAGCCACGGAGACGCCCGTCGAGACGACGGCGCGCACCGAGACGGCGACGAGCACACCGACCGCGACCGACACACAGACTCCCACCGAGTCGGGAGACGGCTACGACGACGGCTACGGGAGCGACTACGGCGGTGGCGGCGACACACCGACCGCGACGCAGACCACGACCGAGACGCCGACGGCGACGCAGACCGCGACGACGGTCCAGGTCGTCGCCGACAACGTCCGGGCCAGCGCCTGGGAGTTCGTCGGCGACAGCGGGATCGGCGACGGCGAGAACCCGACGATCACGTTGGAGCCCGGCACCCGGTACGTCGTCGAGAACCGCGGGTGGAGTGCTCACCCGTTCGCGTTCTTGACCGACGACGGCACCTCGTTGCTCACCCAGGAGGACGGCGGCACGTTCGCGGACGACCCCGAGGTGGACTGGCGCGACGACGGCGGCGAGTTCGCGTTCACGCTCACGGCCGAACTCGCCGAGGCCGTCGATCGGTACGTCTGTACCGTCCACGCCCGGATGCAGGGCGACGTGGAGACGGCCTGAGTCGCCGGCGTTCTGTCCGTCGGGCCGTCGTGCACTGGCCCGACAGATCGGATCTCGCCACGAGCGAACGGTTCTGCCTCGGTGTCTCTTCGCGTCGGTGAGACGAGTGATTCTTGTGGGATAACTGTCGTGGTTGGGGGTGCCAGAAGAACACGGAACCCGTGAACAAGCACACACTACAGTTCGTCTCGGTGTTCGCCCTCCCGACGATCCTGATCGTCGTCGGACTGTTCACAGCCAGTCCCCTCGCAGTCGGATCACTGATACTACTCGACGCGGCGACGACGACAGTCCGGATGTTGTTCGAGCGACTGGCAGCCCGTCACCGTCCCGACGAGTCGCCGGCCACGGGGGGCACACGCCCGTTGGAACCGCTCTACGAGACGGTGACAGACAAGCGCGGTCGGGTGCAACTCCACGCCCGTCTGCCGCCGGTGTACCCCCGAAACGTCCCGTACGTGCTCGAACTGTGGCCAGTGTTGTTGTTCGTCGGGGTTCCGACGGCACTCGTCTGGGGCGGTATCGGTGTTCCCGCTGGCGCTCTCGGAGGAGTGGCCGCAACGGCCGCCCCACTCGTCGTCGCCAGACAGTACACAGTCGTACGGGCACGGATGGCCGACGAGACGTACGAGACTGCAACCTCGCGAACGGTCAGGCGTACTCGCGAGTTCGCCTATCTGGCCGTCGTTACGGCAGTTGGTGGGCCGCTCGTCTGGCTCTCGGAGCCTACCTCTGGACCACTCGTCGCGGGCGTGATCCTGTTCGGGATTCCGAAGTTGTTGTTCGACGCCCGTGACGCCGGCAGCAGTCTGTGGCCACTCTCGTTCGATCCGACCGCTGGTGACGATGCCCGGACGCCAGTCACCGACACTGACCCGACGGCTCCGCCGAAGACGACACCGTGGAGGCGACAGTTCTCCACCCAGTGGCGTGTCGTCCGACGTGTCGGCGTGAGCGACGGCGTTACCTACTCGATCCTCTCGATAGTGTTGTCTGTCACGGTAGTCGGTGGAACTGGGTTGTTCTGGCTCGGGTCACTCTGGACGACACTCGTCGCCGCCACCGTCGCGGCACTCACGGTGACGCTCGCGACGATAGCTATCACGTTCACGATCCACTGGTTCGGAGCGGCGAACGAACAGTACCGCGTGTACGACGACTGCGTCGTCGGGTACGACACGTTCCTCGAGGAACCACAGTGGCGCGTCTCGGCCGACGAGATCACGGGCGTGACCCGCGGTGACACCCGACCTGGGATTCGAATCCCGAAGCTCCTCGACACGATGCCGTACAGCGAGTACCCGGTCGTGATCGAACGCGGCGAGAACGACCCGATCGAGGTGGAGAAACTGGCTGACCCCGAGGGGTTCGCCGACGCAGTGCGTGCGTTGCGTCGTGGGACCCTCGACACGTCGATCGACGCCAGAACACGAGAGTGAAGTAGGCGGGCGGTGACAGTTCGGGCGTGGACACGGACAGACTCCTCTCGCTGGTGACGATCACGGGGTACGTCGCCGCAACGGCCCTCCTGTTTCTGGACCGTCAGACGCTCTCGTTGGTGGCGATGGCGGTCGCGACGGTGCTCGGCGCACTCGTCGCGTACCGGACGATCGACACCGACGGGCCGGAGCTGCCCTGACCGTCCCGTCGGTTCGTCGTCGGCCGGGGGCGGGCGACCGGCTGTGGCTACTGGGTCTGGACCGCGGTGCCGGTGACGTTCACCCACAACATCCCCTCGGCCATCTCCTCGTAGTCGAATGCGACGCCGACGACCGCGTCGGCGTTCAGTTCCTCGGCCTCGGCGCGGAGGTCCGACATCGCCTCCTCGCGCCCGACCTTGATTTTCTTCTCGTAGGAGCCGGAACGACCGCCGACGACGTCGCGAATCCCGCCCGCGATGTCGCTCAACACGTTCGCACCGATCACGGCCTCACCCGAGACAACACCCCGGTACTCTGTCACTGTCTCGCTCTCGATACCGTCTGTCGTGGTCACGGGAATCTCCGCCATACGGATCGTCGTACCCCGGCGCTGAACATAAACCCGGCCGCCGTCCCGCACGCGGTGAGACGGAGCCCAGTCCCGAGGGCACGGCCGTCGACGAGAGGGAACGCTCTTGCCGGCGCGTCGACAGGAACCCGTCGTGACAGAGACGCGCAGTCGGGTGACGCTGATCGCGGTCGCGGCGCTCGCTATCGGCGCGGCCGGCACCTACCAGTTCGTCTGGTCGTCGCTCCGGCTCCCGCTGGGGTCGACGCTGGGGGCCAGCGAGGCCAGTCTCGGCACCGTCTTCACCGTCTTCCTGGTGTTCCAGTCGCTCTCGCAGTTCCCGGTCGGGTGGGTGCGGGACCGCTACGGCCCGCGCGTGCCGTTGCTCGTCGGCGCGCCGTTGCTGGCCGCGGGCTACGCCGGCACCGCGTTCGCCGGGAGTCTGCCGGTCGTGTACGCCGCCTACGCGGTCGGCGGCGTCGGCTGTGGCGCGGTGTACACGGTCGCGGTCAACACGCCGGTGAAGTGGTTCACCGAACGGCGCGGACTCGCGACGGGTGTGGTGACGATGTCTTACAGCGGCGTCAGTTTCCTCCTCATCCCGATCGTCCGCCGTGGCGTCGAGAGCGCGCTCGCGGAGACGCTGTTGGTGTTAGGAGCGGGGGTCGGGCTGGTCGGACTGGTCGCGGCTGCGGTCGTTCGTGACCCACCCGACGGGGTTGCCGGCGACACCGCAGGTGACGACGAGCCGGCGACGGACACCGGACGGACAGCTACGGAGACCGAGGCCGCGGCGGCAGGGTGGCGCGAGGCCGTCCAGACGTGGCAGTTCTGGCTGTTGTACGCGGTGATGATCGTCGTCAACGGGGTCGGGCTGATGCTCATCGGGAAGGTGGTCGCGTACGCCGACGCACTCGGACTCCCGGGAGCGGTCGCGACTGCGGGCGCATCTGTCGTCGCCTTCGCCGACGCCGCCGGGATCGTCACCGTCGGCGGGCTCTCGGACCGCTACGGTCGGGTCCGCACCCTCTCCGTCTCGCTGGTGTGTGCGGGGCTCGCGTTGCTCGCCGCGACCGTCGCCGGCGACGCGGGCGCGGCGTGGCCGTTCGCGGCACTCGTGGGACTGGCGGCGTTGTTCCGGAGCCCCACCTTCGCCATCTTCCCGACACTGGTCGGGGAGTACTACGGTGCCGCCCGGTCGTCCGAGAACTACGCGTTGTTGTACACTGGGAAGGTGTGGGGGTCGGTGTTCGGCGGAACGGTCGCGAGTCTCCTCGTCGTCTCGGTGGGGTGGACGACCTCGTTCCGGGTCGCGGCGGTCGTGTTGGCGGTCGCGGGGGCCGCGACCGGGCTGTTGCGGCCGCCGAGATCGAACCGAGGGCCGTAGAACAGATCGAGACGAGAGAACCGACACCAGGGACAAGTTCCCACAGGACAGAACTCGCCCGTGCGAGTGGAATCCACCCTCCGTCGGTACGCCGTCTTCCCTCTCGTAGGTATCCTGTCTGTCAGCTACTTGCTCATGTACCCCGCTTCGATGCTGATCGCTCTCTCTGGTGAGTCCACTCACCCGCAGACGTTGTTCTTCTGTCTCTTCTCGTCCGTCTCGATTCTCTACTCTGTCTTTGACTACGTGAGACACAACTGAGACACGTTCGACGGACTGACGCGACTGACGCAGGTTTGGCCAGTCGAGGAGGCCTCGAAACGAGTTAGAGAAGAGCCGGACCGATCCCGGAGAGTAGCGGCGTGACTCCGATCGAGGAGCCGGGAGTAGCAGAACTAGACTGGGTGTTCTTCGGGTGGTAGCGCACAGTGAGTAGTCGTGTACCGGTGAACGGGGACTACTCGCCGACCTCACTCGCGCGTTCGACGATCGCCTCGCCGTACGTCTCCGCGAGCTCTTCGTGTTGATCCGGCCGGTGTTCGTACACGTCCTGGAACACGAGGATCGGCGTCTGTGCCGCCTGGTAGGTCGCTTCGTCCCACATCCGGTCGGTACCGATCTCGACGGTCACGCTGTCGATCTCCAGTGTCGCCCCACGGGTCATCGCGATGGCCCCCTTACCGGCCGCCTTGGCGGCCTCGAACTCCGCCATCGAGTCGACGATGTCGTCGAGGCTCGGGACGTAGTCGGTCAGTTCGACCAGTCGGTCGTGGAGGGCGTCGCCGTCGAGCGTCTCCGTCTGCCCGTCGACGGTCAGCTCGTAGCCGTCGTCCGTCTCTCGGAGCGAGACGGCGTCGCCGTGGTACACCTCGCGGCCGTCCTCGCTCGCAAGTTCCACGCTCTCACCACCTGCCTCCAACAGCCACGACCCCTCGACGGGTGGGAGCGGGGCACGGTTGGCCACCTCCACTTGCCCGGGCGTGAGCGACCAGATCCCGGTCATCCCCATCGCGCGATTCTCCCGCATCCGTTCGCGGTAGCCCTCCACGTCGCGGATGTCGTCGTACGGCCCGTCGACGGCGACGAGTCCGGCCGCGCTGGCACCCCGAGAGGTGTTGTGTCGGAGACTCTGCCACTCCGGGAGCCCGCCGGTGGGCGTCATCGCGCGCATGTCCTTCGTGTAGTCCACCTCGCCGTCGACGAGCAGGAACAGCCGTTCGAGGTTGTTCGACGGCTTCCCCATCTCCTCGCGGAGGCCGTCGAGTGCGATCTCCGCGGCACCGCTCTCGACGATCACCGACATCGAGAGACTCCCCTCGGCGAGCCCGTGTTCCGCCTCGACGACCGTGAGTGCCTCGTCGGCCTTCTTCCAGTCGTCCACGTCACCCACCTCCGGGATGACGAACCCGTCGACCTGTCTGCCGGCTCCGTCCTCGGGGTCGGCGATCGCGCGCATCTGTTCGAAGCCGCTCTGGCGGGTGGTCGGGTCGTCGCGGTGCCACACGACCCGCGGGTGGATCTCGCCAGGGAACGCCTCGCCGTGCTCGCCGACGACACTGACGATGTTCTCGACACCCTCGGCGCGCATCGACGGCGCGGTGGCGTCCTCGTTGTCCGGCACCCACACGTCTGGGGCCTCCATTCCCCGCAGTTGAGCGGCGCTCCGCAACAGCTTCGCCGAGTCCTCCTCTCCTTCGACGGCCGTCGGCGAGGTGAAGAACGTCCGCACGAACTCTCGTTCGTAGTTGCGTTCGACAGTCATCTGATCTACCGGAGTAGCCGACCGGCACCACAATAAGCGTACTCAACTCGGCACGAACTGTGTCGATAGATAATTACAGTTACCCCAGACGGTCCGACTGCCGACGCCCGAGTAGCGCCGGCCGTGTCACTGGCGGCGGCGGAGTCGCCACGCCCGTCGCCAGTACCGGACGCGTCGCCTGAAGTACCGTGCCGTCACCGCGACGGCCGGCGCGGTCGTCAACAGGAGGACGGCCAGCCGTGGCAACGGTGTCACCCGGCCGACGAAGTCGCCCAGGTACCCCGCGACGACCACGAACGCCGCCAGCGCGACGACGACCGACAGGTCGCCGACCGCCTGCCAGCGTCTGTTCGGAGCCGGAGGCTCCGTGGCCCGCTCGTCGTCTCGCTCGCGACGGTCCGACACGGTCGCTACCTCGGGAACCGAGGCGCTTGAATCCCGGGTGGCCCGCGATCACGACTCTGGTGATGTTTCTGAGGATAACCCGAGTTCCCGTCGTCACGGTCTGCGCCTGGATCGCCGGACCCGCATGGAGCGAACTGCCGGTAGGCTCGCACTGAGAGACGGGGAGGAGACGACGAACGGTAGTACAGTATCCTGAACTGCGAATTCGAAGACTGAACGATCCTCCCCGCCACGGCGTGAGTCACTGGGATAGCTGGTGACGCCAGAGTGGTTACGCGAACTAGTGATCGGGTCGCACGGACTCGTCGTAGGCCCGATTGAAACAGCTGGGAGGCAAACTACTGCCACTGATAACGAACTAGTCTCGGATACCGTAGTTTGACCCAATCAATTGCATATAATTTCACTCATAACAACCAATCATAAAAACGTCAGATTATAAGAATTTACTCACGTCGACAGATTCCATTCGATCTTTTAATTCCTCTTCTATATCTGATTCGTCTATATTTTTTATACTAGATTCGTATCCAATTTTCTCTTCTAGCTTCTTTCCTACCTGTTTTGGCCAGTAGCTCATACTCATCTGAACGATCTCGCCGTCAATTTCTTCTGCCATCTCTCTTATATTACTCTGAGACCCGATCCGGTCGACGATTACAAACGTCGGTAGATAAGAGGTCTCCCCAGCTATGTCCTGTTCCCGACGGTATCTGGACACCTTATCTAGAGAAATTTCTGAATTCCCCGGCCCGATGAACCCGATGTCGAACCTTGCACCCTTTCCAGGATTAGTGATTATGGTCGCGTCAGACTCCCGATCTGTCCCCGTCGACTTGAACCAGAACACGTCTTTTCGATTACCAGAGTAGTTTTCTTTTTTGGTGTAATCGAATCCAAGAATCGAGAGTAGAGAGCCGAGTATCAGATCTTCGAAGAGCTTACCGTACGCTGACTTCTCTGAACCTCGGATCGTCAACGTCTGTGCACCAACCGCCATCATCACCGACAGCAGTTCCTGCATATTGAGGCTGTGGCTCTCTCCCTCGTGCGAGAGAGTAACATTGACACTCCCGTACTTGTCCCCGAGAGACTGTGTCGTCTCTTCGAGCACTTCACTGACGTTCTTTACATACTCGTCCAGCTGGCTCGGGTCGTCTTCTAGAATGTTCTCTTGTCCCTTGTTGGTGAGCCCAACTACCCACTGGCAGAGCCACTCTTCGTACTTTCCGGGAGACGACTTGATCTCTCGTATTGATCTGTTCATTGCCTCGTTTACGAAGTTTTCGTTGTCTTTTAAACCTTCCAAGTAAAATAATATTAGAGACCCATTTGCGATGGCGAGGCGCTGTCTAGTCAGCATTTCAGTCGTGTTGCGAAGGTTCTTTCCACAGAATACGTTAGTGATGACTTCTCTCACAACGTCTTCTCCGAAGTTCTCTATGAATTCCTCTCCTCGCCGTTCCATCGCCTCCTGTCCTTCGGGGGGAACAAGGTCGAATAGCTTGTCAGTCATGGAAGTCACCCACGCCACTCTGGACAGATTCCGGTTGGGTCGTGTTGATCCAGTTGATATCGTGCGCGCTCTGTCCGATGGACTCCGAGAGATTCTCTTTTATCATTTCTAGGTACTCTTTGTCATTCTCGAACATAACGAAGCGTCGATCGGCTTCGTGAGCTGTCTGTCCAGTCGTACCGGACCCAGCGAACGGATCGAGAACTACGTCCTGCTTGAACGAGTAGTAGTTGATCACTCGCTCGGCTAGACCGGACGGGAAGGGTGCAGGGTGATCACTGGACGTGTCTGGATGTATTTCCCAGACATTCGTCTTCTCGTACCCGTCTTCGATCTTCGACTCTTCCACCAGTTCTTGATCCGGGTGTTCGTTTATATAGAAATCTATCAGTTTCGACGACTCGGACCTGTAGACCATCACGTGCTCGGTCACGGGGGCGGGCTTGTACTGCATTGGGTTTCTGTCAGCTGCAAATCGTCTCCCTCGACCTGTGGCCCACCCTGCTCCCTCCGGCTTCTTCCAGAATATGTCGTCAACAAATTCGTATCCTAGTTCGTTGAGCAGCCCATGGATGTCGTACGGAACGGGAACGCGGGTTGACGAGTCGTTCCTACTCGATCTTCTTATAAGCACTGGGGAGGAGTTGACGACTAAGAACTTCCCGGGCACGAGAACTCTCTGTGTTTTTTCAAACACTCTCTTCAACTTTAGTAAGTACTCTTCATAATTTGCGTACTGAGAGGCACTCTTCTTCGCATTGTAGTACGGGGGGGAGGTCAAAACGAGGTCAACTGAAGAGGCGGGCATATCTTCGATTAGATCTTCACAGTCCCCCAATCCGACTGTGTTTCTCAGGTCAGACTTCGTGTACTCCTGGTTTTTTGTCGCTTCTGAGTCCGTCTTCTGTTGATCCCTGCCCAATAGCTGGCGTTCCAGCACGTCTTGGCTCGTTGACTGATTCTCTTTGACCAACGAAGTTTCGGCGTCTATAACCACCTCACCGAGTCGGGACTCACTGTGTCGACCGACCAGTGGGACCCGCCACACGTCATACCGCTTGGCTACCTCCGGTAAACCGAAGTTGACAACAGAGTCTAAGTTGAGAGCCTCTATATACTCTTCGGCCACACCCCTCGCCTCAGAAGCAGACTGGATACAGTAGCTGTCCTCAATCTGTGCCATGTCCAACTGTTTCATATTTCACAACTTCAAGTTGTCGGTCACAGCACCACTGCAAGCCAACTGGGGGTGTGTTGGATTCAGGTGTGATGTGGAATGTCAAAGAATTTGGATGTTCCTCACCTACTAATGTCTTAGGGTAGTATTGACCGTGTTGATCGAGAGGGCAGTCACACTGAGCTCAACTACACTCGTACACGGACACACAATACGGAGTAGATCTAGAGTCTGGGCTGGTGGTAGTGGCCTGGGACGGGGTTCGAACCACCGTCGCTCACTCCGTCCGCTCCCTGGTTCGAATCCCTCTGTGCGGCTGTTCGTCCGCACTCCGTTCGGAGAAAGCAGCCTGGGACGGGATTTGAACCCGTGAAGTCTCGATTACAAGTCGAGTGCATGCACCGCCCATGCTCCCCAGGCGCGCTCGGCTCTACTCCCGCCCGGTTTGAATGCGTGTCGCTTCCAGTCGACTACTCCAACGACTTCTCCATCTCGACGCGGAACTGTTCGTACCCCTGCCGCTCGTAGAACCGTCTCGCGGCGGCGTTGTTCGCCAACACCTCTAAGCAGACGTACTCGATCCCGTCGCTCGCGAGGCGTTCCTCGGCGGCGTCCAACAGCCGGCCACCGACGCCGCGGCCGCGGTACGGCTCGGTCACGAAGATGTCGTGGATCAACCCCCGGCGGCTGTCGACGTCGTAGTCGCCCTGTTCTTTGGAGAACGTCACGAACCCGACGATCTCGTCGTCGTCGCGCGCGACCAGCAACCCGCCAGTGACGGCGTGTTGTGCGACGGCGTCGCGTGCGAGTTCGCGGTTCGACGCCGCCCGGAGGTGCGAGCCGTGCGCGCGCTGGTCGGCCGCGAGCGCGACCCACAGCTCCGCGACCCGGTCGGCGACCGAGATGTCCCCCGGCTCGACCGTCACCGACGGCTGGTCTGTCACGGTCGAGTCGAGCGTCGCGACCCGTTTCGGTCTTTCGGGCCGCGGTACGAGTCTGGCGAGAGGCCACCGACCCCGGGCCTCACAGCTCCGGTTCGGCCGCCTCGGGGTCCGACAACGTCCGGTTCTGGAGTGCCGCTCCCGTGTTCGTGTCGAACAGGTGGATCGCTGGCTCCGGAATGCGAGCGATCGCGGGTTGGCCCTCCTCGACGCGACGCATCCCGCCGACGGTAGCGACGAACGTGCGCTCGGAGTCCGCCGAGAACCCCAGGTAGAGGTTGTTCTCGTCGCCCATCGGCTCGACCACGTCGACCGTCGTCTCGAAGTCGTGGTCACTCTCGACGGCACCGACGACCTCGATGTCTTCCGGCCGGATGCCGAGCGTGGCGCGGGTCGTCCCCTGCAACGACTCCCGGGTGTCCGCCGAGACGGAGTAGCTGAACTCGCCGGCGGTAGTGTCGCCGGCGGGCGCGTGGACGAGTTGGTCACCCTGCACCTCGACGTCGAAGAAGTTCATCGACGGCTCGCCGATGAACCCCGCGACGAACCGGTTGGCCGGCTGGTGGTACGCCTCCAACGGGGTCGCGACCTGTTGGAGTTGGCCGTCGTCGAGAATCGCGATCCGGTCGCCCATCGTCATCGCCTCCGTCTGGTCGTGGGTGACGTACACCGTCGTCGTGTCGAGATCCTCCTGGAGCCGTTGGAGCTCCGTCCGCATCTCCGACCGGAGCTTGGCGTCGAGGTTCGACAACGGCTCGTCCATCAGGAACACCTCCGGCTCGCGGACGATCGCCCGCCCGAGCGCGACCCGTTGGCGTTGCCCGCCGGACAGTTCCGTCGGCGTGCGCTCCAACAGCTCCGCGATCCCCAACATCCCGGCCGTGTCGTCGACCAACGTCCGGATCTCGTCGTCCGGCATCGCCGTCGACTCCTCCAGTCCGAACGACATATTCCCCCGAACCGTCATGTGGGGGTACAGCGCGTACGACTGGAACACCATCGCGATGTCGCGCTCCTGGGGCTTCTTGTCGTCGATCACCCGGTCGCCGAGTCGGAGCCGGCCGTCCGAGACCGTCTCCAGTCCGGCGATCATCCGGAGCGTCGTCGACTTCCCACAGCCCGACGGCCCGACGAGGACGAGAAACTCCCCGTCGGCGATGTCGATCGATACGTCTTCGACGGCGACGACTTCGCCGCCGTCGTCGTCGGTGAACACCTTGGTCAGTTCGTCGAGTTCGAGTCGTGCCATGTTACGTAGCCACCCCCTTCGCGAACTCCTCGCCGAACAACACGTACACCGCGAGCGTCGGCAGCGCGGCGACGAACGCACCCGCCATCCGCAGCCCGAAGATCGTCCCGCTCTGTGAGGCACCGAGTCCGGCGAGGATCAGCGTGACCGGCGCGGCGGCCGACGACTCCGCCTGTACCAACACGAGCGCGAACAACAGGTCGTTCCAGACCTGTGTGAACTGGTAGATCAACACGACCGCGAACATCGGCGTCGACAACGGGAAGACGATCCGGCGGTACGCCCGCCGCACCGTCGCGCCGTCGAGTCGCGCGGACTCCAACATCTCCTCGCTCACCCCCTTGTAGTACGACCGGAAGAGGATCGTACAGATCGGGATCCCGTAGGCCGTGTGGGTGACGATCAGTTCGACGATTCCGGAGTAGGCGTTGTCGATCCCGAGCAGACTCCAGATCGCCAGGTCCGACAGCCCGAGAACGGTGAAGAACTGGGTCAACGGCACCAACACCGCCTGGTACGGGATGAAGATCCCGGCGACGAACAGGAGCAACACGCCGATCTGGCCGCGCCAGTCTGTCAGCGTCAGCCCGTAGGCCGCGAAGCTGCCCAACAACGCCGAGAGGATCGTCGCCGGCACCGCGTACAACAAGCTGTTGACCATCCCGGGCAACAGCTCCGACACCGCGGTCGCGTAGTTGTCGAGGGTGAACCCCTCGACAGACGGGACGAGCGGCGAGGTCGTGCTCACGGCGTCGGGTGTCTTCAGCGACGTGACGACCCCGGTCTCGATGGGTGCGAGGAAGAACACCACCAACGCACCCAGCGTGAGGTACACTCCGACACGGGCCGGATTGATCGCGAACCCCTCCTCGGCCGTCTCGTCGACGGTACTCACTGGCCCACCTCGGGCGGGGTCGTTCGTCTCGACGCGGCCGTCTGTCCGTGACTCCCGATCATAGGTTGTCGTTCGTGTACTCGTAGTAGAGGTACGGCCCGATCACGCTCAACGCCATCAGGAACAACAGGATGGCGATGGCGGAGCCGTACGCCCAGTTCTGGTTCTGGAACGCCTCTCGCACCATCTTCGTCGCCAGGATGTCCGCGCCGTTGGGCGGCCGGTAGCCGCCGACGAGCGCGAACAGGAAGTCGAACGCCTTCAGCGAGAACACCATCAACACGACCGACGCGGAGACGGTCGCGCTCTTCAACTGCGGGACGATCACTCGCCAGTACATCTTCACCACCGACGCGCCGTCGACGCGCGCCGCCTCGAAGTGTTCGGTGGGGATCGCCCGCAGCGCCGCCAGGTACACCACCATCGTGTACCCGGAGTACTGCCAGACGAGCGCGAACACCACCGACGCCAACACGATCTCCTGGTTGCCGATGAACTCGATCGGGCCGAGACCGAACAACCCGAGTGAGTTGTTGAGGACGCCGTCGTAGTCGTACATCCACAGCCAGAACTGCGCGGTGACGACGAACGAGAGGCTCATCGGCAACAGGTAGATCGTCCGGAACGTGTTCTCGAACCGGATGTTCCGGTCGACCACGATGGCGATCAGCAGCCCGAACGCCAACGCGACCACGGTGAACCCGATCATCAACACCAGCGTGTTCACTCCCGCGTCGATCACCTGCGAGGAGGTCAACGCCTGGACGTACATGTCGAAGTCCAGGTTCCCGTAGTCCGGATCGACGAAGCCCTCGTAGTCGGTGAGACTGATCGCCGCGTTCCAGATCACCGCGCCGTAGACGAACAACCCGACGAGCAGGAACGGCGGGAGCCAGAACGGTGCCGACTCGAGGAAGTCCTCGCCGAGCCGGTCTTCCAGCGTCCCCCGCAGCCCCCCGTCAGACTGTCGAACACCGCCGTCTGTCGCGACCGTGTCGCCACCGTCCGTCGCGACCGCCTCGTCCGACACGGCATCGTCGTCTGTCGCCGCAGTCTCGGCTCCGTCTGTGCCGCCGCTGGCGGTTCTCGCCACACGTTCCAGAAGTTTACGTACGTACGAAAAAGTGGCCATAGCAGGGAGTCCCCGTTACGACGAGATTGCCGAGACGAATCTCTCGGTCACCGAGTCCACGTCGTACGGGTCGGTGAAGCTGCTCGTCAGCGCGTCCTGCAGCGTCGTCATCGTCTCCGGCTCGACGGCCAGTCCGTGTGCCAGCGTCGGCGGCTTCTGGTCGGCGTCGGCGAAGTCCTGGAGCGTCTCCTGGAGGTACGGGCCGAACTCGCTCTCGTCGACGTCCGTCCGGGTCGGGATCGACCCCTTGAACTTGTTGAACGCGGTCTGGCCCTCGACGGAGCCGACGAACTCCATCCACGTCTCCGTAGCCTGCGGGGACGGGTTGTCGCTCGGGTAGAGGAACGCGTCCGTGTGGAAGGTGTACATTCCTTCCGTCCCGGGGAACGTCTTGAAGCCCCAGTCCTCGTCGTACGCGAAGTCCTCCTTGTTCCGGAACGCGCCCGCCGCCCAGTTCCCCTGGTGGATGAAGGCGGCCTCGCCGTCCATGATCAGCTGGTTGGCCTCGGTGAAGCCGGTCGAACTGGCACCGTCCTGGACGTAGTCGCTCAGCATGGTGCTCGTCACGTCGAACGACTCCCGGACCGCGCTCTGGGAGCCGCCGTTGTCGACGTAGTCCATGTAGGCGTCGAACCCACCGACCGACAGCATCGTCGCCCCCCACAACTGGAGGGTGGTCCACGGCGCTCGCATCCCGTGTGCCAACGGGGTCGCGTCCGTGTTCTGTTGGACGGCGTCCATCGCGTCGATCAGGTCACCCGCCGACTCCATCGAGTCGGGGTCGACACCCGCCGATTCGACGACGCTCTGGTTGTAGAACAGGCAGTTCAGCCGGTGAGAGCCGATCGGCACCGCGCGGTAGGTGCCGTCCTGCCGGCAGAGTTCTGCCGCCTCCTCGGCGTGCGCGTCTTCCAGTCCGCCCTCCCAGACGCCCGAGATGTCGCCGAGCACGCCCTCGTACTGTGCGAAGTTCTTCCCCGGCCAGTCCTGGAACGCACTCGGCGGGTTGTCGTTCGCGAACCGCGTGTTCAGCACGCTCTGGAGGTTACTGTTCGCACCGCCTCCGATCGGCTTGATGTCGGAGTCGATGTCGCCGTGTTGCTCGTTCCACGTCTCCACGAGGCTCTCGGCGGCTCTCTGGCCGTCGCCGCCGGTCCAGGCGTGGAGTACTTCGAGTGTGTTCGTCGCTCCACTACCACCGCTGGAACAGCCGGCGGCCGCGAGCGCTGCCCCGACGCCCGCTGCGCCCTTCAGGTACCGTCTCCGCGAGATGTCTTGCTCTGTCATTGTCGAACTCCGGTGACGCCGAGTCGCACGCGTCCCCCCGATGGGCCGTGTCAGACCGGGTCACACTGTCCAGCCGGATCGTGACTCTTACTACATAAATCATTTACGTTTCAGAGAACCGGCAACGACAGTCGCCGCCCTCCCGGAGTCAGTCGTCGGTCTCGAGGGGTCGTGCGAGCATCTCTCCCCAGTGTTCGAAGCCGTGTGCGTCGTAGAACGCCCGTGCGCGATCGTTCGCTCGGTCGACGTCGAGGAGGAGTCGGTCCAGGGGGAGTCGTTGGTCTCGGGCGACCGCGACCGCCGCCGACAACAGTTCGTCGGCCAGTCCGGTGCCGCGGTACTGCGGGTCGACGTACAGTTCGTTCACGACGGCGGCGTCCCAGACGAACGCCAACGACTCCGGCAACAGGAACACGTAGCCACCGAGCCGGTGTCCTCCCCCGTCTGCGACCGTCCCGAGCAACACCGTCCGCGGGTTCTCCGCGACACACTCCTCGACCCAGCCGAGCCAGCGGGTCCGGTAGTCGTCGGTCAGCTTCTCCGCGTAGGCGGTCTCCTTCTGGTCGTCCCCGCCGGCTCCCAGTCCCGTCTCGAAGGCCCGTTTCATCTCCCACAGTCCCTCTGCGTCTGCCGTCTCGTAGCTGCGAACGTCCACGCCGACCGGTGGACGCTCGGCGTGTTCAATCCGGCGCTCGGCTCGTCGCCGGGCTCACATCTCGACGGCCGTCACCGTCCCGTCGGTGACGACCGCCACCAGTTCGTCGGTAGTGGTCAACGCCGCCAGCCCGTCGAACGGGACGAACCCCGACCGACTGCGGCCGTCGTCACGACCCCAACTCGCGACGCCCGCCTCCCCGACGACCGCCACCCAGTCGTCGCCCACGACGCCGGTGGTTCTCCCGTCGGACCGACCCAGCAACGAGCCGAACGACCCACCGACCGAGTTGTCGGCGCGCCACCGGATCGCCCCCGTCGGTGTGTGTGACCTGATCTCGTCGGGGGTCCCGACGATCAACTCCCCCGAGCGGTAGCCGACGGGGACCCCCGAGACACTCCACGACGCGGAGCCGTCTGCCGGTTCCCGTCCGACGACGCCGTACCCCGGATCGCCCCAGTGGGCCGTGAGCAACCGGTCGTCGCGCATCCGCAGGGGTCGGACGGACCGTCCGCGCACCGTTCGAACACCGTCGGTCCCGTCGGCGAGACTCACCCACCCGAGTCTCGCCGGCCTCTCGGAGGGGGCACCCGGTCTCGCGTCGCCGAAGTACACCCGGTCACCGGCCACGGCAATCGGTCCCGGACGGAGGCCCTCGGCCAGCGACCCCGTCGCCACCAACCCCGCCGCCGTCCCGAACAGGAAGTACTCCTCGTCACCGACGAGTAACAGTCGGCCGTCGTGTGGACCGATCGGTGCCGCCCGTCTCGCGTCGAGCGGGGCCGCGATCGACCACAACAGCCGCCCGGTCGCGGGGTCGCGTCCCTGCACCCGACTCGGTCGCTCGTCACTCGTCGACGCCGGAGTTGCGGGTGTCGGCGTGGCCGTCGCGACGCCCGTCGCGGTCCCAGCCGTCTCGCTCGGTGGTCCGGGGTCGGTCGCCGTCTCCACCCCTGTCGTCGTTCCGGCCTCGGTCGTGGGTCGGTCGGTGAAGGTGACCACCGGGTCGGTCGTCCGGAACAGGTGACGTTCACCCGGCGGGGTCTGCCACAGTCGACTCCCGTCCCGGCGGTCGTAGACGACCGTCCGCTCGTTGTCGGCGGTCGCTCGGACTACCACCTCGGAGGTCAGCCCCGAGACACCCTCGGGCGCGTCGATCTCCCAGAGCCGCCGGCCAGTCGCGGCGTCGAGACCGACAGCCCCGCCGCCGCCGAACGCACTGGACGTGACGACGACCTCGCCGGGGCGTGCCCGTCGTGACTCCTCGAACCGCGTCGTCCACAGCGTCTCGCCGTTCTCCGTCGACAATGCCCGGAAGCGCCGCCCGTCGTCTTCCGCGACGATCACCGCGTCGTCGGCCGGGTAGAGCGACTGTGGCTCGGCGGTGTTCGCCTGCCAGGCGACCGCCTCTGGTCGTCCCGTGGTCGGATCGCCCTGTAGCTGCGGGTTGACGGTCGACCCCGACCGGTCCGTGTCGTCGAACACGCTGCCACAGCCCGCGAGCGATGTGAGTCCGGCGGCAGCGCCGCCGGCGAGGAGGGCACGTCGTCGCACGGTTCCGGCTCCGACGCTACGCACCTAACTGTCTCGGTTCCGCTCTCGGCCGGACTAGCGGTCGGCGAGCCACAGCCGTGCGGTCACGACGACGACACTCCCGACGAGGAGCAGGAGTTGCCACCCAGTCCGGACGACTGGGAACAGCCGTTCGACGTTCGTCGACTCCGCGCCCCGCTGTGGATCGACACCGGTGCTGTAGTGGGTGTTCTCCGTCGTCCGCGGGGGGCCACCACCGCCGCCGTCACCCGGCGGCTCCGGTGTCAACTCGACGAACGTCTGGACGAGCCCACGCTGGTTGGAGATCACCACTCGACCGTTCGCGGCGAAGAACTGGTCGTGGATCGGCCAGAACAGGTTCACGCCGTTGACGACGTAGTCGAGACCGATCCCGGCGACCGTCATCGCGAACAGCCCCGCGGCGGCGACGGCCCCACCTGCGGGGCCGGCAAGTCGGCGGACGAGCGGCTCCTCGCGGCGGAGGTCGACGGCGAG